>JAABUP010000379.1_pt1 | contig 99853 bp, 138 predicted proteins | sample 5559201 | NCBI WGS metagenome assembly JAABUP01 (sample SAMN10711887, study PRJNA513373) | rock metagenome | isolation source: Antarctica rocks | place: Antarctica | reverse complement strand
ATTGGGAAGGCCCCCAGAAAAATAGGTTAGATAACAAGGGGGACAATGTCCCCCATTAGAGTTATCAAACTCTAAAGAACAGATACTACACTTGATCTTAGCCAAAAGGCCGAGAAAGGTATGATTATGCCATAATGCAGCCCCACACATGTACCAGTTGTGATGTTAAGGAAAAGCCTAACGAGTATGGGATGCCTGAGAACCCTAATGCCCAAATCTCTAAAGCTTTACACGCTGAAGATCTGCAATTAGTGTATACTGTATGTTCATTGAACTGGTGCATGGCAATGCATTTGATCTTTCAGTCAAAACATGTCATACCCATGCAGCTGCACTGATACAGAGTCAAGACAGCCAGGGCAAACCTGTCTGGTCTTGGAGCCCTGTGAAGCTTGCATGGATGGTGCCTGGTTGGAGGCTTGCATTGCTGAGAGCATCCATGCTCAAAGGTCTTCCAGTGGCTGCATCAAAGACATCAGCACCAGCTTCCTCCCCCTCTACAATACACAGTAACTTGTTTGTGAATCCACAGATGCCAAAGCAGCCAGTGTGACATTGATTGGCATTGACAAAAGACGGCACCATCAACAACTGTCATTGCTCATAAATGATGGGTGAACAGCAATGCTTGCAGGTCAAATACACAAGTGCCACTGGATGCAGCATCCTTCAACTTGATCCTGTTGCTGTTACCTTCTGAGCTGCTGCATGGCATGGGACTAGGCAGCTCTAGCGGCATCATCACACTCTCTGAGGCAACACCTTGCACAGCACTAAGCTCAATAACCGGATCTGTCCCAAAGCTGCTGCTGCAGCTGCTGTAACTGTCATCTGTCCAACAAGCAGGCACATGGTCTGCCCAGCTGTTGCGCCCCGTCCTCTTCTTCATCCTGTACTGCTCAGGGCTTGAGCTCCTGGCCCTTCCAAAGGAGGCCGTCATGGAATGGACAGCATGCACCATCTGATCAGAAGGCTTGACTGCTGCTTCAGATGTCGTGGCTGGGCCAGCAGTCTTGACTGAAACGGGCCTGGCTGTGATTTGATGTACACCATCTGCAGTGCCTAGACCATTGCTCAAGTCCAGGTTTGAGTCTGCCACAGGCTGTCTAGCTATTCTGGCACCATCGTTCACCGCTTTGCCTGAGTCAGCGCTTCCCATGCAGTGCCCATCTCCTATGGAGTTGCTGGCTTGCTGGCTGCTGGGCAACACACCAGCAGGCTTGCTGGATGCATCTGGCGTCAGAAAGCAGTTTTCTTTGCTGCCTGCCCTTTGCACGAGGGAGTGCCTGCTGGTAGGGCTGTGCTGCTGATGCACACTGGACTGACCATGACTGACTGCTGAAGGCCTGCTGGTCTGTACCTTCTGTCTGGAGGCATGACTCTCAGCAGCATGCTGTGATGCCTGGCAGGAAGATGACCCCTTTGCACTGCTTGCTTCCTCATCAATCCTTGCAGCATGTAGCAATCTGCTGGTTTGTTGGCTTCCCTTTGTGTGCACAGAGGCCACGCTAGGAGGCGATGCAAGCCCTGTGACCTGGCTCTGCATATATGATGCTGCAGCAGGTGAGACCTCAGATGTAAAACCTTGCTCGGCCAGCCTTACTAATGCCTGCTCATGCTGAGGAGCCAGACCATGCTGAGCACCTTCACCTTGTTCATGTTTGTGCAAAGCACGCATTGATTTGGTGTGCAGCCTGGCACCATTCACGCTGTCTGTCATAGGTTGGGCCATGTCATGACTCTGTGCTTGCTTCGCAAAGCCTTCAGCCCTGTGAGCTAGCCTGTGCCTCTGACCCACACTCAGAGACTCAGCATCACGCTGCAGCATCTGCTGCTGAGCTTGTGTGTGTGTCTGACTGTGATTGAGTAACTCTGCGTCCAGCTGCATCTGGCGTGCTACCCTCTGCATGAAGGGGCTGAGAGTGGGTGGGGGCCTGGGGACCCCTGCTGGCTGGATGGTGGAGGGAGGCTCGAGGGGGGGTGCCATGGAGCAACACCCAGGAGTAGCTGGGGGCGACATCAAACCCTGCTGCTGATGCTTGCTGTAATCCTGCTCATGATGTTGCTGCTGCTCTGCATTGGGTCACAACCACGGTAGTGCACACGTTTTGGACTGCATGCATGCTGTAAGATGCTTCATCTCAAAGATGGCGGGCATGCACTTGCAGCTAATGTGGCACTTGGACGTTTCATCAACGACTACTTCTCCTGGCTGTGGCTTGCATAAAGTAATGACAGCTGGTGAACAGGCATTAGTCCTTGTCAATCCAGCAAACTTTGTAAACTCCTGCCATCAATACTAAAATATTGCAGCACACAGTGGCACTGCCAGCATCACTGTAAAGTATGGCTGTCAATGGTCATACCTGCATGGGGACCCAACCCAGCAGGAGGCTGCATCCCTGTCCTTGTGTCACACTTTGCGTCAGACAGCCACTGTGGCCCATGGCTGTTATAGCCTTCCATATGTCCAAGCAGCTGTGCTTCAAAATTCTGAGGCAAGACCTGTTGGTTATGCAATGCATGGCTATTCCTGGCAGGGGACATAAGAAGCTGATCTGGCACCACAAAAGTGGTGTGTACAGGTCCAGGATCAGCTCTTGTCTGCCACAGGGGCCTTTGCACAGGGCATCTGACGCCCGCCCTGCCCCTGCCTGGATCGCCTTGCTGTGCCATAGCAGTGCCAGCATGGCCATACCAGCTGCAGGCGTTGTCTGACACACTGCTGGTACAGCTGAAGTGGTACTGACTGCCTGGTGACACAGACCGTGGTCTGGCCTTGCGTTTGCTGATCAAGGCAGGCTTGCCTTTGCCGGTGTCCGCAGCATTGGAGCCAGCAGACTGTGGCCGCTGCTTGGCAGCAGCACCCCTACTGAGTCTGCCAGCCGCTGCTGCAGGCCTTGCCGATTGCTCTGCCCTTGAGCCCAAGCCAGTGGTCTGCCTAGCTGCTGCTGCGGGTGCCGGGTGCCTAGGCTTGCGCTGGTTATCTTTGGCCTGTTTGGACTGCTGTTGGATTGGCAGTGCGTCATAGGGACCCACTCTTGGGTTGGCAGAAGTGGAGGCAGCATAATGGGACTGCACCCGTGCAGCATGCATGTCAGCATGGCCTGTGCCAGCATGGATGCTGGACTGTAGGAGTGCAGGTCTGGTGTGATCTGCCTGTGCTGGGTGGAAGTGCTTCAAGAGGATTTGGGAGACGCGTGAGGAGGGCAGGGAGCCCTGGCCCTGCATGGGGTCTAGGGAGGGGGTCTGCGCCCACTGAGCAAGAGACCTTGGCAAGCGCAACATTCCTGCTGCTGTCTCCTTGGCCTGCAACAAGCTTCAACCTTTACATTGCAAGACACCTTTCTGCGTAGACATAGGCGGACAAGCTCCAAGACAGGCACAGCAACAATTGGCGCGTCTATGACTCATTGCCTGCTGCATGAAGCATATGACAGCGAAACTGCATGAAAAGCCATAGGTCGGCTATCAGGCGATGCTGAAGAGCACAGCAACCAGAAAAACGGCTTCATATTTCTGCGTTTGTACACTATTGGGCATAACACTGTAAACATGCAGGCATAGCTCAGCAGCACTTTTTCTGATCTTCCTTGCAGTGTCCCGTATTGTGCCTTGAAAACAGCAAGCTGGACTTTGAGTCAAGGCAAGATTTCTCCCTGCCCTTTGGATTCAAGCTGACACCAAAGCATGCTGGCAGATGCATCAAGGCTCACCTGGCGAAGAGCCAGGGCAGCAGCATGCACATCACCATCAGGTGCTAGCTGGTGCAGCAGGTTTGCCACAGCCCCAGCGGCTTGATCTGCACTTGCAATGTCCTCCCTGCAGGAACAGTCACTTTGCTTGTCCTGCTGTATTCAAATGACCTTGATTCTGTTGTCACCTGTAATAGTCTTCAACTGAGGTCACCCTTGCTTGCTGTGCCTTTGACAGGCTGCTGAGAGCAAATCAGGCCAGCAGTGCTGACTGTTGCAGGTCCAACATTGAGATGCAACGATGAAGGTGGTGCTTCATCAAGGACTGGAAGTGTGCTCAAAAGCAAGAAGGCTGCTTGGCTAAGTGTGATGGTCCATGGTAACAGCGTCAAGTTTGAGACATGTGCCAAGACTTGTGAGCTTTGCTGACATACTCAGACCTGCAGGCAAAGCTCAGGGTGCTTGAAAAAGCTGTGGCAGCAACAAGGCTGACCTGGCTTGGCGCTGAAGGTGGTGTGTAAACTGTTGCTCATGCAGAAGGGCCTCCTGAGACAGCCCTACCTCCTCCTTTGCCCCTTCCACCCGCTCCCTGAAGCATGGCAAACAGCCACATCAGCACAGTATGCTCAGGCTGCATCAGCGTCACAAGGTGGTTAGCATGCAAAAGCAGCAAGCACGCTTGGAATGTGACAAAGGCTGAGACTGGCCAAGATCAATGGTCAATCATGCATGACTCGATGCATCCAATACAGACGCGAAGCAAATCCAGACAAGCTATTAGCAGTCAGTCCGAAAAGTCACTCAGGCCATTCTAGTACTGCATAAGCTGCATGGTCGATGTTCCTGAGGCTAGTCAGATGCAATGAATGCTGACATGGAGTTACAAAGAGTACAACACCTGGAAGCTTCAATCTGCAGTCGGTGGCTGGCAACCTCATACTGGGCTGCTTTGCAGGCCTGCTCTTTGCCGTGCAGCACCGTCTCACTGCTCTCCAACTCCTGTGGACCAACACAATCAGCTGACGCAACACTGCTGTGCATGGTCCATGCACATCGTTGATGATTGGAATGAACTAGGCTGCAAGTTGCACAGCAACACATGTTAGTGAGGGCAATACAAGTAGATAAAGCGGCTGCGTAAGCGTGAGCTAGGACTGTGGGCTTGCTATGCTTGGTTGCGTACTTTGGATGCCTGTTCATTGGCTTGTCTTGAAGCGCATGCACATGATGCTGATGATGTGCTTCGATGTGCTTCAATTGGCTTCAAGGCAACTGATGCCCAAAACTTTTAGGGAGGCACAGTGGCTCAACGAAAGCCATAGCACAGATCACACAACGAATTACAGTCAATTGCCAGCATGCCCAAGAACGTGGCATGACCGGTATCACTCACTTCCAGTAGTCCATACACCATCTTACTATACTGGCGTTGGCGAGCAGCCAGGGCTGCCCTGTGACCTCGCCTCCACAGCTGCCATGCCTGCTTCAGGCGCAACAGTTGAAGGCTGCGTGTAGCAGCCCTAGCCTGCTGCTGCAGCACAGCCCTGACTGTGCAGATGGAGCGCCAGTGCTGCAGGACCTGCCTGCAACTGCGCTGCCCATGTTGCCGCCTACAGGGCAGGCAGCCACATGTTTTCACAACTTCTGTCTTGCATGAGCATTCACAGACCTTGTACCATGGAGTGCCTACCATAATGCTAGTTAGCTGCTCATGTGTATCAGTGGCAACATGTGGGCCACATCATATGCTGCAGCAGAAGTGGTGTTGACAGACATGGCCAAGACAAAAGGCTTTGGTGGCCTTACAGATGATATGGAAGGCATGCAGGCAAGGTACGAAGAGGGTGACAGGGTTATTGCAGGGACAGAAGCAAGTTCCATCATCACTGGTATCTGGTGTGCACCTCGCTTTCAGCTGAGTCCAAAAGTGCAGCGTGTTGCCTACCTTGAGCTGGTGATCATGCTGCCATACATTCCCTGCTGCTTGCTGTAGCCTTTCCAGGCATGCCATGCACTCTTCAGACACACCAGCTGATGTGCATCTTCTGCGTGTCTCAGCAGATGGCCCATCCTGCAGAGGCATGTTTGATCACATCAGATAACTCGCTGACCTTTCTGCGCAAGACTCTGTTCAGCATACTTGGAGTAACGAAGGCAAGGTCTTTGTACTCGTGTAAGCATGCTCATCTAGATGTGTGTCTTTGCATGGAGTTTGCAAGACTAGCAGTATGTTCTGGCCTCTGAGAGTGAGCTTCCGGTACAACAGGCATTGCTGTCAGCACTGGTCATCAGCAGGAGGCATACAGTTTAATGACACAGTGATGCAGCTGCCACTCGCTGGTGAATCAGGCATGCCAGGATCAGATCATCAAACTCATACAGGCAGAGACAATCTTGCCTGCTCTTGTGAGCAGAAGCTGCCCAGCCTTTGATGCACGCCAGTAAGACACGCCGCCTATGGCGGATCCCAAAGTGCTGCAGCTTGTTTTGCTGTTGCTGGCGGTGGCGACAGAAGAAGAGCCAGTGATTGAGCAGGGCTGAGAGGTGGCGGCGGTGGCGGGCCTGGGCAAAGCGGTGGGCCAGCTGCAGATGGATGTGACCCCACCTGGCCCTGGGGGATGCACTGCCCCTGTATGCCTGCACAGTGCGCTTTTGGTTTGCACGATTCTGATGTCACCAAGTCTTTCACTTTCTGCAGCAGCCTAGTCATGCCAGTCTTGCTTCACTTGCTACGCGCACATGTTTCCTGTTGTGGTTCAGGCTTGATCAGCTGCATGTGCTTGTCTGATTATTGATGATTTGAACGATCTCAGCAGGTGACTGCAATGTGTGACAGATGGACAAACAAATGGACCGAGAGATAGACCACTGTATAGATGAGTACTTGGTAGACAAACAGACAGAGGCACACAGCACAGTGACAGTGATCCAGACAGACAGAGGGTCAGACAGCAGGACAGACAGTTGGAGACTTTCTTTCAAATAGCATGCACTTAGTCATTGCACTATGACGAGGGATGCAGGCAAACCTGAAGCGCAGTATCCTGATTCACCAAGAGCTCCCTCTGCTGCCTCAGCAGTCCACCCTGCTGCAGCAGCTGCTCATGCTGCTCGCTCAAGAACAGCTCCTTCTCAGCCAGCAGCTGCTGATGCTGCTCCACCATCTGGCCTGTCACAGCCATCTCCTTCTGCTGTTGCCTCACCACACCATTGAGCCGCTGCAGGTCAGTCTGTAGCTGCAGAATGGTTTCTGACCTGGCTCTCAGTTCAGCACGGTGATCATGAATCACATGCTGCCGCTGTTGCAGCGCTGCAAAACGTGAGTCTAACTCACCCTGCTTGGCCTGAGTCACCTCCTGACTATGCCCCAGCTGCTCTTGCAGCTTCTGCACTGTCGCTGACTGCTCAGCCAGCGCATCTTGCTGCTTCTGCAACAGATGGACATGATGACTGGCTTGCTGCTGCTGTGTGGTCACTTGCCTCTCCAGTGTACACAGCTCCTGTCTTTGCTGTTGCACCAGGGTGGTTAAGCCATGCAGCTCCTCCTTGCACTGTGACACCAGGCTGTCCTTGTGGCTCAGCTCTTGCCTCTGCTCCCTGAGGACAGCCTTCTTCAGAGTCAACTCTGCCTTCAACTGCCGCATCTGAGACTCAGCTTGCTTCAGCTGGCGCTGAGGCTCACCTGCTTCCTCGCGCAGCTGAAGTTGCTGGTGCTGTTGATTGTGGTGCTCAGATACAGCAGCTTTTGCCACAATACCAACATCTTGCCTTGGTGATTGCTTCACTGTACCCACATGGCTTGTGAGTACAGCCTGTAGCTGCAGCAGCATCCTCTCAAGCCGCTCCATCTTGCTGCTGTCTGCTTGTGCTGAGGCTTTGGCTGAAGCTTGTGATAGCTGCTCCTGCAGCCGTTGCAATGTGCGCTCGTGGTGCATAAGCAAATGAGACTGCTGCTGCATCTCTTGCTCCTGCTGTTGCAGGAGGTCTGTCTGTGCCTGCAACTGGTCCTCAGTCTGCTGCTTTGCAGCTGTGCCTTCTTTTGCCTGCTGTGTAGCTTCTTGACGCAGGCTTTCCATCTCAGAGAGCTGCTGCTGCTGTTGAGTAAGCAGCATCTCCTTCTGGTCTAGCGCCTGTTGCTGCCTTGGCAGCTCTGAGTCCTGCTGATGCAGCTGCTCACGCTGTGCTGTGAGCAGTTGCTCAAGATCAGACTCCGTCTGTTGCAGCTGCTTGTAGTGAGCGAGTTCTACCTGGTTCTGTTGCAGCACGCTCTGCTGGAGTTGACTGCACTGCTCTGTCAACTCAGCACTGCTCTGCTCCTGCTGTCTGCTCAGCTGCTGCTGGTCATGCAGCTTCTGTTGCAGATCAGATACAACAGCCTGCTGGTCATGCAACAGTGCTTTCTGCCTGCTGCAGGTGTCTTGCTCATTGAGTAGCAACTGAGCTTGTTCATGGGAGTGCTGTTGGGCTGCCAGCAGTTGCCCCTTGCCTGACTGATGCTGCTGCAGCTGCTCAGTCAGCTGCTGGACCTGCTGCTGAGCATCAAGCAGATGCTGACTCAGCTTTTGTACCAGCTTCTGCTGCTCTACATCTGCAGCCAAATGTCAACATGTACACACAGTTCAATGTACCAGCTATAATGTGCTCACTAACCATCTCTTGCTGCCTGAGCTTTTACTCTTGAGACAAAGCAAAAGATAGTGAGGCTATGCTACAGAAGAAGCATGCATGTGTAAGTAGTGACTTGCATACATTCACATTGTAGCCCCCATTTTGCAGAGCAAGAGGTGCTGTCCTCTTTCAACTCACAAGGGTACAGATTACAATTGAACAAACCTTCAGCTTCCTGTCGCACTGCTCTTTGCTGCAGCTCAGCAGCATGCTGGCGCTGCTCCCTGATGCACTCTTGCAGGCTGTTCAACTCCTGAGACTGCTGCTGCTCTTGTGCAGTCATCTGCTCATGCTGCACTTCCAGCAGCTTGCGCAGCTTCTGCACTTCTTCATCCTGCTCCTGAAGAAGCTGACTGTGCAGCTGAAGCTGTTCCCTTGCATCCTGAAGCTCCTGAGCTGCTTGCTGCTTTGTCTCCGCCACCTGGATCAGCAATACCAACTCTCAGCATGGCAAGGCACAGCCACGTCGAGGGAGAGAAACAGCAATTCAGGGCAGTTGCCAGGGGCAGCAACAGTGCTCATCTGCTACAGAACAGAAAGGAGCAGCGCAGATTCGCCAAAGGTCACAGCTGTAAAAAAGAATCTCTGAACAAGTGCAGTTTGAGTTGGTTGGTTCATCACCAACATTAGCATCAAGGGGTATGGCTGATGTCAGGAGCAGTGCCGCTGGAGTTGCAAAAGGTAGCTGTCTGACCTTTGTAGACACATCAGACCCAAGCTGCCTCAGCTCTGTCTGAGCCAGCGCAAGCTGCTGTTCAACTCTATCGTGTGCCCTCTGGACAGATGCAGCCCTTGCTTGTGCTTGATCAGCTTGCCCTTTCTGCTCTTTCACCTCACGCTTGAGTTGCATGACTTGGTCCTTCTGTTCCTGCAGCTGACTTGATGCCTGTTTGAGCTGAACATTGGAAGTCTTCAGCTGCTGTTTCAGCAACTTCAGAGCTGCCTGGCTGTACTGGTCTGCTGGTTGCTGCTGCTGCTGCTGCTGCAGGTCTTGCTGCCTCAGCTGCTGCTCTTGCTCCGTCACAACAGCCCTGCAACAAGCCCCACAGGATCTTAAACTCAATGCTGGTGTTGAGTGGGCGGAAAAGCAGAATGCAGACTGCTTGTGTTGATGTTTGTACGTATTGGAAATCACAAGTCTGAAGGCATTTGTAGACAGAACGGCTACAATGGCAAGCACTGATTAAGAGCAGTTCAAGACCAGCTGTGATGCTTCAACCTGCAGTGCACTCTGAGTCCAACGCTGACTTCAAGGCAAACAGAGCACGCATAGGTGTTTCTCTGCTGCTCATGACAGCTTATCCTTGATGAGAATCATGGACAACTGCAGTACTCCAGACACTGGTGCAGCAGCAGCGGGTTGAACAGACCTCAGAGTGGCTATGGTGCTCTCCACGCCCTCCACCTGGGTGTGGAGAGGTCCAAGCTCATCACTTGCAGCAGGTGTGGTTCCTTCAGCTTTTGGGGGCCCAAGGGGGTGCTTGCTACCAAGCCCCAGTCGGGACCGGGGCTTGGACTCCTTCAGCTGCCTTTGTAAGTCAGCAACCTGACACGTATGCAGCATGTCAATGCACATGGCACAGATTGTATCTTCGCATCAGTTGTACATGACAGTACAGTGAGTGACGTCAGTGCAATTTCCGCTTCTGTGTGTTTCACTGCAAGCACTCCCATGGCAATGCATTTGTCACACATGCATCAGGAGAAGTGCAAGTAATATTATTAATTATTATTATTCGTGGTTGTTGTCTGTACCACTTGGTTGCAGCAGCAACTGCTCAACACTCACCTGAAGATCACGCTGTTGAAGTTGTGCAGTGGTCTCAGATGCAACCTTTTGCCAATCAGCAACCTCAGTCAGAAGCTCCTTGATGTCGCTTTGACTGTCCTGCAGCTGTCTGGCCAGAACACAAGCATGTGTGCGCGCCTTTGTGAAGGACGCTGCTTGGCTGTGCTTGTTGTCATGTGTGATAGTCCGCGTAATCTGCAGGCACAGTGTTGCAAAATGGGGATCTAGAGCTGCCAGGCTGATATGCAACTTTGGCTGTAATGGTCACGATGCAATCCAGCCAAGTGTCTTCCAGGCGTGACAGCAGCCTGGGACATACCGCAGGAAGGTGAGCGATGACTGTACCAGCGGTGTCCAAGCAGGCAATGTCTACCACCATCTCTGCGGCAGTACCTCTGAGGAGCACCTGCAGCAGTTTCAACAACACACTTTTACGAATCGCTCGAGGTGATGAGCAACTCACTTGTGTGCCGTATGATAGTCAATGCTACCTGCAGGTTGAGCTCCTTTGCTGTCGGAGTGGCCTGTGTAAAACCGCATGCTTGCAAAGTAACATCCTGAATACGGCTGTGAACAATGCTGCATTCGAGCTTGAGATCAGATGTGACACAGGACACTTTGCGTGGCATTTCCTTGGACCTCATAACAAGTGATCAGCTTTGCTTGTCCGGTCAAGATCGCAGTCTTTCCGCACAAGCTGATTCCGTCAGCTGCTCAACGGCATGGCAACCAAATGCCCATACCGCCGTTTGCGCCTACCCTCCATGGGCATGGCCATGCTCCTCTTGCGACTGCGTTGACTATGCTGTTCTGAAGACAGCCAGTCTTACCTCAGGTGCTGAATTGCAATTTTGGAGTGTAAACGATGCTGGCGTTTCACCTCATTGGAACCTGTCGAAAGCTTTCGACACAGGCAAAATCAACGCTGCACCTCCGGTGCTTGTTTCGATCAGGCAAAAATTTGCACTGACTGTGTTGCGCCGAAGAAACCTTGTCGTGTGCCGAGACACGTTAGAGTCTCATATGAATGCGAACCTCTTCACAGTCCTCTTCGCTGTGATAGTCATAGGTCTTACATTCGCGCCGCGCATCTGGATCTTGGGTGCAGTTATCATTATCCCACTGACCGCTTTGGCCATCTTCTCGTTTCAGGAGTTTGCGACGCCAAACCGGAAACACAGGCCTAGAGGCCCGAAGTACACCGTGCCGCAATAGCGCTCGGTGACCCTACGAGGCACAGATTGCAACATCAGCAGCACTTTGAAGGCCAGCACTGCTACCTTGCGGATGCTGGCGGGATCCGTCTTTGACTAAACTGGGCATGCATATTGATCCCTAGTCACATGCCAGCTGTAGCAAGCACGGCCGCGGCACCCGCTGACCGCTGGAGCTTCCGGCAGACTTACAAGTATTTTTTGTATAGTTGCTCAGTCACCCCATTCAGTAGGATCTCGTAATCACTGCACCTCGTTTTGTTCCTACTGTGACTTGCTCTGTTGTGTCTGCAGCATAAGAGAGCAGAACAAGATAGGCAAGAAGGCTGATCCTACATGGTGCATCAGCTTCAACTTTGTGGACCTCAAGCACAAGGATGTCTTTGCGTCTTGTGGAGGTGTCAGGGTCCGTGTCGACCTTCAGCTGCTGCTGCTGCTGCTTGCTTCAAAGTCTATACTTTGCACTGAAAGTACAGCAGTCGACAATGTCCACCATGCGCTATCCATTGGATGCAGCAAAAGCTCTCTGGTGATTCCTGCTGCTTGCAGCATATCCAGTCAACACCTTCAACTTGTTGCAGGGCACAGTGTATGAGTGTAGACCAAATGGCATCATCAAGGTGTTGCAGGCATACTGTGACCCAAATGTAAGTTTGTCCTCCTGTAGCCTGCTGATCAAAATTCATGCATGATGCCAGTGTAGCGTGGACAGCATGTGACAATCACACACAGCCTTACTGCATGAGCAGGCAAACCTCAGTCTAACAGCATTGAACAGACACGAAACAAGCAAAAACCAAAGACAAACATTGCACATAGCTGTCTTGGTTGCTACATGACAAGATTGTATACCACACCATTATGATCATTTTGATGACAGTCACGTCAAGGATGCAATATGTTTCTGCCGCAGCCAGAGGAAGAGTTCTTTGTATGTAAGTGGAGCACCAACACCACTACCGGAGCACCCCTGCTGCTGCTGGCAGGTTTCACCGGCGCCGTCAGAGTTGTGGATTGCAATCTCCGGAAGGTTGTGTGGGTGAGCGACAAGCTCTGCATGACATCCTGCAACGCACACAGCAATGTACGTGGCCACCCAATGCAATCAGCCTGAGACCCTTTGACATGACTTGACCTTTGCTATTGGCTGCATTTGCTTGTGCAAGCATGACTGGATGGCAGCGTGCGTATGCATTGCCTACTGGCTCGCCAGCTGTCCAGCAGAGCGACGCTTGTTGGTGTCTATTGAAGCCCATCTAGTTCTAGTCCCTGGAGGATGATTTGAGCATGAATAACGCACTGTTCATTATTCTGGTGATGACTGATTTGTGTACAGACAGCACAGGGTCACGGAGACGCAATCAACGACATCACAGTGCATCCCACTAGGCCATCGCTTTTTGTCACTGCCAGCAGGGTAAGCTGTGAAGCTCCTTGGATTACTGGTCATAACCTGTCTGCCCTGAAGCAACTATTGCTCTGCGTACTGTACCGGGCACAGCTTGGTCCAACATCACCTGAGCCTGCCTGTTCATGATCAGTTGCCACCGATGGCGGTATGGCAAACAGGCTGTTTGCAAACCTTTTTTGGTCGTTTGCTTGCAAGAATCGTGGACCTTTTGCCTGTGCTTTGCATCTGTCTCCAACGGAAAGCTAGTGTGCATGGACAAGTGTTTACACCCTGGGTTTTTACCCCATGAAATTCAGCATATATGTCCCATGCAGGACCACTCATTGCGTCTTTGGAACCTAGAGACTCAAGTTTGTGTATGCACCATGGTTGGGGATGCCGCCCACACCAACGAAGTCCTGAGTGTGGTAAGACCCTATTTGAGAATCATTTGAGTCACAGGCCATCAAGTACCCCGGGGCCAAAGAGCTTTCGGCTGCATTGCGCACGCCCCGTCAGCAGTGTTATAAAGCCTGTGGCAACTATACTGTCTTGCCGCGCTCTGCCTGCAATGTGGCCATGCCTTTCTCTGAGATAGCAGTTGCAGTTATGCAAGCAAGGTTCAGGTGGCTTGCAGGATTTCCACGCCAGTGATGGCAACAAGCTGTTGTCAGCTGGCATGGATCACACCATCAAGATGTGGAATCTGCAAGGTAGGCTGACACCCCCCAGCCTGCCCTGCAACCATTTGTGCACACATGCACCATGTGACAGATGCCTCATGAGCTGGACATTAAAGCTATCGCTGAGCAGCACCATTTGCTGCATCGCCTTGCACTGTTGTAGCCAGGAGGAAATCTATAGCCAGCTGCACACAGCAAGCCTCTGTTAATCTTTGCTCTGGTTGCAAGCTTGGTTCTGCATATGGCATGTGCTGGGTCTGCTTTTGTCTACATGCATTGTGACCGCTTCTGCTTCAAGTAACGTCTGATTAGCAGATCAGACCTGCACCAAGCCTGTGCAAGATACACAAGGGAGGACACTGAGTCTGTTTTCCAGGCTTGTCCAGTCAGATTGAAGCCTCCTTCCAATATGATGCCCAGACAGCCAGCCGTGCCTTCCACACTACCACCTTGTCATGCCCAGAGTTCAGCACTCACAAGGTTTGTGTTGGCTGCTGAATCCAGCAAGCATACTGCGCCTGAATGATTGAACGAGTGTTTTCCAAGCAGGGCATTGCTCAAGCTTAATATGCACTATTGAGGTCACCGGCCATGCTTGCTTTTGATGCTTCAAATGCAAGAGAATATGTTCTGTCACACATGGTTTGACAACCTGCAGCAGGCAGACAGACACAGACAGACAGACAGACAGACAGACAGACAGACAGACAGACTGACTGACAGACTGACAGACCGACAGACAGGCAGGCAGGCAGGGCAGGCATACAGGCAGGCAGGCAGACAAACAGTGCCGGCAACAGTCCTGTCAATACATGACAGTCATCTCCAAAATTAAAGTAATCTCATGCTTGACTTGATCATGACCTGAGGGACCATTGGGCGCTTTTCATGACTGGTATTGGTGTGCCTGGCAGGTGCACTGGGCATATGTGGACTGCGTGCGATGGTTCGGCGACATTGTGCTATCCAAAAGCGTGCACAACAAGATTTTCCTGTGGGAGCCTGACTGTTCAAGCGCAGAGGCCAAGCGCAAGGGCTACGTGAAGTGCCACCAGGTGCCAGGCTTGCTGCCTCACATCACTCTGCCAAGGTGCATGTCAGTGCACTGAAGCACAGGCTTCCCCCTGACTACAGAATGGCACTGCTTCCCAGCAAAGGGAACCTGCACTATCAATGCTGACTTGCAACTTCTGACTGGATCACTGCTTTTCAAGCTGGATGGTTGCTTTGGTCTCAAGCTGGGAGTCAGCTTTTGCTATGTGTTGGCAGTGTCTTGCGCATGAGCCACACAGCAAGACAAGCTGCAAAGGGGCTGCGTCTATGTCTTTGCTTGTGTCTTGAGTCTCCAAGCCATATGTGATGATGAGAGCAAAGCGTCCATTCCTGATCCAACATGACTGTCACATTTCACAGCATTTCCTCTGATCTGGAAATCTAAGATCAGGGTGAACTTCTCGGCCTCCTAAAAAATGCGCCAGACATGGCACAGAACACAAAGCCTGAGAAGTTGAAGCATTGATGCAGGAATACAGTCTGGAGAAGGCAAAGGTGTGGTTCATCCGCATGTCCCTGGACCTGAAGTGCAGCCTCATGGCATGCGGCAATGTCACAGGCCAGGTGTACCTGTGGGACATGCACACCCTCACAGACGAGCCCCAGGCTGTGCTGGACCGGGAGTTGCCCATCAGCAAGGCCCCCGCCAGGTGCTCCAATGGTAATGTCACGGTGAGTCATGCATGATCAGTGATGTGGTGTAAGGTGATTTCTGCCTTCGGGGCTGTTGGAGATGCTCAAATGGTCAGTGCACCAGCTCTCATGAAAGATGCAACCAGATGTATTTTACAGTTGGTACTCTCCCCCACAGGACAGCTCTTCAAGCGCCTTGTGTACTAGTAAACATTGACGCATGCTGCTAGGGGTGTCAAGATCGCACACATGGCTCAGGCTGTGATTCATGCTGAACCCTGTGCAAGCTTCAAATTCACAATTGTGTGAATAAGATGCATGGCAATGACACCATGCTTGAACGGCTAGCAAAATTGGGCGTCAAGTCCTGATAATGAGGCAGTGACCGCTTTATTATGAGGAGTGACATGCCATGCAATGCAGGATAAATGCATGAGTGTCATTATCTTGACTGTGTTGCAGGTGCGACAGACAGCAGTGTCATATGATGCGTCCACTATTTTAGCTTGCTGTGAGGATGGTACAATCTTGCGCTGGGATTCAACAGCAGCCCCGGCACCTTCAGATGAAGAAGCGTCAGCCAGGGAAGAAGATGATGAAGGCAGTCATGCCAGCATGCAAGGTTCAGACGAGATGGAGTAATGCCTTTGCTATGCTGCTGTGGTGCCTCTCATGCCTTTGGTCAAGACTGACTGATGCTAAACCCTGATTTGGCATTAGTATTGAGCATGATCAGCCTGATGACACAGCGGTCCGTGCTCCAACTGTCATTTGCCAGCTAGCCCAAATATTGCGCTTATTTGGCCTTTTAGAACCAGTCATATGTAGTGCATACTGCATATGCCCATTGGTACCCTATAGTGTAGCTATCCATGCAATGATCATAACTCATGAATGGTCAAACGATGATTCTCTCATCATTCCGCCACATTGGCTTCACAATCAAAGCTGCGTGTAACTTGGCATATGATGCATTCACTTGACGAGACCAGTAGGGCAGATTGTTGGCTCGTCAACAATCAATGCAGGATCTTGCGTCCATCATTAGCTGACTGGTTGTTTGCTTATGCATCTTTACTGCCTCCTCAGTGCTTTATATGAATTCATGAATTCTTCGAAGATCACCACAATCGTTATCACAGCGAAAGAGATATGTATCTGTGTTGGCTGATCTAAGTTGTTCATACGCACTTTTGGTAACATCACAGAACATGCAATTTGACCAGCCAAACAGTGGCTGCTGCGCAAGTGATACAAGCAGAACTGAGAAACAATATAGACAGCCTTGCTTGACATGAACTGCTCAGGTAGCAGGCAGGCACTGCAAGTGACGACTGGGGTCCAAGTTCAACTTTCAGACTAAACTATGAGTCAGCACAGACGTTGCATGAAGCAACAACAGTACCTCTGAGACAGAGATAAAAAGCATATGGTCATCACTCAATCCTTCTTCCCTGAGGGCTTGGGTGGAGGCACTGGCCGAGTATGCTTTGGACTTGAAGACTGTGACGACGAGTCACCATTCTCAACCTGCCCAGAACCCTGTCTGTTGGGCATCAGGCTTTTGTTTTGTCTTCGGGGACTGGGTGGGGTTGGGGCTGGCTTTGCATTGACATCATCCTCATCATCCAAATCTCCAATGGAGAAGTTCCTGTCAATGCTGACAGGGCTCTCGTTGCCCCGGCCGGCTTCTAAATCAGCTTGGCTGTCAGAGTGGACCAGGCCCAGCTCTGTGTGCATTTCTGTAGATGGGTTGTCAGCGCCCTCTTCCAACAGCAGGTATGGGTTGTCCTCTTGCGGCCTGTTGCAACACCACAGAGGATCAGAAGCTTTGGCATCAAGGATGTCGCAACCTTGCTGCCTCGAAATGTCTTGCAAGGCACTGGTCGACTTAAAGCCTCTGGCTGAACTAGTGACTGATGTCTGACCTGGAGAGTGTGCTATCATGGGTGTGTGACAATCACATATAGCAGGTCTACTGTGTGCGGAGCGTAATACACACGGCAAAAACAAACCAAAACCCATGACACTTCAGCACCATGTTGCTATGACAGGCAGCAGCCACAATTGAGCAGATTGCCAACAATCTGGCAGTTAGCAGCAGTGAAGCCATAGCATTGGGCCAGGGTGATACCTGAAGATCCAGCATAGCGCTGCTAAAAAGAGCCAGCGCACACAGTTCTGCAGGATGTAGATGGTCTTGATGGCTGCATCACCAGGCTCCACCCACACAAGGGCTGGCAACAGAATGACTGCTGCCTTGGCTGCAACATAAGCAGCCACTCCCCACTGGAACTGCTTCATCAGCCGCACCTTACTTCTCAGCTGCATCTGGTCCTCAATGGTCTTGGGCTTGTCAGTGTCTTGATCTGCAACTTGCAATGGGACACATCCAGAGCAGCTCTACATTCTGTTTCTGAAGCGAAAAACTGCAGATCCTGAGCCTTGAGCTGACCTCACATCACATATGCCGAATGTGATAAATCACAACAGCTGGCTGCTGCGGTGACGCTGTCCCCAGGGCTTGCGCAAATGCTGCACAAGGACTTGAGGTATGCGTCTGCAAACAGTGCTGTAGCAACATAAAGCAACAAAGCAAGAAAGCACAAAGCAGCACAAGCAAGAACCTTACAGTTGCAGCAGAGCCAAACACAGCCGCCCATGGCAGGAGTAGTGTACAGCATAAGACTGCTTCCAAGATGCTGATATTACCTTGCATTGGTGCATACATGTCGCCAATGCTACGGCCATCAGCAGAATCCACAAGCATCTGAGGGGGGATATTGACAGCCTGTCCTGACATCTCCCCAGTTTCCTCATCCTTTGCCTTGCTGCTGTCCTCCCTATCAGGTGGGAAGACAGTGGTTGTGTGGGCAACCTGGGAGGGGTCTTGTAGCCCCCCAGCACCAATGATGCCCTCCTTGGGGCCCTCTAGCAGCTCTCGCTCCCTCTGGACTGTGTCAAAAATGTAGACCCACGCCAACAAGAGGGCTATGAGGCTCACTAGCTGCAATTATACACATTGACATTGGTGAGTGCACCTGATCATGATGACTGCCAAGCAAGTGAGCAGATATGAATTATACTGAGGCCATGAGCACTGAAAGCATGCACACAGGATTTGACATGAGGCAGCAAGCTGAAAGTGATCTTGATACCAAACCGTATTACTGCACAGACTAGCTGCTGAATGATCTTGCGTTTGAATGCTTTCCTTGGGACGTAAGGAAATGCACTGACACCTTTAATGGCAAATGCATGCAGATGGCACATGAATAGGACAGGCATGCCCACATTGACACGATGGCTGCTGCAATTGATTTTGCGTTGGTGTCATGCGTACAGCATGCATAATACTTCAATGTGGACATTGTCTGTCCTGAAGGAACCCACCACAGCAAACGCAAAAACTTACAGGTAGAATCTTACCAGGTTAATGCTTTCAACGAGATTTGCATTTTCATCATAAACATATGAGCTGTTTGAGATGTAGTCAGAAACCTGCAGGCAAATGTCCTCACGCATGAAACTTTGGTGACAGTCATACAGGACACATCAAGCAATGATGCAAGTCTCAGGTCAAGCTATGGCAAGTCTTAGATCCAAGCTTACCATGGTGGTGACAAGATAAACTGTTGGAATGACCAACACCTTGACCTTGTATGGCCCCAAGTTATCTCTGGTGATACTGCAGCACCAGGTTGCTCAGTCAGTTATAGTTTGTACATATTGCTGCCTCATGGAGGCTGCTCTGCAGCATGAAACCGCATAAGAGGGCTGCAGGACTGCAATTTAGCTTGAAAACCAAGCTCTTACCAGTATCCAGCAGCAACAGCCATAAGGAGGACCTGCAACAGCGGACTTGCAGATCAAACATGAAACTCCTGTGTTTGCTGCTCATTTGCAGTCAGCTATATGCATAAAAATGTAAGTCACAGTGTGGAACTGGTGAGAGCCTTACAATGAACAGACTGTCAGCTAAGTCTGCGAAGAAGATGAAGGCTTTGCAGACATCATCAATTGTGCCCAAATTACTCCTAGCTCCAACAGAGTAGGTCAAAAGTAAGATATCTTGAATGACATAAGCTCCAATGACCAAGAGGAATCCTCTGTGAAGTTGCCATCCTCGCTTCTTGATGTGTCTGTGCAGGACGCCGTCGGCCGTGGCCAGACCGAACAGAGCTAGCCATACGAGTAGTCTCGGGATCAAATACGCCAGAGACTCATAGTAGGTAAGATACTCGCAAGTTGGGGAAGCCATTACGTGCAGCTGGATGGCTCATTCCATGCTGATGCTACGACGGGCTACAATCCGCAGCTTGATGTGCAAGCGCTATTAGCCATGCCTGCCCTAAGTAGCATCTGCCCAGTCTCCTGCCAGGTGGACAGATGCATCTCCTTCGTCTTTACACGTGCAGAGGGCGCTGAGGAGGGCGCTGAGGAGGGCGCTCTCGAAATAGCCCCAGGTCAAACCTGCAAACAACTTGGCTGTGCATGATGTGGCTTGCCACATTCTGCATGCTAGTGACAGTACCATGGATGGTCTACGATGCCGCGAACCTTCATACAAACTGCACGGCCCCTCATCCGCCGCGCGAGTCGCACGCACAGCTCATGTATCTTCAGCTGCTGTGATCACAGACAGGTCGGGCGGCCTGAATCCTGCGAAGGAGCTGCGCCCATTCATGCTTGAGGCAAGCGATGCTGAAATACGGGCTGCGTGATTTCAATAGGCAATGATGGCGTGGTTTCAGCTTGCTACGTTATGCACTGCAGCGGTATTTCGCCAAACACGAGTTTACTGCCCCGTACCTTCTGTGCTGCAGCGACTGCGAGCCCTTGTCGTTGTCTGATGCTCTTCAACAAGCGGATGATGCATGCAGGAGCCGGTAACCTCTTCAGTTTGTTGCTCTTTTGCTGTTCGGTATCCGTGTCAACATGCATCGGTGTGATGACCTGAAGATTTCAGTTGACCACGAGACGTACTCATGCTAAGTTGACTGCAGATGGGAGCAACTGTCTCTTGGGTATACAGAATCGACCGGGCTGCCTGCATTGCGGGAAGAAGTCAGCTCCACATACACCAGCATAACAGCCAGGAACATAGTTGTGCTTACTCCTGCGGAAGGCATCTACTTGACCCTCAAAGCCCTGCTGCAGCCGGGCGATCATGTGGTTGTCACGTATCCTGGCTACCAAACACTTCATGAGGTTGCCCGCAGCATTGGATGCAAGCTCTCTTTCTGGCGACCTGAGCTGACTCAGCAGAGAAGCTGGGAATTTAACGTGCAAAAACTTGAAGCCCTTGTTCAACCGGACACAAAGGTCAATGACCTTTGCTTGCATGCCGCCAAGGGGTGCATCACTTGCAAGCCCGCACATGGCATATCTAGTTGTCGCAAGTCAAGTGACTGACTGACTAGCCATAGCTTTTGCACAGGCAGTCATTGTCAACTTCCCTCACAATCCCACAGGAGCCCTTTTGCAAAAGTCAGAATGGCAGCAGCTCTGTGCCTGCTGTCAAAAGCATGGTGCATACTTGTTCAGTGATGAGATGTACAGAGGACTAGAGCACGACAGGGAAGCCAAGCTGCCCGCAGCCGCAGACAGTTACGAGAAAGGCATTAGCTTGTGTGGCATGTCAAAGGCTCTCAGCATGCCGGGCTTGCGCATTGGCTGGGTGGCCATGCAGGACACAGCTCTACTACAGCGCATCATGCAGCTCAGGGACTACACCACAATCTGTTGCAGTGCTCCCAGCGAGGTTTGCCTGTGCAAGGAGCACCTGCTGTGTGTCATGTCTGCATGCATATAACAGTCTGGTTCTCACACTGGGCAATGAGGTTATGCCATGAAGCAGTTGTAACATCATTGGCACATCAGCTTTCACATTTGTACATGTTCAAATGTGCAGGTGTTGGCTCTGATGGGATTACGGCAACAGGAAGCAATCTTGCAGAGAAACATGGCTTGCATTGAAAGCAACTTGGCACACCTGAGGGACTTCTTCAGGGCGCGGACCAGTCAATTTGAATGGCATGAACCTGCAGGCAGCAGTGTTGCCTTTCTTGGTCTCACTTCAGGTGAGGGCATTTTGCTAGACCACCCAACTCATTCGTCTGTACTGTCAACCATGCTCATAATGCATGCTTGAGCTGATGCATATGAGCTGATTTTGCAATCAACTTCCAAAGTGTCAACTACCATAGTGAGAACTCATCGTGCGAGCCCTCAGCTGGCAGGCTGACCTACAGCAAAGTTACACATCAGCCTCATTATCCGTGTCATCGATGCCTCAATTCTCCTGAGTATTGACTACAGCTGGCACAAGATTGAACTGCTGGGTATGACATCAGAGTACTGGGTTGGCATTTCTCTAGAGTCTTGCACCGGTTGATATTGAAGGGGTATGAATGGATTCTTGTGGAATTGCAGGTGAATCTGCTGACAGCTTCTGTGAGCGCTGTGTCAGAGAGACAGGGGTCCTGCTCCTGCCTGGATCACAATTTGATCATGAGCCATCAGACGATTTCAGTAACTCATTTCGAATTGGCTACGGCCGTCACAATCTGCCTCAGTGCATGAAGCAATTGGAGTCCTGGCTAGATGGCTAGGCCCACACGTACAAGATGAAGAGAACATGACGTGATCCTCACAAGGCATTGTGAAGTGGCTGCTAAAGGCTAAGACATGATTATTTGCCTGTGACCAATATTCAACAATCAGAAGTGTATTTGCAAGATGCAGATGCGTAAATATGGATTGCCGTACTGGCGTTCAAGCGCAAGTTGCATCTGAAAGCCTAACATTACATTTGGAGCAAGATAGTACTGAGGTGCAACTGGGACACATGGTTCATTGCCCATACCTGAAGTGCACGTGTTGTACGAGAACTGTGCAAGTAAAAGTTGCAGCAGTTCTGTAAAGCTGCTGTGAGTATCATGGAATGCTAGCAGCTGAACAAAGCTTGCCATTCTCACCCCTTTAGTCAAATCCGCTGTACAGCATAGGATGCATATTCAGCCTCATCACTGCTACACATCTCTTGTGGCAGTCAGGCATATTGTGTTAAGACAGGCTTGCATTGCTGCTATTTGGTAAAACAACATCAAGTGGCGCCTGAATGCGCCAGCCCCAATATGCTGCAGGACACTTAGTCATGGCAAATGTCAAGGCCTTCGCATAATGTGTCATTGATTGCACACTCCTGGGGATCTTCTGTAGGCAACCATGTTGACCAGCACTACTCCTCCAAATTGATTGAGTTGCCAAATCTGCCATACAGCTCCTGCAATCAAGCATATCTGCTGAAAAAGACAACTCCAGTGATTTATTGGGCAGCAAGCTACATAAAACCCACACCTTTTTCAGTGATGCCATAGTCTCCTGTATCTCTAGCAGCTCTTTATTCATTGTTGAGATCTCCTGCTCCACTCCGCTTGTCACTGTACACCCAGAATGGGAACACTGTGTCAAAGCTAGTACCAAAAAGTCAGCAATGACTATTTCCAATTGTGAGATATGATTCACATGCATGCAGTGCAATGCCTGCCGGCTTAGTGCAATACCTGCCTGCTCAAGACCATATTACTTACCCTCTTGCAGCTGTTCTTCAGTCTCCTCTGTCCCAGCATGGTAGAAGCTTTCACCCACTACAAAACGGACCTGTGTCCCACGCAAGATGCTCAGCAGATGACACTTATACTTCTAGTTGACTGGTGACATCAAAAGCTCAACCTGGTCATCATCTAATAGCATTAGCTCATTGCCAGCATCCTCTAAGTCCTCCAGCTCAGACTGCAAGTCAGCACAATTTGGCGCAGGCCCCTGTGATCTGGTCAGCCTTAAGCAAAAATTGTGGTTGCAGCTGACAACGCTACCATGACTTTCGAGCACCTTTTTGGCCTTGACTCCGGCCTGCAGCTCGTGTAATCTGGTATTGAGCTTGTTGAAGGTGTTGATGCGTTGCTGATCTTCCTGTCTGACCTCTTGCTCGGCTGCACCGCCTTGTGTTATTGACTGCAGGCAAATCTCAAGTTTCGGCTGAAACCACGTGTTTAGACCAGAGCGCTAGCGAGTCAGCGCGTTTACCTGGGACATGCGCTGGTGATCTGATCAAGCTTTATAAAGTGTCTGCGCACCCAATCTCGGCAATGACTCTAAGCCAATGCGGGAAACCACCACAGCAGACTGTCTGAAGTGTCGTGATGAATACAGCTGAGGCAGTCGAAACGCACAGTCAAAGCCTGAGGAAGGTCAATTGCTGACCTGACTGCGCATGCTGAGGACTCCAGAATCATTGTTAGAGGACAGCAAGTCAACGCCTCCAGCAATCAGTTGCGCGAGGCTTCAGACGCTCGATTTATTCGTGTACATTGGACAGTTATCAGCACATCGTTCGGAGAGAGTATCTTTGTTGGTGTACGTTTGTTGCAACAGATGAGCTGCCCAGTTGTCAGAGGCCAACACAGCTCAGCCACACACGCACAAAGGAGTCATATTGTTGCGCGTAGAGCTTTAAAAGCCAGTGCATACACAGGTCAGCATTTGCAGGCTGTAATACGCTTAGACACAGCAGCAGAATAAGATGATCTTGGACGCTGCACACTTCAGGTTCAAGGACACCTGCAAGCAGACAAGCATTCCGTTGTCAATGTCAGCAGAATCAGAACAGGCCACAAGGGCCCTCTCCAGTGCCCAGAAGAGGCAGCACACCACACAGTCCTGTGGACACCTCCTCAACCCCGCAGACTCCTCAAAACAACCAAAGTGGATTTGGAAACATCGAAAGGATGATTGCCTCAAATTTTAACAACGTACAGCCAGGTCTGAGGGGAGACTGGACAGAGGTGGAAGGCAACTGGATCCTGCGTCCCCTACAGGGTGCTGCAACTGCTGTTGTACACTTCTTAGGAGGCGCTTTTGTTGGGGCTGCTCCACAGCTGACCTACAGATTGTTGCTGGAATCACTGGCAGCACGTGGGGTCATGGTGAGCATATCTTTTGTGATTGATTGCTTCCTTTTGTTGCTGTTGCTGTTGGTGGCAAATGACTCTCCATAAGCAGCCTTGCAGTCACAGATGCCCCAGCTTACAATCTGAAGTGCACTTTGTGTTGCTTTGCAGGTGATTGCAACACCCTTCTCTACAGGATTTAATCATCTGCGTATTGCTGATGAGATTCATTACAAATGGGACCGCTGCATTCACAGTCCAATGATAGCATCCGAGATTAGGAACCTGCCTGTCTTTGGCCTGGGTCACAGCATGGGTTCCCTGCAGCATCTGCTGATCAGCGCTCGGTATGCCAGCACAAACAGAGCAGGCAACATCTTGATGTCCTTCAACAACAAGCCGGCCACAGATGCAATTCCTTTTTTCTCGCCATTCATTGCCCCCGGAGCTCGTGCCTTGGGCCCATTTCTTGCGCAGGTGAGTTTGCCTGTTGCATCACCATCTTGGCGCGGTCATTCAGTGTGCTTCTTGACTTGGACCTCATCAGCAACATGCAGAAAGTCTTTAAAGTAGGGGTGTTGCTTTTTGGGTGCACATGCAAGTGGTATATCACTCCATGTCTTGCATGCTTGCTGTGCCGCTGCCTTTTGCACCTAACCAAGTTGCTTTGCTACCATGCCTACTTGATACCACACCTCATGGAACATCAATGCGTAGGCTTGTGGCTTGCTGACAAGGCCTCACTACTACTGCAGATGACCAAGAATCCTTTCACCTCTCAGCTGCTGAACGCATCAGAGCTGATGCGAGGACTCAGCCCTGCCATGGTGCGCCAAGTGCTCCCTCTGCTGGACCAGCTCACGCCTATCTACACAGACCTTGCTCAGGGCCGACTCGAGTTCACTCCAGAGCCTGAGGAGGCCAAAAGGCTCATCAGAACATTTTACGGTGAGTTGTTGCATTCACAGTCAGAATGTCACTGTAGTGTCTGTGCAATCACACACTAAACAAACATTCTGCTGATTTGTTTCCTTTAAGCCACAGCATCAAATTTGTTTGTCTGCATTACCATGACCCGCTGTGCTTATCATTGCTTTGTTAGTCAACGACAGTACTATGCAATGTGCTGTGCTCTGCCCTGTGCTCTGTGTTTTGACACATGATTCTGGCTGTATAGGGGTGCCCAGCAACCTCCTCATCCAGTTTGTGGATGACAACATAGATCAGACGCCCCAGCTGGCCACCACTTTAGAGGCAGCCAGCATCACAGTGACCAACAGTAGCAGCAGCCGATCCCAGGTGACAGTCAGGATGATGCCCGGGGACCATGTCAGGCCGCTGAGACAAGCCTTTGGGGAGTTGCCACCAGAGTTGGCACAGGTGGCTAATCAGGCCGTCACGCAGGGCTCTTTCTTCTTGCAAGGCCTGTCCAACATGGCCACGCAAGCTGGTTTTGCTGAGGTGAGCTGACACTTAGGCTGCTGCTCAAGAGCAGCCACCTTGCATGACAGTGTGCCATGCATCCATGTTTGTTTCTTCGACCAGGCATACCAACCAGGGTGAAATGTATTGATGATAGGGTTATTTTGCTGCGTTCTTGACCAAATCTTTGCAGGTACAAGCATCAGAACCTTGTCTTTGATCTCAGCATGAGGCTTGTGGTGTCATTGCCATGCAGGCTAGCCAGCCTTTGGATGAGTTTGCCAAGGGCTTGACAGGCTTTGGGGAAGTCTTTGGAGAGAAGCCAGGCACAGATACAGAGCTGTTAGTCTCAGAAATCATTGATTGGATTGCAACAGGCACAACACAGCAGGCAGCTCTGCCTCCCCCTCCTAAATCTGTATACTAAGTACGTTAGCTGTTCAATCGATTGTCTCTATCTACAGAATGGTGTTGGCGTTCAGTTGTACGCAAGTAGTACTAAACAGTACTAGTACTAACTAGTCGGGACTAGTCCAGATGGTGTGTTGCAATCATTGTTCTGCCACTTGTACTCCCTCGCAAACTTTTATTGGCCCATCTCAAACCTGTGACGGAATATTAAGTGTGTAAAAGGTCATCAGGGACCAGGAAACCATACACATTGGCATCGTGTACTGTGAAGTCAATCAACCTGTCAGCAGTGTGTTTCCTATGTTGTTGAAACATGTTCGCCAGGATGCAGTGATTAGGGGAGAAAGGGTTGCCTAGCAGTCTTGGCTTATAGGACTAGTGAAACGGTTTTGTTAACAGCTCAATACCATTAGCTGCTCCCTGAGTTCTCTCACTGGCTGTCCCCATCACGTATTGAACATTGCAAGCATTAGACACAGCGCACTCAAGTGTCTAAAAGTCAGGAAGTGCAGCACGCCCAGTTTGATCTGCAAGGTAATGCGCCAAGAAGTACGAAAAACTCTAACATCAAAGACTGTATTCATTCCAACCTGCTGACTCGTCTGACAGTGATTTCCAGCCAGCCCAATGCATTGATAGCAACTTGGGCAGTGTGAACTGCACAGTCCTATTAGACACATGTTTGCAGCTCTGGATGCAGCATGCAATACAAGCAGAAAGCAGCGTTGAGTTACAGAGCAACAAGCTGGGCATGGTCATCATGACTCTGATTTCTGCAGTTTCTTAAGCTCCTTCTTGACTGCCTGAGACTTCTTGGTCTTGGCTATAGACCATTGATACCGCTGGAAATCTGTGGTTGTTGCTTTGCTGACACGCGCTGATAGCTTCTGCCCCCATGCACTCTTCTCGAATTTGCTGAAGACATCTGCAAGACACAGGAGATACTCAAACTGTTGCTGCTGGACACACTTTGATTGATGACACTGTCGCAGCATTGCGTTACACACAAGCTTTCTGGACTGCACTGAATGGATGCTATGGGAACACTGCTGCAACAGCAGCATGGCAGACTGCCGCGTATGTCTTGCTAAGCTGACTGGTCTGAACATGATATGCGCTTTCTAGCAACCTCCTGAAGTGACTGTCTGCCGTCCTAAAAGCTATGAGTATAATGACTCTCCACAGTATTTGCATCTGTGGCTGTTTGCTGTACTATGTCTATGCTGCTAGTCTCACCATTTGACTCAAGAGCCTCCTTGAGAGCCTTCTTCTTGGCTAGCTTAGGAATGTCGATCTTGAAGTCTGTCAATTGCAGCCTCTTAAAGTTCTCTACCCGTCTGACCTCGTCAGGCCTGTCGATCAGTGCCTACAGCAGCAGAAATCAGGGTCGTCCACCAGGATGTTGCGAGGTAGAAAGCCAAAGTTTGGGGTGTACATGTGGAAATCAAGCACGCTGACTCGTGTAGGCTGACTGATAGTGTGTATCGCTGAATATCGCTTGTTATGGGCGCTCGTATAGTTGCTCACCCTGTTCTGGTCTACAACGTCGGTTATAACGTACAGCTTGCCGTACTCCTTCCCGTAATTGATGATCACAACCCGGCCAACCTCGACGTACCGTTGGAAAGGCATTGCTGCGGTGGATCGCTACTCCCTAGCGAGTGCAAGGTTCCAAAAGACCCTGCGGCGGCCTAGTGCGAAAGTTGCATGTCGGAATTGAACGAATTTAGATTACATGTAAGTGCACGCACGCCGTGCAGCCAAACACTACACGTCATGCGTGCTTCGTATATTGCTAGCTTGCTGCTTGCATCATCCACACATCATTAGCTGTGGAGCGCTGACCGACATCACACTGCGCTATACGCACACACTTCCCAGGTCCAACAACTGCTGCCATTTGTACACGCGGGCCCGTGAGCGTGCAAATGTCCGTCGTCACTCTTCAGCTTGGTCAGTGCGGAACGCAGGTATTGCCGAAAGACGCTTTGCACGAGAAGGCACCATCGCATTCTGAACTGATCCAGGCCTGAGTGCAGATTGGGCAAGCGTTGTTCCACTGCTTAGCTGCCGAAACAGTGTCTGATCAAGGACCCGCCAGATCGCCCTCGGATGTTTTCTTCAGACCTGTCGATGAGCGGCCCTCCCGGACTACAAAAAACAGGTGATCATGGATTATGTTTCAAAGTCGTGTCGAAATCCCGCAACATGAAGTGTGTCTCACGCACTCCTGCAGGCGGCATGCCAGGGCAGTGCTGGTAGATATGGAACCGAAGGTCATCAACAGGGCTATTGTGTCAGCAGCTCACAGTGCCACAAATTGGTGCTACCCACCAAATAGCAGCTTTTCGCAACAGAGTGGCTCTGGGAACAATTGGGCTCGTGGCTATAACAGCTATGGTCCAAAGTTTGCAAGCACTGTCTGTGAGCTGGTTCGTCGAGAGGTGAACTTGGCTCTTGCTAGTGATGCAGCAAAGCAGAGCATTTAGTGGTGCTGAAGCATGAACAGCTGCAATGCATGATGCCCAAGTCCTCTTCTGTTAGTAAGCTGCCCATATCTGCAGGCTGAGCAAGCTGATTACCTGGGAGGTTTCCTCTTGCTTCAAAGCATGGCAGGTGGCACAGGAGCAGGTCTGGGTACATATGTAGCAGAAGCTATCAGGGACACATTCCCAACCTCTTTCCTGATGAACCACTGCATATGGTCAGACCTTCAACCAAACTCTGTTGCCACATCCATGAAGTCTGCAGACACATTTCTAAGTCTTCATGCTGGGCTTCCTTCAGCGTCTGTCCTTTCTGTGCCGCCTTTCATGACACAAAAAGTCAATCACAGCATGTGTACTTGTTGCTTGTGCTGTCTGACATATGGCAGCATTGTGAGTATCTGTACATTTTGGTGTAAAGGTAGCCATGTCAGTATCACTTTACAAGTATGCGACACATAGAGTAGCATCTCAACACACAACCAAGTACTCACTGTCACTGATGCGTTGACAACCAGGCATTCCAGCAAGTGACCTGTGCACCACATTGGCCCAGATGCATTGTTTTATAGTGAGTGCCTGCTGCACTACAGGCCATACCAAAGCGGAGAAGTCATCGTGCAGAACTACAACAGCTTACTGACTTTGGCCCACTTGGCAGAGATTTCAGATAGCATCATTCTGATGGAGAACAGCGCTTTGCACACAGCCTGCCAGCGTCTCCTCAATATTCAATGGCCCTCTTTCAATGTGAGAACAAGTCTAGTCAGTATGCACAGCCTATTGAGGCTTCTGTGGTGCATTACAAGTCACGCCGGTAACACCAATGTCAGTGTTGCTGTCAATCCTTCGGCTGAGCCTGCCTTGATTCTCTGTGCCTGCAATCTTGCCAAATCTGCTGCCAAATAAGAATGGATATATGATAGCCCAAGATAAGTGCTGTCGAAGGACATTGTTCAATGGCACGCATGCCGATGCTGACCTCAGCGATATATCTACTTAATGGCCATTCAATCGCATCCGCGCTCTCGTGCAGGATTTGAATGGCGTGGCAGCACGGTCCATAGCCTCCAGTCTTCTGCCTGCATATTACAGACCAGCTGCAGGTATGGTACTCATGTCATAGAGAAGCTGACACCTGTCCAAGCTGAGACTAAATGAGCATGCTCTTGGTCAAAATAGCAGACAAGCATATAGCTCTGGACAGAGGCCAGTCCAGGGTTCATGCAAACCTTGGCCTTTGCCTGTCCAGCAATTTGCAACTTTGACCCGTTTCTCCCGGGACTCTTGCTCTTGAATGGCTACGCAGCATCCCCAATCTCTTGCAGACAGGCTGCTTGACCAATGCACTGCATCCAGGTGGCACCAGTCAGCAAGGCAAGCAAGTCACGCTCTTTGGGGACATTGTGGAGAAGGTGTGCTGTCATCCAGCTTACCGCCTGCTAAGCCTGAGGGCTCTGCCGCAGATGCCGCCTGCCTCACTGGACTTTACCACCTTTACCTGGCCCGCCATCTTGCGCCGCCTGCGCCAGATGCAAATCACAGGTGCTCATCTTCCTGCCGTTCATGCACATCTGCTACAGTCTTCTTGCTGCTGTTGTTGCTGCTGCTGTACTGCCACTGCTGTTCTATGCTGTTGTGGCAGCATACAGCTGGGCATCATTGGGTGGGTCCTTATTGCCCTGTGGATTCTTGGCGTGGTCATGATGGCTACAATGTTTATGATGGTTTTGGACTGAGTTGCCGCAGCTGCAGCTCATCTTCCGTTCGCAGGTCTGTTGACCATGAGGATGAGTCACCATGTTGCTGCCTTTCATCACGTCATTCAATAACCACAGGCAAGAGCAAGGCTGATCAGCCTGAGCTATAGAATGACTAGCTTGTGCTGCGAGTTGGGGTGCAGGCAGCGTAGTGGAAGAAGGGTTGCAATGGAATGTGAAGGTGAACAGTTCAGATGACATCCGATCCCAGCGCATCAACAAGTCACTGGCAGCAATGCTCACTCTCAGGTCAGACCTAGTTCTTGTGTCTTGCCATAGCAAACTCTGGCAACCTCACTCTGAAGTGCAGCAACACCAGCTGACGTCACAAGACAGTTGCCACGTCTCAATACAGCAGTAAGATAAGAAGATAAGCATCATGAGCATGTCCAAGTGTGCATATACAAGCCTCTTGGTGCTCATTGTTTGTCTTAACAAGTTTTGATCTGCATGGTCATCAGCAAGACAGGCAACGTCTTGCTGCTCAAGCCTTATCCATCACTCATTGTCAAAACAGCTGATTTATCTGAGTATCAGCATTCCAGCATAAAATGTTTCTTGTCATGCATCAGCTTGAATGTCGATACACATGCATCATCCATCACATGGGAGCTTGACTCATCCAGCAACTGTCACCAGGGCCCTGTCAAGCAAAAATGCTGATGGACTTATGCAGGGGTCAAGGTGCAAGGCAAGCAGATGTATCAATGTTCAGCCATCCGGGCTTGTACACCCCTTGGGCTGTGCAACCTCTGACTGTGGCTTCTGCTGCTGATCGCTTTGCCAAGTGTGAGATGTCAGCCAGCCTGCTCTCAAATGACCAGGCAAGCATCAACCTGAATAAACACCGGAAGCAGTTCTTTGCAAGTTGCAAGCCATTGCTCATTCTGACATCCTGAGAGGCTGGCAGCAGATGTTGCTTGGCCAGTGTGTGACAACGCTGCACTGACAGTGAAAGCCTGGTGTGCATGATAGGATACCATGCATGTGCCACAGTGCCTACCACAATGTTCCCTTGATAGCATTTCACGGCACGCATGTTGCAAGGCAAAAGCGGCATTCCATTTTACTGTGTTTCATCGACTCTGACTACCTTTAAGCACTTCACATGACCTGTATCAGTGATGCTGAATACTCATGCCAAAGGACACCATGAAGCAGGCACACAAGCTTTACCATGAATCCAGGAGTTTGAATGGTTTTCAGAAATCTTGAACTTAGCAACATCACACACAACTGCAATACAGTTCTGCTGTTGCAGACTTGCATGGGGCTGATCAGGCCAATGCAAGACAAAGCTTACAAGATGTACAGCGCTGGGGCTTACCTGCACCAGTACAAACAATTTGGCATAGACAAGCAGGACTTTGAGAGCTGCTTTGCCCGCATAGAGGACACCTACGCATCTTACCAAGCCCTCTGACCTGGGCTGCAGCCCATCATGAGCATTATGCCATGTGGTGGTTGGGTTCTTGCACGAATTGTGCGCATTCAGCATGCATTCTGCAGCAGAACTTGCTTGTTTGTTATACCCCAGAGCATGTGCAGCTGCCAATGGAAATCTGGTGGTAGGGCATCTCAACAAGTGATGACATCGATCAGCATTTTCTAACAGCAATCTTTGTCTGGTGAGTTTGTCAGAATGACTCTAGCAGATAACCTGCATGGAGGCTGAGGGAATGGAATAAGCAGCTGTGCAGTGACAATCAGATGCAAGTTCAGGCAGGTAGTTACATCTTTTCTGCCAAGGTGCTTTGCTGCTGAGAGCTTGCTGCTTTGTCACTGTAAGGGCCAAGCTACCAGGCATAAAAGTAGACATGATAGCACACTGCTGGTCAAGCTTGCCACATTGTTTCATTGCTGCAGCTCCTCCATGCCATTGCAAATGCTGAATTTTACAAACTGGCGGTGACTATGCACAACTTTGTGATGTACATTGTATGCAAGCACAGGCTGACCGTGCATGGACCCTAGAGCAGAACTGGCGCATGACAGCTTACACAGAGTCCAGCAGCGACATGAACTCTGTGTCAATGTATATTATGAAGCTGAAGAGGGCTCATGCAACCAAGGCTGTACTGGAAGAAGACGTCGTTGGTGTCTCCCCAATTACTGCGTCTGCATTGCTGCTTGCTGCCGCCGTCAACTGCACCAGCAGAGAAGTACCATCAGTGAATGTGCTGCAGACAAGACCATTGCTTCTGTGTTCCTTCAGGTGCTCAGGCATACTTGAGTCTTTCATTGCTGCGCTGTGCCTCAAAAGTAGTCTCAATGCAATCTTACAGGCTTTGCACACCATCAATGCAAAAGAGTGACAGCTTACATCCTCCTTAGAGTTGTCGTATAACGACAGGACAGAGAAGCGGTTAATCTCCTGGATCATCCAGCCAGAATTGAATGCAATTCCATTTCTGTCGTCCCCAGAGGCTCCCACATATGTTTGCAAGGAGCAGTCTGTGCCATTGACGCCACAGGTGCTGGCCACCGCTGTGGACCACACACTCAAATTAGCAGATAAAAAACTGCATGCATTGTGGCAACCAAGCAGAGTGACATTATGAAGCAAGTGATACATAGCAGCTTCAATCAACAGCAATACCAGCACCATCCAGCTGCAGCCTTTATATGTCTTTGCAAGCAAGGCAGCCAGTTATGCTGTGTGCATGTTTGCCAGCACTTACTTCCACAGCTATGCTGAGCGTCAGTGCCTGTTGTGACCTGTATACATCGGGCATCGGCCTTGCCTCCACAATTGTTGCATGTCATGTCATTCCACTGCAGGTATGTCAACGTCCCCTTGCCTGAAGAAAGCAATGCTAAGCAATGCTTGCTGCCACTGTGATATGCATGTGGCGCATGCCCTGCTGGATACAAAATCACTCCAAGAGGAAAACGTGCCCAGCATGTGACCATGCACAAGCATAGATTAGATTTATACCACACTAGCTGGAATGCAGATAGCTGTGCTTGCACATGGCTTTGGCACAAACACATGGTTCTGTGGTGTTACGCTGAGCAAGTGGGCGCAATTGTGAGCTTACTAAACTTCATGATTCCTGCCAGGGAAGTCACCCAACCTACTCCTTTACTGTAGGCAGTGTCTTCGCTCACAATGTATCTCGCCTCAGACCTGAAGCCCCCCCTGCAGTGCACACACCATCTTTTGCCCTCAGCTGGTACCAACTGCATCCTTTGGAGAGCATCAGTGACACTATTGCTGCCGAGCAGTTCCCCGCCTTTGTTCCCAACGAGCTTGATGTTCATAATGAGTGCTGTGTTGGTCACAATAAGGTGCATGTTGTGCAGTGTCATCAAAATAAACATTATCGTCTTTGCACAGCTTGTGAACAGCATGTTGCTAGATTGTGAGCATCATGACTTGAAGAGAAGCTCAGGAGCCTACCTGAACATGACTGCGCTCACTACGGAAGCTGAAGCATTTTTGTAAGCCTTGGTGTACAGTGGCAAAGTGTCAGTGTAATTGATTCTGAGCGCCATCAAAGAGTCGACTTCCAACTCAAACGTAGCAAATACAACACCCTGACTTGTCTGCACAACCCCACTGACAGTCATCACAAGTGGCAGCAAAATCAGTAAAAGACAACTGGCAAAGGTTCAGAAACAGCAACACCCACGAGATAGGCTTGATCGCTCAGACCAGTTTCGTTCCAGTTGTTGCTTGTAGTACAGGGGTACAAAGGGGCTGTCGCGTTGGCTACAGTCTCGCTGATAATACCCCAGTCTGCGATTGTGCCTCCAGGCCAGAAAGCCATACCCATGTAGATGCCCTTGCCCTGTCATGAGCGTATGCTCTAGAACTAATCTTCCATCAAGCTCGTTATGCGATAACGTCAGGCATGGCGGACCTTCGTGGCCAGGCCTGGCGTCGTGCAGGGGTCATACATCCCCAACCCAAGCGCTTTCCCAAACAACCCTGCGATTACTACCGACAGCAGGCATTGGAGGCCAGGCTTTCGGTACAGCTTCACCATCGCTGATTTCAGCCTGTCGCCCTCTGCAAGCCAAATGGCAAGATGCACTGTACAACTCCTATCAAAGTGCAGTGAGCAGCTCAGCTCATGAGTCATGCAGTGTGTTACGAGCCGTAACATGTCGCGCGACCAGATGCTGCAGCGCCCTGCGCAGGCATTGCCGAGTTGTTTCCTGCTTTCGATGGCGTGTTCTAGGAGCCTTTACACTGTTGCGTCCGCCGAAGGCCGCAACTGTAGGGCTAGCTGAGCAGCTCTGGTGTAGACTCGACAGTGCTGCATGAACAGGCTACCGAGGCGTCAGTACAGTCAATGCGATGGGTCGGGGGAGTCTTGTGGTGTCTGTTTTGGGGCTTTGCTAGGTCACAAGCGCATTCACCTTGGCGGTACCCAGACGCAGACTGGAAGGAGGGGTTTCGGCCCACTGCAGATGCTGCAAAGTTCCAGCCCGGCCACTGGGATATAGACTCCGGCCGCGAATTGCTCAGCATATTACTGCCTGTGGTACCAAACCACTTGGAGTTTGGCTATGTGCGAAATCAGCTTCGCACTTTTCACAGCCTCTTTGACCTGGAGAGTATTGCTGCCTGGCTCATTGTGACACCTCATGATCATCTGCAAAGCATGCAGCGCTTTTTCAGCTATGAACTCCACAAGGATCTGCCAGGCATGAGAGCAGACTTATTCCAAGTTGTGGAGGATGGCCAGTGTGCACCTGAGCTACTGCCTGACAGTATGTACAAAGATCTCACACTGTGGCCGGGATGGACTAGGCAGCAAGTAGTCAAGCTAGCCTGTGCACATCTCATCAAGACACCTTTCTATCTGGTGCTAGATGCTGACGTGTTTGCAGCAAGGCGTGCACATGCTCTGGACCTGTTTGTTACAGACTCTTGTGATCATCAATCACATCATATTTGTGACACACAGCAAAGCATATCGTACAGATGCAAGAACGATTGTTACCCCATGGCAGGAGGAGAAGAAGATTGGCACATGAGGTGGTGGCGCAACAGCGCTGAAACACTGCAGCTAGATGTACTTTTTGATTGGGAGTATGCCATTGGTGTCACACCACAGATTTTGGCCACAGACATTTCACTGCAATTGGCGCAGTACATACAGAACAGGTTCCAGGTGGACAGTTGGGTAGCTTATCTGTTGGAGGTTTTTGCTGACAGAAATCAGCGTAACTGGGATGCCAATCATGAGCTACAGCATGATCCAGCTTGGACAGAGTACTCAATCTACTATACGTTTGCTCAGCATGCTCAGGTGTTTGAGAAATATCATGCCACCTCAGTTGTGCTCCAGCAAAGTGCTGTATGGACACAAGAACAGTATGACGAGTGGGAGCCTTGCCAGGACACTTTTGATGTTGATTATGGCTACCTGTCCCTTGTTCAGTCTAACTTGAAAATTCCTGCTGAAGCAGTATGGGATAGGATGCAGCCATGTTGGCACAGCACCAAGAAACTAAAGCAGTGAGAAAAGCGTTTCTTCAGCACCAATTTATGAAACAGAGGGGGGTGTTCAAGACATGTATTTACTTTACTTTCCTGGACTTTTAGCTGCATAGCATTTTTCGTCAGACTGTTGACTTTTCGATGTATGTTTCATAGGTCTGACTGGAAGTCTCACTGGCAGCATAGCACCTGCCCTCACACTTCGGAGGTCATATCTACACTGTGACAATCCTCTCAGCGCACATCAGGGGTCCATTGGATGCAGCGTTGAGTATACAGTTGCTACTGCAAGAACTCACCGTTGCACTAAGATTTTACCGGACCAGAATTGTCAGGAGTGCCATATGACTGCAGTAATACTGCAAAATGGCCGCAGCCGTTGGGCATCTGGTGTTGGCTTGATTCAACAGTGCTATGCAAGCACAATGCACTCCACATATCATGCAGGATGTACACCAGCTGTATTAATGGTCACACCTTGTTACACAAGGCAAATGACACTACCAGCAAATTTAGCAGCAACAGAACCTGTGCCCTAAATAATGAGATGCAGTACCCATAGCTGCAGTACTCTATACAGAAATGTAGTGTTGGAGTGTTCCCAGCGTGACTGAGCTAAGGCTTGATACAAACACAGCAATAACTTCATTGCGAGCAGACTGGGCAAGCTGAGCAGTGAGTTGTTAGGGAGTGAGTGCAGATGCGTTTTGGTAACAGGCAGTTGCTGCTGGCAGGCAAGGATCCTGCCTTGCCAAAAGTTATGAAAACGCGGGTGGTGCAAGTACTGCACCAGAACTGACTTAACCTCACCGACCGCCCATGCTAGGGTTCAGGCCCAGCAGCATGTTGTTTCCATGTGGCAAGTATACCACATTGCCACTGCGTGCCAGTGTGCTTGCAACATCCTTTGCTGCTTCAATGCGTCGTAGCTCAATCAAGCCAGGTCCTGCTATGCGTGTGGCATCTGAGATAAGCCTGGCAGACTCACTCTCACCCTCAGCTCTAATGACAGCTGCTTTCCTTTCCTGCCACATCAGAACAGGAGATCTCACAGCTTGCAAATCATGTAAGAATATGGCAACTCAACACTGCTGATACATTGACCACATTAAACAGGAACTGCAGTCATAAGCTCTGTGCCTTGCATGCAATGAAACCAAGATCGTGCTAGGGCAGCGGCTGACATGTTGCAAGCAGTGTACCTGATCAGCCTTCATGACAACAAATCTTGCTCGCTCAGCATCTTGCTGGGCAACTTGCTTGGCTTCCACAGCCTTGGTGAACTGCAGGTAAACAGGTGGGCATGTATGAATTTCTTGTTGCAGGGTAACAGTGTATCAGCGCTAGGCCTGTCCCATCTGTGTGAGACAGTCATGTTTACAGATGACATTGCATGCCATTCTCTTGAGAGATACAAGTGGCAGCAAAGCCTCCATCAGCATGCATGCCTGCGTTTTGCTGCTTAGACTACATTTTCGTAAGCAGCAGACAGGATGTGCTCACGCTGTATATCAGCATTGCTTGCCTCACATGATAGACGTACACAGGGTGCGTACCTCAGTTCCAAAGGACAGGTGCGTGATGGCAACATCGTCCACCAGAATGTTGAACTCTCTAGCTCTTTTTGTCAAGCTGTCCCGTATCTGCACTTGTGACAATGACTATCATTTGGACGCTAATGACTGTGGATTGCAGATTGTGCAGCCCATAAAGCAGTGTAACAGTCTCGCAATTTAGGCAGGCTACTCAGAGCACAAGGCTACAAATGACCAGTGGCAACTCACCGCCCTGGAGACTCTATCACGCTGTGTCAACAGCTGCTCTGCATTATATTGTGCCACAGCTGCCTTCACAATTTCATTGCCAATGGATGGCAGCACTCGTTCATCCCAGTCAAGTCCAAGGTTCTGCAACAGTCCCCAGCCCGTTCAAGAGATTACCTGTCTTGCAGCTGTCAGAAGGCATAGTGCTCAGCAATTATGCACACCTTGTAAATTGTCGACAAGCTGTCCACATCTGGCTTGGACAGTACTCTGAGAGTGATGTTGACCATTTGCAAGTCTGCACAATCCAATGGTGCAGTTCTTCAGTAAGTTGACCCTCTATGGACTGGAGTATCCTCAAGGGCTGATCTGCAGGCCTACCTTTTGTTCCAGTCACTGAACTGATAGACCGGGGCCTGGTTCTAATGTCCATCACGGCAGGACTTTGCAACCATGGAACCCGAAAGTGAGTGCCTTCGGTCACAGCTACAGGAAGCACTCCCTGAATTCTGTCATACATGACTGCTCGTTCACCTCCATCGACTGTAAGGCAGTATTCAGATGCTGTCTGGTGCAGCTCACGAGAGAGGCGGAGCAAGCAATGATGCCATTGTGATTAAGGTCAGCTCGCCTGTGTACAAGGAAGCCTGCAAAGCGCTGCCACCGATACCCAAGAACACGGAGTACCGTGCGACTTTGCTCAGCAGGTTGGCAACTTGGTTTGCTGCAGGCTGTGACATTCCCGCTGGCTGTGGTATACACCGGAAAGATCAGCTCCTGCTCCACACGACGCTTCACAATACGGTTGTGACGTCGCGGAAGGAGCTAGCTGACCTGTAGGGTCTCTAGAGCGACCTGCAGGTCATTGACGAAGCCCTCTTCTTCATTGAGTTTGACTCGGTCATCTTTGCAGGATTGCAAAGTTCTATGCGTTTCGACGATAGTTCAAACCGAGTGATCTCCTGTCAACACCTGCTTTTGCTGCAGTTTTGATCTGCTGCTACTTGTAGATTGCGCAAGTTGCTGCGACCAGGCCCTCAGACTGCAGTAAACAACTTACAAGAAGGGGCATGTGACATGTTTTTGCGAGCTTGGGCCCGCACGTTGTGATCAGAGCATCCTGTTAACAACTGAATTGCATGGTATGGCACGATTTATTGGCTGATCTGTCATTTAGTCAAGCCCTGCTGCAAGCCGTTCAGTAAACAGTTCCAACTGCCTGTTTTAGGGCAACTCTCAAACCAAAAGAACGCAACCAGCAGAAGAACCTAGCAACAGCAGCTATGCTGCTGCATCCCCACCTTTCAGCCCAGGATCTCCTCTTACATATGTCCCTCAAATGCCCATGGAACCAGCACTGTCACGCCCTGAAGAGGTTTCGGGGCACAGAGGCACACATGCAGAGTTTCACTCTGACGTAGCTGGTTGGCCTAGTCAACCAAGATTGGTGCCAACCAAAATTCTATGTGAGTGGCTTGCATGTTTTCCCAAGCATGCAACACAACATTGTTGGACAGTGCTCATTGAAATATGGCAGCATGGCAGCATGCGCATGACAAACACAGAGTAACAATGCTGTGGCAGGTCCACCCAATGTAACTCAACCACAGCAAAACACGGTCTGTGCATTGAGCAGCTGTGTAGTGCCTGCAAACAGCTTGCACCAGCATGATCTGCACAATTCAGGGACCAATGGAGGTAATTCAGTCGAGGTAGAGGGGTCTTTTGACAACTGGACAAGGCATTCACTCCAACGCTCTGGCAAGGACTTTACCTTGGTGAAATTGCTGGCGCCCGGGGTCTATCAAGTAAGCTATCACCCCTAGCAGCATATTTCTGAATGCAGCTTCTCTATAGATCTGGGTGAGCCAAACAACCTTTGTCTGGGGCTGTTGTGCAAAGACACTCTGTGATGAGCCATGACAACAGTTGCAGCTTTGCTATGTGCTGATGTGTGAAGGTGCCAGACTACAGCATAGGTTTGCACAGCACAATGAACGAAGCTGCTCCTTGTAACCAGTTTCAAGCACATGGTGCCCATCCATTCGTCACTACTACAAAGTGTTGCACAAGCAGATACACACACAGCTTGCAACCGGCTCAGCATGTGTGCTTGGCACCTGCAGTTCAGATTCATTGTGGACGGAGTATGGAAGTGGGCTGAAGACGCGCCTGCTGTGCGAGATGATGATGGCAATTACATCAATGTCCTGGAGGTTCATGAGTATGTACCTGAGAACCTGGAGAGTCTGTCTGGGTTTGAGCCTCCAGCCTCTCCACCATCCAGGTGTGTCAGCCACGTGCATGCATAAAGACTGCATTGCTTGTTGTGTGGCAACATGCCCTACCTGTTCTGTGCATTTGGTTGATCAGCTGTCCATACGCTGTTTTGGTAGGGTGTAAATCAGCACAGCATACTGTCCAATCACGATATAACAGGCTGTCTAGCCCCAGCACAGATCTGCCTGTTCCTGATAAACTGCTCACGCTTTCTCATGTTAACAATGCCTTTCTTGAGGCTGGCTGTTTCCATCCAGCAGTGCTACATCAAACAGAGTTGTAGTCCTCTGAGCATTCCTTACAATGTGATTGTTTGTCTTGCTGCAGTTACAGCAATCCCATGCCAACGCCAGATGATTATGCGAAAGAGCCCCCAGTAATGCCTCCTCACCTGCAACTTACCCTGCTGAATGTGCCCCCAACAACAGATGCTGCAGCCCCCCTCCCCCGCCCCCAGCATGTGGTGCTCAATCACCTGTACTGCCAACGCACTTCCCAAGGCAATGGCTTGATTGTGGGCACCACACATCGGTATAGGTCTAAATATGTGACCACGGTGATGTACAAGCCAACACGGCGGTATCAGACAGCTGTTGATCTTGGTTTGCGTCAGCTGGACCACCTACCTCAGCAAAAACCTGATCATCACCACCGCATATCGGGGCAACATTTTGGGACGTCGTCCTCAAGACCCCGGCCAATACCACACCGTGACGAATCCAGGCACAGCTGACATCTGCCTCATCCTTTTTTGTTCAGGTTGACCACTGGCAATGCACAGATTGTATAATATGTTTATGTTCATAAGTGTACAGTGCAGACAGACAGATATTCTCCACGCCGATTTGGTCTTTCACGATTGTACAAGTGCCTGGCAACTCTGGCATGTTGTGTTCAGCTCACCAGTTCCTTGAATCAACAGCAGGGACAACAAAATGTGGAACACTTGGTCGAGGCTTGCATGCACATGCATTAGTCATCCCCACTCAGTGATCTCTGCAGGTCGTTCGATTACGCGCACACGGTAAATGCTGCAGCAGCTGATGGTCTATGGCACTGCCGCTCTGCAGAAACTGCCTGACAGCCTTCATACCCCAGCTATCGAGTTCTTCAAAGCTCACCCTACTGAGTGTGTTGATCACACGTGCTGAGCACTGATCTTGCTCTCCCTGACTGCAGCAAGCTTGCTCCACTTAGATGCCACTATCCTTCGTGCACTAATGCACAGCTTCAAACACCTTCATCACTTGACACGGAGCGGGCTCCCTATTTGCCGGGCTGCCTTTTCAACCAGCAGCAAGCCAGATGTTATCGTGTTGGGCGCTGGCCACAATGGCCTTGTGGCTGCAACTTTGCTAGCACGGCAGGGCCTGAAGGTTAGCGTGTCAAGTCTGGCGCTGAAGCCGCTGTTAAGCACAGTCACCCAAGGCAGGGACCAACTGACTTGCAGGTTGAGGTGCATGAAGCCAAAGACACGGTTGGTGGAGCCTGCAAGACTGAGTACCCTTTCAGCAATGCACCTGGTCTTGGCACATCAACTGGTGAAGCACCATACAGCTGCAAGATTATGAGCCTGAGCCAAAAGTCAGTCGCTGAACATGCTTTGCTGCTCTGCTTTGCAGGAGCTTATCTGCTTGGAGTTATGCCGCCTGAGCTGCTGAAGGTACAGCACAGCTGCTTTCAGTGTTGTTCATGGACTTGCAGCAGCTGGCTTGCAGCATGTTGTTTCAATGGGCACTCTGCATGTTTCAGCGCACTGATGCAGATGGGCGTTGATCAATACGTCTAGCATTCAAGTCGCCCATCGCGAGGTCATCTGTACAGCATTTACTGTCTTGGAAGCTGCCGCCCTGATCAAGACAATGCTGCTGAGCTTTCGTTGACAATGTTGTATGCTTTGCATTGCCAGCACACAACCTGCCATCAGCAAACCTTACCTTACTGTAGGTATAGAATGAGCAAGCAAGTCATCAGTTTGACCCACACTGTGTGATCATATGTCCTGTTCCATGTTTCACTGCTTGTAGTTGCCACGCAGATACTCAATGTAGACATTCCACTGAAGCGTAGAGACCCCCATTATTTTCTACCTACTACAGGTGAGGTTCTCAGCATGCAGTGATGCTGTTGCATGGCCCACCAGCTGTCTTGCAGTAAACTAAAGGTGAGTACACACCCAGAAGCAGACAAGGTTGAAGGCCTTCCTGCACCATGCAGACAAGCGATACCTGCTATTTGGGTCTGATCTGGAGGCAATGAAGGCGCAATTCCTAAAGTTCTTCTCACAACAGGACTGGCAAGCAAGCAGAGAGCTTCAGGTAAGTCATTGTCAGCCACCTGCTTGCATGGTGATTGCCAAGTCAAGTGACGCTTACTTTTGCTTACATGTTACCCTTATCTTTGTTGCTATTGTCAGGCTGGCTGCAGTTACTTGCCATAATAAAAAAGCCAGCTGTTTGCAAATGATCTGCTCACTCATGACACATGCACATCCACAAGCAACACAAATGCACAAGAATGGTGTATGTTGTAAATCATCTTTGACATGGCATGTTGACTGATCACGCATGGTTTCCACAGCTGACAGAGAAGGCTGCTGTCTTGCTCAGATGAAGTACAGTGAGAGCACATTCAGCACACTACCCAGCATGTTACCCAGCACACATCAGCAGATGCAGTGCAGAGATTGCTCTGCGCAAACCTTGTGGTGGCTGCAGACAGAGATTGAGGCAATCAGAGATGACATTGCGCCCACCTGGCTACAACACCCCTTGTCCCTGCAGCAGACTGCTGACAAGTTTGTACGCCCAAGCTTGCAGCAGGTAGGTGACGTGAACCAGCAGCAGACTGTGTGTGTGGCCACTTATGCCCATGCTTTTGTAGCGTGTGTGGACTAAACCCCGCATGACCAGATTGCACACTGCACAAACCCCAGTCCTGGACAATGCCTGCCATGGTACCTTTTGGCAGGCGCGCAGTACTTGTGACTCCAGCAGATCTGCAAGCTGGTATCAGCAAGCAGGTGGTCCCAAAGCACCACGTTTTGCTGTCCATGGATCTCTTACTGTCGCTCACATGCAGCAGCCATCACTACCAGCCTCTAAGGAGGCTCAGAACGCAAGCATTTGTGCTGTGTCAACGCTATTGTTGCGCTTCACTGGAAATGGCTGGCGCAAACGTGTCCAAAACGATCAAAACAGCTCATCAATCAGAGCAATCTCTGAAAGGTTGACTTTCTCTGTGAGACGAGGATGACTCATGTGTGTGCTTGTTTGACCTACAGCATACTGATTGTGACGCAGACCTTCGTTGACCTATGTGAGCAACCAGTGGCGGCATACTTGGACTGCTTCAACTTCAAGAGCCCCCTGCTGAAGAGCATGTATGCAGTGACAGACGGCTTTTCAGGCCTGAATGGCTCCTGGCAGACGCCTGGCACTGGCATGAACTTCCTCATGCATAACATGGTCAGCTGCCTGTCTTACGCATCTACAAGCTGGTTGCCTGCCTGCCACAAGCCATGGTCACTTGCCTGTCGGACTTTTCTGGACTGCTTACACAACTTTTACAGTGTCATCACTATCATGGTAGGTACTTACAGAGTCTGTTCCATGTGTGAGTCATCCCAAGTGCTCTTTTGGTCGGCATGCTTCTTGCATAATACCAGAAGCTATCATCAGCATCCTCGTGACGTGCTAACAGGCTTGATATGGTTTGCTTTGCAAAACGCAATGCAGGACCTGAAATGCCATTGCTTGACAGACATTGAGTGAGTATCTTTATGTCTGATTGACAAAAGCCATGCCAGACCAACTTCAGGCTGCGCATCAACACCTTCCTGCTTTTTCTTCTGCATAACACCGCCAGCAACAAAGCACTAGGTCAGCACCAAAGCATCGTCGCTCTACAGCATATTGTGCATGCGCAGTGCCGGCTGCCGGGAGCTGATGGAACATGGATGGTGGTTGAAGGTGGCATGGGGACAGTCACACAGCGCCTGGCAGATGCAGCACGTCAAGCAGGCGCGGTCATCAAGACCAACAGCCAGGCTGAGCAAATCCTCATCCAGGACAACACTGCCAGAGGGATCTGCCTGACCAGTGGAGAAGAGGTCATGGCCAAGGCTGTTATGGTCAATGCTGACCCGTTTGCATTGAGGAGCCTGACTGGAGCTGAGGCTTTCCCACAGGCCTTCAATGACCGGTTGGACAACATGAAGCGTGATGGCACGACCATGAAGGTCAACATGGCATTGAGGGACTTGCCACGATTCACTTGCTTGCCTGAGCAGCAGGGACAGCACCACACCACCATTCATTTGCTGCCAGATGAAGACAATGTTGAGCAGGCAATCTCTGACTGTTTTGCTGATGTGCAAAACGGCAGGCTGCCTGAGTTCCCCACAATAGAATGGTACATCCACACAACAGTGGACCCCACCCTGCAAGACAAGGCAGGCAACCACAACTCTGCCTTGTTTGTGCAATGGGTCCCCTACACACTGAAAGGCACAACCTGGGAGGAAGAAGAGTCTAAGTATGTGCAGCATCTGCTGAGCATTTGTGATAGATTTGCCCCAGGCACATCTGATCTGGTGGTAGATACATTCACACTCACACCGACTAAGATAGAATCTCATTTTGGTATCAGCCGTGGACACATTCACCACATCGACAATGCTTTTGGCTTTGATCAGAGGTTTCCATACTCTTTGCCTGTAGAAGGATTGTATTCTGCCTCTGCTGGTACCCACCCAGGGGGTTCTGTTGTGGGGTGTGCTGGGCACAATGCTGCTGTGCAGCTTTTGCATGATTTTGAGCTGCAGCCTAAGTGGCTATGACACCAGAATAGTTGATGCTGGAGGTTCACAGCATGTTCAGGGATCAAAGAGTCCCATTTGACAAGGCAGTCCTGCTTCAAGCCAAGTTGCCGTTTGTGCATGCCATGCAACAGCGGTACTTGATCAAGGTTGAAGAGACATTAGTGGAGAATGTTGGGAGCAGCTGCAGACTTCCTCAGTCACAAAGCCACAGATTCAATGTGCTTTCAGCATCGCCACTGTGTGGCAGCCAGAAGTTCCTTGACGTATGCACACTTGCAGCATACACAGCAGGTCATAGGCACCGATGAACACCTTGGCACCAATCTGATCAATTTCAACTTTGACAGGCTCTCTACTGCAAAATAAGGTCGGGGAACCCGGGATTTGTCTTTCGGACCTGTATCTGTGCAGATATGCAGTGCTTTTAGGAGCAGTTGCAGGTGTTGAATGAATGCAATCTATCAGGCATACACAACCACCTGGCAGTGACAATCACGGAATACAAGTGTCCTAGTAGGACAGTATCATGGCCAGCTCTACCAGCTTGAGTCATTGATTGGTCTTTTTTACTGTACAGTGACTAATATTTTATCCTGCTAGGATCGTCCAGCTGTGAATTCTATGCCGTGGCAACAGAATTTGCGCCACACAGACTCGCCTGCTGGACTGCAGTAGCAAACCTGTGGCAAACATGTCTCGATCATGCATGTCCTTGGCTGGCTTGACCTTGGTGTGTATAGTGTCTGCAGCAGGACTGATCTCGGCTCAGTCCTCCCCGGAGCTACTGCTGCAGGGTCGCTTTGGCGGCGCGATAAACTCACAGACCGGCCTTGGATCTTTGCCATTGCTTTTCTCGTGGCCTTCCAGCAGTGTCTACACTACTTTCACCGGAACTTCGGTCAACGTCACCATCGCTGGCTCCGCCCCGACTACCGACTCCGCAGGCTACAACCGCTTCGCCTTTTTCGTTGATCAGACTCAAGTCGCCATCGAGTCGAGCACTCCCAACAACTCGACCATTCAGTGGGAGATGTCTGGTCTTGGCACTGGAGCGCACAATCTGACAAGTAATGCCGTGATTCTTTATCTGCCGTGCTCCAGAGATCTCCATGCATGATCGGGTCGAGCGATATTGCTGTCGCGCAGTTACCAAACTCAATGAAGCTAAATATGGAGAAGCAGTATTGGAGTCCGTTGTGCTTTCATCGAATGGCTCGTGAGCTCCTTGACCCCTTCCTGTTGGCGAGTCCTGTGTTCCGTTCACTATGCATGCATGCCAACCGAAACGTGCTGATCGGCGTTGACCGAGTGTGCATTGTGCGGCCAGGTTTTTGACTCCCGTGTTGCCTGAGGCTTTTGAGACGGGCCGACGTATCCAATTCATTGGTAGGCATGGCTGCCTTGGGTCTTGTAGCTCCTTGCGGTCTCTTTGCTTGATGGCTGGTGCATTGCTTTCGGATCTGCATGTCTATAGAAATGACTTCATAGCGTTTCAAACTGCAGGCGACAGCTACACAGTGGGTTATGCCAACACTGGTGGCACCACCAACTGCAACAAGACCGTATGCTTCCCTGTTGGCCCATGTGTCCCTGAGCTAGACTCCCAAAATGCCGCCATCTCCTGGGGTCCTCTGACAGCAGCAAACTTCCAGGCTGACTATGAAGTCATTGCCTGGTCTGGTGCTGGAGTCGGTACCTTCTCTGTCCCTGAGTCCAATGTTGATGCAACCCTGCCAACATGGGTTGGAGAGAGCCAGTACCCCACAGATGGAGAGATTTTCTTGAGACAGGTTGCGGCTGACAACACTTCCATGGTATCCAACTTTAGCAGCTGGGTCCCACAGGTGCGATGCAATCATGCCAGCATGAACACGCGTGTACAAGGCAAAGCAATGTGTGAAACACGGCAGCTGATAAACTCGAGCCCCTTGCATCCTCCCCACGCAGACACATGTGCAATTCTTGCTTGGATCCAGGCAATATAGGACTTGACATATTCCTGCTCGACGCAGCACTTACATCAACACTGGCCTGCCTGCGACTTTACCCACGTGCATGCACAAAGCGCCTGTTGCTGAAAGCACCCATGCTATCTGATTAGTAATTGACTGTGGTATGCCATCCTGCTCTTCCAGCTGGTCATGTGTCTTTGTCAAGACATATTGAGCCCTTGTTTGTGATTGCCACTCCAGGTTGTCGTGCTAGCAGGAGGGACCAATGACTTCCACATCCTGCCACCACCAGCTCTTGAAGATTGGCTACCCTCCTACATGGACCTCATCAATATGGTGAGCAATATAGCAAGTGTAGTTGTCCGACGCATGTTGGTTCACTATGCAGGGGCTGAGTCATTCATAATGGCTGATGTGTGTTCATGGCGTTGCGGCGCATTCATGTAAAATTGAACGCGAAACACAAACCTTATTTGATTTGAGATGAGCCATATTGGGTTTTTCACTTGTGTCGGCTTGCATCTTGCATCTCTCTTGCTAACCATCAAGACGTGACTTAGCGTTTTGATGAGCGCAGCCACAACCGTGATCGCATGTGCCAGTTATGTTTTGAGACATTATTCTGCTGCAGATCAATGAGGAGTATGATACCCCTGAGATCATCATCCAAGTCTTTCCTCTAGAGGTCAACTTTGAGGGCGTGCTGACCCCCAATGCCACCACAAACTACCTGCAGTACATGGCATCTGTCTACACGGCAACCCAGATGGAGGGTATGATGAATGTTCACTTCCTTCAGCTGAATGCTGTTGGCATGGATCTCAACGGCTGGTGCTCAAACCATCCCAGTGCGGCTGCTGACATGACAATTGCTGCTCAGCTGACAGCATACATTGAGGCTGTTCTTCCTGCCTGGACAACAGGCACCTACCCGCTGGCAGTTGAGGCACCAATGGGAGACTCAACTGAGGAGGCCTGATGGGTCTTGCACAGAGAGGCTGCTACAAAAAAGATGTGCATTGACTGATCATGATTTTCTGGCCATGTTCCTATGTGGTCGGCTCCCTCAACCTCATGATCCTTGAGCGGTAGCTGGTGCTCTAGATGTGTGTACAGCATGGGATGACCACTTGCCATGCAAGATAAGTTTTGCTTTCAAAAGTGCAGCTACAAATTGTGCAGGTATAGGCTAAACACGTGGCAAGCAGATAACACTGACAGATAATACTCAAACGCACACCGATTTTGCTAGCATTTAGTACATTTCATGCAATATTTTTGATGCAGGCATTGTTTCCATATGCTAAAGTGTCAGTGAAGTTTGCCTGACAGCTGTCACTTCATGACATGTAAGCTGCAGGTTGCCTCAGATGATGCTGTGCCTTGCACTGTGTGATACAGACTGAATGTCATCTGTTTCATGTCCGAATGTCAGACCGATAGTCACTGAGCGACATCGAAGTCTTCACAAGACGTCGTACACACGTGCCAGGCTTGACAGCATATACATGCATGCAGTGAGTCATGGAAGTGGACAATTGGCAGCAGCTTGACAAATCACTCAATAGACTAACAACCTTAGTCTTGGATGCACTCAGGCAATGTGAAGGCAGACAGCATGCACCCACTCAATCTGAGGTGCTGCAAGTGATGCACATACGCCAGGGTATGAAAATGTTGGTGTCATTGCCATGGCAAATGCACCACATGATGACAGCTGAATCAATAGTTGCTTGCGGAAAACGAAGCATACTGCTGCTGATTAAACTATGCGCATTACGATTGATGTACCTGACAAGGGAGTGAAAACAAACAGTTATGATCTCATGGTGACTATGTCCTCATAGGCAATTCAATTCTAGCATTGAAGAGGCAAAGCAATTGCGGATCATGCAGGAGCACCACAGCTGGCATGGCAAGTACCCTGAGCAAAGTGCTTGCAGCAGTATCAAAGCCTGCTAATGCCCTGCATATGGCGCAGGATCGGCTCACCCACCTTCAGGGCTGCTTGTGCTGGCCAACAGCAGTCTTCAAATGCAATGTAATCATAATCATGGTACGTGTGTTGTCCTGTGCTCGTGTTTGGCAAAGGCTGTGTTAGCTTTTAGAGGTGATGACATTGTTTTCCACCATGTAAGGTATTTCAGCTGCAAGCCAAGGCGCAAGCCCAAGACAGAGAGCATGGGCTACCCCAAAGTGTGGACTGCATGACACACCAAGCTCAAGTTTTGCTGGATAGCAGTTTGAACATGGCATTAAGGGCACTTTGAGCAGACTATTTTCCTCGGACTTGGGCTCACTCACAGGTATGTATGGTCAGCAAATCTCACCTGTTTTTAGCCCAAAGGGGCTTGAAGTGCACTGTCAAGCATATAGATCCTCCACGATACATCTTGGCAGTCTTGCCATCTAGTTCCGGGATTTTGATCTCAGGTGCTGTGGCTGGGTAGGTTGCGGGAATTTCAAATTCGAAAGGAAACTCATACTTCAGTAAATTGTGTATATACCAGCATCTGCCACTCCACTTTGTGCCCTCCTTGTTTGAAGTAATGGTGAACCAATCTGAATCTGTTGCTTTGTTCTGCTGGATATACTTGATCAAAGCTTGCAGTTCCTACAAGATTAACTGTGCTGTTGAGGCACGACTTCTGCTTGCTTGCTGCAGACATTGCTGAGCAGTACATTTTAGCAGGAGGCAGCATAACTTGGTGTGGCTGGATGAAAGATATTGAAGCTGAAGCTATGTGCACCTCTTTCAAGCGCTGTCCCCACTCTTCCTTTTCGCGAGGGCCTGCCCTAGTCTGCAAGGAGGCCGCAGGCTTCGTCGATTGGCTTTTTTTGCTAGCAGGAAGCAGTGCAAAGCATCAGGCACGGGATTCAAAGGACACAAGGTGCTTGCTGGTAAGTTTTTGTAGCCTTGCAACAGCAGTGTAGCTTGCAAACCTTCAAGAGAGGTATCTTCTTGACTGTGTCCCTGGTGCCAGAGTCCCAGGCCTCTGCCATATGTGAGAAAGCTGACGTTGCCAACACCAGTCAAGTCTTTTTACTGTAGCACCAGCAGTTTTGATCAGTAATAGCTTGTGAGGCGTAACAGCCAGCTGGTAACTCAGTAGCAGACTTGTAACTCCGCTGCGGAGTGCAAGTCAGTTGGAAGCTCAGAGCACGTCTCGATTCATGTGAAGCTGGCGAATGCTGCCTGGACTAGTCAGTAGCGCTGCCGCAAGCTCTTGAAGATTCAACGGATACTAAAGCGAGGTCTACGTTTCGGTTGCCTGTGATGTGCGTCCGATGTATTTCAAGCCAGCGACTGCGAGACCAAACTGATCGGGGTGTCGAAGCCGATTGTGACCGGTACCCGTCTGCTGCGGCAACCGCAAGCACTTGATCGCATTGACAGGTCCACAAGGTTTGCATCACCACTGACTGATGACACTATGGACCTGACTTGTTCTTGCTATCATGATGGCGTGTGTCTAACTTGTATGCAGGTTTGGCAACGAGTCCGTGAGTAATCATGAGCAAGGTGCGCCCTCTGATTGCATTGGTCAGAGTGCATGCAAAATTGTGACTTGCCTCAGCAGATTTCTCTTGCTGCCGTCTATGCTTAGAGTTTTGTATTGCACCTTCTTTATTATAGCAGTGTGGCATCACAAAGGTCGATCATGCAGGCAATGATAAAGATGTTTGACCCTGTCCTGACATGGGCAGCACGCAAATATCAAGCAGCAGTAGCCACAGAGTTGAAGAAGTATGGACTCAGATATGAGGACCTGTACGATCCTCAGCTGAACATGGTACATTGCATGCTTCCAGGCATTGCTCAATGCGCCTGCAAGATGCTTCTGATCACTGACATCCATAGCTGTGTTGTGTGACAAACCCTTGGTTACAGATGCAGCGTCGTCTTGCAGATCATGACATTATCCCTACATGGCCATGCTGCTGCTGTGCAGGACATTGATGAAGCCATCCACAGATTGCCTCAGGATGTCGTAGATGCACGCATGCAGCGCCTGAAGCGGGCAGTGGACTGCAGTCTGAAGAAGTCGTATCTTTCTAAGGAGATTCAGGACATGCAGACACCATACTCATGGTATCTCAAGGTAATGCATTTAGTGCTACCTCATCCACCACGTCCAGCTTTCAAATTGGTGCACCCGCAAAGCCAACACGCAATGCGACTTGGCTTTCAGAATTGTGCTAAAACTGAGACACAAGTGTTGCATCATCGCTGTGGCACAGCAATTGCAAGCTACAATTTGTGCTTACTCTGTCAATGAGCGGGCTATAAGGCTGTGATGCACGCAGGAAACATGGGCTGAGGTACAGGCAGAGAACACTGAGAAAGCAATGCTTGGTACTGGCAAGGACTACGACCGATCCTTCCCCTGATTTGTCTAAGGCTGCAAAGCTGCTGAGTACGTAGCGTTACCCTTTGCTAGTATTCGCTGCAATGGACCACCCATCTGTTGCATGATTCAGTCTTAATGCACATGCACATCATCAGACTGACAGAGTCAGCTTATTTGCAACTGTACAGCAGGCTCAGCTTGCATGCTTACAATCGAACATTCTATTACTTACACTATGTTGCCAGCAATTATTTTCAACAGACCCTGGCATGAAACTGTCAAATTGCAACGCCAGCTTCATGGTCAACTGCTACCCTGCAGTGCTAGTTCAGTATTAGCTTTTTAGTACGTTGTCTGACAGTCAAAGCATCTGAAGACGTGAAAGTATCACTAGCAAATCAAGTAGTCAACAAGATTCAGGTACAGAACCAGGATTGGTTGCAGACACTGAATCTCAGTGTCTGCAACTCAGCACACAGCCTTGACCACGTCCTGTGAGACCCTGTTCAAAAGCAACAGAACTGGCAATCATTGCCACCTGGCAGATGTTTTGCTACAGACCATTGTTGATCACAAGACGAGCTACGGCTGTGAAGTGGAATATGCTGGCCACAATGACCAGAGCGTGGAAGATTTCATGGTATCCAAAGGTCTTGGGAACAGGATTAGGTCTCTTCATTGCATACACTATGGCTGCAGGCACAACACCTCAAATTCAGCCAAGTTGGTTTGCAAGCAACAAACAGGCTTTGACACTAAGCCAAGATGGGTGCATTCTCTGGCAAAAGCTCTTGTCATACAAAGACAATCATAAGGACACAATGCAACTGCAGAAAAACAGGCAGAACTGAGTACATACCACCAAGCGTGTATGCTGCACCGCCGCAGGCTACAAGCAGGACACCTGTATCTCGTAATTGCCCAACAGATTTGACTCCTGCCCATCCCAGCAACAGATACAAAGCAGTCACTAAAGCCTTTGGTGCTGTCACCCAAAACAGTGATTGAGCTACCCCTATCAAGGCGCCTGTCCAGACTGTTACCAGTAGCTGTTCCCCTGGGCTGCCGGGCAAAGCCAACAAACATATGGGAGTATAGGTCCCTGCTATCAAAAAGAATATTGCTGCATGATCAAGGCGCCGCATCCATTTGCGCTGCTGAGGCTGCCACGTAGGTCGGTGGTATAGGGCGCTAATGCTAAATAAGACCACCAGCGAGGCTGTGTATACCAAGGAGCCGATGGCTGCCTTCCTTGTGGTTGCTTTGAGAGTCAGCAACAGGCCAACGGGGGCAGCTATGTAAGCAGTATATTGGTGTGAAACGCCTCTGAGCCTGGGCTTGACCAGTGCTACAGGATTGCTTACACTCTGCTCATGCTGGGTTCCAGAGCTTGAAGGGCCGCTATTACGATTCTGAGGCATGCAGGATGTGATATTAGTCTGCGCGGCAGTTATTGTTCGAGCAAGCAGGTCATCAGCTTCTCCTCACAAGGTCTGTACGGTCCGGCGGTCAGTTTGTAGACAAAAGTAAATACGGTCGGGGACTTCCGGAAGTCAAAGCGACTGCTGATCTTGTCTAAGTACACGTTTGTGGCTTTTGAAAGACCACTGCTTTCAGCAACTATCCTTCACAAGCAAAGAGGAGGAGGAGGAGTTGTAAAACGTGAAAGCAAAGTGCAATACTATTATCGAGCGTTACATCGGGTCTGTTCAGTTCTCCAGGCAGGGTAAGCTCGTCACACAGCGGGAGGCACGGTGGAATCACCATGCCGATCGCTGTGGCCATGAGCGAGAGCACGCTGCTCGGGTTGCAGAGCAGCATAGGGGTCGCCCTCGCGAATAGTCTGGAGGTGCATCGCAAAGAAGAAGCGCTGGTGCGTTTGCGGTCCTGTAGAGCCTCTCTCTATCTGTTGTCCTGCTGACATACGGTGTTGCAGCGAAGTTGTGTATGCGCATCGACAGGACACTGAATTCAACCTGATTGGTCGGCATCGTTTACTTGCCTCGCTGCATACACTGTTTCGCCGGAACTGGAATCACACCACACTGAGTGCTTCCAGTAATGGGTGCAGGAGTTGTGTCGGCCGGATAAGCAGACATATAGCTCGCTCTTGCTGGAAACTTGGCTAAATGAAGTACTTCATACTTCTTCAGAGGTCAACCTCAGCAGCAACCGGGGGCCCTTCAAGGTACAGCATGCTCAGTCCTTTGTAAATATCAGCACAATCTCTAATTGCAAATGCTGGCATGCAAAGCAATATCATAGTCATCATGCAACTTTTCACAAGGAAGCTGACTGTACTTGCAGACCGCTACCTGAAAGCCTACCTTATACTGATGCTTACTTATGTTTATGCGCTCAAAGACTGAGCATGCACCCCTTCCCCTTGTGTATCACTTTTACCATCACATTCTCTGCCAGTATGAATTGGCTGATTGCACAGGGATTGGCTGCTTTTAGTATTGACAAGGCATCACTTCAGTCAGCAGGCCTGTCTGGTGAAGCCATTGGCCACCTATACAGGGCCTTGTATGTTTACACCATTGGCTTTCAAGACAAAGTGAGGAAGCTTTTTGTGCCTGTGGAGCACAAACAGATGCCTCTCAACAATATATGGCGAGCCTACCTGGCTATTGCAGAGAGCGCAATGGAAGTTGGCTTCAAGGTATACAGACACAGTGTCAAATGCAGCACTACTTTATCTATTCACTATGCATGCAAGCACCGTGACTGCCAGCTTTCCCTGCCATGGCACATGTTGCTGCAGGAGAGTGCTCATGTGGAGGGTCTTAGAATGCAGACATAAAGTGCTTGAACGTAGCCCAGTGACAATGCATTGTTTCATATGACACATGCAATCATGACAGATCTTGCTCTGCATGTGTCATCACAAAGGTCTTCTCATGCAGTCGTTGTTTTTGGACAGCCTATCAGGGCAGCAGGCACAGGCAGCTGAGGTGGCACTTGCTCAAGCAGCTGCCAGGGAAGCTGTAGGGGAGCGAGGGGAGCTGGAGCACATGCTGACATGGCTGACAGGAGCACATGCTGAGGAAGCTGCCATGCACAGGACTTTCAAAGCAGAGGTGAGACCTTACCAGAGATGCCACCAGCCACCCTCAACATGCTCAATTCCATTCTAAACACATCACATGGCCTTAAGCAGCGCTGCCATGCGCGGGACAAGTTTGCAGCGCTACAGCAAGCAGCTCACAAAACAAAAGCAAATAATCATAATTAAAACGCATGCTTAGCCAGCAGGCATCAGGTGCATGCGACGCAAGTCAACTCCATCCAGACAGGCTTGTTCAGAGCATCATCGGTGTGGCAGTTGAAACTCAACTTGTGAATGTCAGACAACACAATATTGTTGCAAACAGTTCTAAGTTTACCACGACAGTTCTGACCTACTAACTGTCCATGGAGCAGCATGGGCAATCTCCTGTCAGGCATCCTGCAGACATGACCAAATCACCTAGGCCTCTTGCTTCCAAGCTGAGACTCAACAGAAACACATTCATACCGTGTCAAGATCACGACAGCAAAAGGCTGCTGCTAGCACAGCTTTTGCAGGTGAAGTGGCAAGATCGGAATGCATTGGCATGACTGGTAAAATTGCCTACAGCTGCCCAGAACATACCAGCTTGCTGGGGCAGCCTTTGCACAGCTGACACACTTGACAGTATTGCCAGCCAATCATTGCCTCTTTTCAGCAGTTGACAGTGTGACAGATGACTAGCAGGGATGCAGTTGCTCAGCATGCAGTATCCTGGGCAAGTGCGAGCTATGACAGCGTTTTCAGCAAGGAGGACCAAATCCTGCCTAGACATGACTGCAGCTTCTGGAAGTCAGATCATAGCTAAGGGCAGCTACAACAGGACAGTACAGAGCAGTCAAAGGTATCAGCGGCAATTGCAGCCACGCAGCTCAAAACCCAACTTTCCACTTTGTACAGATGGATCGGAGGGAGGATCAGACTGTAATGGCATATAGTTGGTGCATGCAGATTCCATGACAATTGCTATAATGATACCCAGACTTCATGCAGTATTACAGCAGCTGCTGTATGCAGAACTGCAGCAGTCATCACAGTGTGCGAATGCCACCAATCTTGCTTTGATGCTTGAAGCTGCTGAGGCTGTTGAATGCTGCTGAGGACAAGGCATCATCATGCCCGTGACCAGTTAGTCACCCCATGCAGACAAACATCAGACTGTGTACTGTGACTGGGGCTGAAGCACTACGTGCGCAGTCACTTGGATGCTCAATGTGGGCAAAGCCTGGATAGCTTAATCATGGGCATTGTAGTGGTCGCTGATTGATGATGCCGAGATTCGTCCATGGGTCTGTGCACCCGCTGATGAGAAGCCACCTGTGCTGCGAGCAGGCAACAGGTCTGAAGGAGCATTTGAACAGGGAGAAAGCAACCAATCAGGAGCTGGTGCAGCAGTGCAGCAGTGCTGAGCAGAATGTGAAGGCCATGGAAGACGAAGTGCGGCTGGTAAAGCGACAGCTAGCCATCATGGCCAAAGCCAGAGATGTTGCTCGCCAAGAGAAAGAGGACTGGAAATCCACATGCAACAGGTATGACAGCAATCTACTGACGCTAACAGTGAGTGGTACGTCTGGCGCAACATGACATTCCATCCTGAGTCTGGAAATCTGCTGGCAGCTGGTCATGTCTTGGGTGCATGCTTACTTACATATACTGTCCAGAGATGCATGTCTAGAACTTATTTTGAGCAGATATGATCCAATTGCTGACAAGCACTTAAACGCATATATGCATGAAGCTGCCTGACTGTGTTATTCATCCAGCCTCAGCACATGAGCCAGCTGCTTCATCAAGCCAATAGTGCATGTGGTATGTCTAGCTGGGAGAATGCATTGCAGCATGCAAAGAATGGGTCGCAAGCCTCATCAGCAAGCCTGATGAAAGCCTCACAGGCAAGCCTCATGGGCAAGCCTCTTGGCAACCACAAGCATAGCAAGACAATCCGCTCGGCTTTCTGCTTGCACTCAGGAAACATGTTGGGTTGCAGACAAACATATCAACACCTTTTGATAACAACACCCTTTGATCAGGAAAATTGCGGCACAAACCGTAAGGCCTACAAACATGGGTCTGCTAGCTCCAGGATGTCACAGGTTTATATCTTTTGCTTACAGTCAGGAGAAGATGATGCAGCATGTGGGGGCTGGCCTGGTAGCCATTCAGGCTTCCACTAGGATGAGGCCGCCCGACCCTGAGTCAGTGGCAGCTGCTGTGGTCATCCATGCAGCCCCTGGCTCTGAGGCTGCCGCCAAGGACCTGCTCTTCAAGCTGGACAGCATGCAAACCCAGGTAGCCATTTTGCTGCTCTGTAGCCTCATCACGCACTCTCTAGTCAGAGATCATGCACTTTCGGTTCTGGGTACATGCTTGGAAGGTCTGCTATGCTTGGCTCAACTCACACTGTCCCTGCAATGGGTATGGCCCAGTCAGCTTGTTGCTCAGGCCTAGGTGCCATACCTCAGTGCCCTGATCTGTGTAGCAATGACCTGCATTTTGCTGTATGTCGTCACAACATGCTTGCAGTAGACTGCGTGTCTTGTGTGACACAAGTCGGCAGGTGGCTTGCGTCTATGCAATGATGTCTGAGTGTACAAAGACTGCATGCAACAGCAAGAAATAAAGCTTTTTGCGTGTTGAGACAAGGCTGCAACCTGCATGTGAGTGCAGGCTACATTGCTTCATGAAGAATGGGTAGGTGAGAAGGCTCAACGCATTCAGCTCACTGAGCGCTTGGTCAAACAGTCAGCTCGCCTGTCTGATCAGATCATGCTCAATGAGGCCAATGCAAACAGGATCAGGTGATTGTTGCTTGACTGCACATTTTCATTTGCTTAGCTTACAAAGCATCCAGCATGCAAGACTGTGTAGGTTAGTTGTAGCGTTACTCATAGCACCAATGTGACTGCCCACACCTGCAAAGCCTCAGCAAAGCAAAATCTGCATTGATGCAGACATCAGCCCCTTTTGCCATGCTGTGCTAAGCAAATGCGTATAAGCTGCAAGCTTTGGCCATGGTGCTATATTTCCAGTTACATCTGTTTGACTTTAATGATGCAAACATCAACATGGCCCTCAATCACAGATGACAGGCATAAAACCAGAAATGCTTTCAAATAACCCAAGCTGCATGTTGTTTGCTGATGGCAAGTCATTGCAAGCCCAGCTCTGAAATGCCAACCCCTAACTCTTGCAACTACATCCAAGTCCTTAGCAACGGCAAGTTCTATCATGTGCAACAGAACTCCTCCTCCTCAGACTTCCTTTGTCACTGCAGCACTGACTGGAGGCAAGACGCAGTTGGCCAGTGCAGCAGCCACAAGAGTACTATCCCAACTGTTGTCATGAACCAGCTACGACTATACATAAACCATGACTGACTGGTTTTCTGTGGTGCATGCAGCATTTTGAGCGCAGACAAGGAGCATCTGCAGGCCCAGTTGGCAGATGTAGAAGCCCTCAGGATCATGCCCCTGTACAAGTCCATAGACAGCCTGACTGCAGACATTGCAGCCAGAGACGACAGCATACTGGCACACCAGGGCAGCATTGCAGCCTTGCAAGCTCAGATTGGCCGGTTGGAAGCAGCATTAGACGTCAAGCGTGGCAAGAAGCAAGCCTACAAAAGTGCTTTCACTGGCAAGGTATCTTGAGCTTAGTCCCACATGCTCATGGGCACTGCTGCATGCCCCTTACGATGTTGGATCTCCATTCAAGTTAACCAAAGTCAAGGCAGCGTACCTTATAACATCAGTGTCTAAGTGTATACAGTTGTGTTTCATCCATGTGTTGACCAGATAAAAATGGAGGGAATCATCGTCAGACAACACTTGGCATGGGAAAGTTTACAAGCAACCCAGCTGTCATGGGGGCCAAGCCTGTGCCAACTTTTTCTGCCAAGTGCTGCTGTACTTCAGAAAGGAAACGCATACCACAATACCTAGTATGTCAGAATGAGTGACAATGCAAGCGTGCAGGTTGAGATTGAGAAGGAGCTGAGGCGGCAGCTGCTGGAGGTTGATGAGCACAGCAGCCACCAAGGCAGGCAGCTGGAACGTCTGCAAGAACACACTGTGGCCATGCATGCCCTAGCTCCTGGTATGCTACCAGCACTACCTGGCTTGTACAGCAGCTTCTGTATAGCCAGCTACTCGCCCTCTGACTTTCTTTGTATACTACCACCACTTTTGCCATGCATGCTCTGGCGCCAGTCATGCTATCACTACTGTTTGGCTTGTACAGCAGTTACTGTATAGCCACTCACCCCTTGATTTTCCCTACACGCTACCAGCACTTTGGCTCTGCATGCTTTGTGTCCAGAAACGCTGTCAGTACTACTCTGCCTGTGAAGCAACCAACTTCTCAGCTTTTGGCCTGCTGACCTTCTGCGCTAGTCTTTTAATGCACACTCAGCCAGGCACGTTCTGGCTCCCGGTATGCCATCAGTTAGATTCTGCACATACACCACCTGCTTTACTGCCTCGAGCATTCTCCTTTTCCTTGCTCTTTTAGCCGAACAGACGTATCTGCACATGGGCTGAGGCAGAAGCAGTCACAATCTACACGCCGCTTTGGTGATGTATTAGGCAGGAGCACTGATGTTGCTGTGCATCCCTTAGCAGCACTGTGCAGTCGAGGAAGCGTCCAGGCATCAAAGACAATCTGCGCTGATGCTGCAGCATGTGAACAGCTTTGCAAATGGTGTGTGCAGGGATGCTCATATTGCAGCGCAGTCTACAGCAGAATCGTGCAGCAAGGAAGATGCTGAATGAGAGGCTGGAGGAGGCCCGAGCTGGCAGGCTCCATGCTGAGAGGGAGCACGCAAAAGCTGATGCTTTGGCCGCTGGACTACAGCATGACTTGGAACTGCTGAAGCACCAGGTGAGAACCGCATGCTGGGTGTCTTACCTGTCATGAATGGCTGGTTCTATTCTAGCAGGAATGGCTGAATCTAACATCTCTTGGGGACTCAGACACGTCACAACTTCTAGAGGAATGCTCGTTCTAAACTGAAAATCCACATTTATAAGAGGGGACTAGTATCATGCATTTCTGCTTTACAGAAATCCCTCAGGGAGTAGCAACATTTGTACACGAACCTGTCACAGATGAGCAGGCTGGGGCAGCCCGAGACCTGGGCCTGGCCATGAAGGCGCACATGCACAGCACGTCAAGCGTAACACAAACACAAGCAAGCGTTACGATTCTGGTGCCTGCACGCAGACTCAGTCAGCTATTGCCAATGAGCAGAAGCACCGGCAGGTCCAGGCCTCCCTGCAAGACGCATTGGCCACCAAGAAGGAAGAGGCAAGGCAGCTGCAGGCAGACAAGACTGCTGCACTCAAGGAGATCTCTGACCTGCAGCAGCAACTGAAAGAGGGACAGGTTTGGTTCCTTCCTCAATATCTGTGCCTGCTGTGCATGCTGTGCCAACAATGATGCCTACGCTGTGCTCCTTGTCAAGTTTGCTACGCAAGCTAGGCCTATGCAACCTGCTGTGCCTGCTATGTCTGCTGCAGCTGCTGTGCCTGCTGTGCCTGCTATGTTGTGCCTGCTTTGTATGCAGATCTGGTGTGCCATTTGCTGCTGTGCTTGCTGCATGTGCTTGACGCTTGCCACGGCTGCTTGCACCTGCTCATTCTGCCCAGTCTGCTGTGCTTGCTGCGCATCCAAAGCCTGCTCTGCTTGCTGCGCATTCAAAGCCTGCTCTGCTTCAAGGCCATCCCATTTCCTTTGGAGATCTTCCCAACCTTGTAGATTGCCACGTCCCGTGAGAGGCCTGTTGCTGCCACACTCCCTGTTCACCTTCTTCCAATCACATGCCAGACACCTAGCACAACACCTCTTTGAATGCCTCACACATCTTCCTGCCATGCGACCCTTCAGGGATCTGCAAGTCAGCTGGCAGCAGAGAAAGCTGCAGAGCAGAAGCAGCATGCGCAGCAGACGGCGCAGCTTGAGGCTCAGATTCAGGCCCTGGACAGCCTGAGATATGACCTGGAGCAAGCCAAGGCCAGCCTGACTGCCAAGTTGGAGCTGAGCTCAGCAGCCAACACAGCTGTAGAGATCCAGATCTTGGAGGTCAGACGCCCTGTTGGGTCAGCCTTGCTCAGTCGAGCTTGTGGTTGTCTGCCCTGCTGGCTTGCGTTACTTGGCTGATCATCATCACAGCTTGACCGTGTCGCGGTTCCTTGCACCTGAACTGCAAAGCATGCTGCCTAAAGCTCCTTTGCGGATCAATGCGGCACAGATTATTAGTCTCCAGCGCCGTGCAAGGTGGGCAAAAGGCTCTTCTGCATTGCATCTCAGATTGCCAGATTGGTCATCCTGCTGTTGCTCATCCCAAGCCTGTGGCCTAGACCATTTGTGTGATGAAACACCAGCCCTGTCACACAGCTGTCATTCAGCGTGCAACTGGTCTGTTGCCTGTGGGTGCGGTGCACATGGAAGTCCAACCGTCAGACAAAACAACCAGGACACGCCGCACTTATTCATTGCAGTGATGCACCATACGTCATACCCAAAACGCAAGACTCTGTAAGTACATGCAAATTTTCTCAGTATCGGCAAAGCAGCCAAGTATCAGGTTGGCAAACTACATGGGCATTTTTGGCTGTGTTTGGACAAGCTAAGGGTAATCTGGTGTGTCAGCAAGCTGTTGGTGGCTGCAGTGCTTTCCAGAAGTCTTTTGTTGTTAGTAAAGGCATGCTGATGTGCCTGTGCATTGCAGTAACAAGGCTTATTATGCTGCATCAGCGATCATTCGGGGTTGTCAGTCATGTAGAGGAGGAAGGTATTCATGAGTATTCATACGAGCAGTGTCACCTTGACCCTCAAGACACAGTATTCTCTAATGCTGGCAATGAAGACCTTTTTGAGTGTGCTGCAATTCTGACTCATTGTATCACCAGAGAGGTTGCATTGCTTAGACTGGAATGATGCAATGCAGGAAAAGGCCAAGGCAGAGCAGGCACAGATCATGATGAACAACAGCAGCGACAGCTGCAGCCGCCAGGTGAGCCAGCTTCACAAGGAGCTGCGCGTGAGTCGTCAGGAAGGGCTGTCTCTGCAAGGGCAGCTGGACACAAGCCTGGGGAATCTGCAGCGCAAGAGGGAGAAGAAGAGGCACTACAAGGTGGCCCTGTTGGAGGAAACAGAGCAGCTGCAGGCTGCCCTGCTGCACAAGGATGTGCGCATTGCTGAGCTCAACCACCGTATTGACAAGGCAAGTCATAAGGCAGTCTAATCAGCATTGGACTGCAGCTTTTGCTGTGTGTATGTAACTCCTAGCCCCAGGCTTGACTTACAGACTTGTCATGGCCCAGATCTCTGCTGGACTGTTCTGTTCCAGCGGTTTCCTCCTGAATCCAAATAATGTTTGTATCGTTCTTCTTGCAAGCTGTTTCCAGTCCTTTCTGTTTCTCTTTGACATCAATCACATGTTCTTGCGGCAATCTCCTTGCTGGTCAGATCTCCTTTCATCTTTTGCACCATGTTGAAATGGCTTTCTACCACTCAAATGGAGGAACTGACAGACAAGCTTCCAGCAGAAACTTCCTCCCCACATAGGCGTGCAGTTTGTCATGAAGACATGTCATAAAGGACTTCACACCAAGTGATGCAATGATAGAGCTCTGGCTTGCTCCACCAACTTCTATGGCATGTTGCAGCTGAAGCAGTCATTGGTGAGCTTGCATGACATCCACAGCCCCCAATCAGGGCCCAGGGGAGGGGCTGCAACCAACAGCCCCTTAGACGCAGTAATGACCACCAGTGCAGCGTCACAGACACAGGAGCTGGAGCAGCTGAAGCAAGAGGAAACCCAACTGCAGCAGCGCATGGTGGAGATTGACGCCCAGCTACAATATGCAGAACAGGTGCGGTGTCGTGCATGGTGGGGATCAATGCTCAGTCACAATGTGCGAAACAGGTGTCATGCATGCACTGACCTTACCATGTATGACACCGAACTGCTCCACATCCTGCTTCCAAGCCAAATTGCGCCAGTTTGGCTTGGGGGCTTGGCCTTGATGATGGTGCACAAATGTCTGCTTTGCTGTCATGTGTGCTGGCAGGTCAGTGTGCTGCACACTCGCTTGCACTCAACTTCCAAACAGCATGGACCCACGCATAGGGCCCTTTCAAGTCTGGAACACTGGAGTCGTTGGCAGGCTCACTGCCAATCTTTCCATGTTTGCTAGCAGAAACATTCTGTTTGTTTGTTGATGTCGTGGTCTGGTGCTGACCAGGCCACTTCCACTGCACGGCACATAGGTTGTAACTTGGTGCCAACTAGTGTAGCTTCACTTTGTGGACCGTCCCTTAATGCTTTACTTCCCATTGCTCACAGGCACAAGAGGCGCTAGAGCCAGAGGCAGCTCAGACTCTCACAAGGGAACGTGGCACGATTGTAAGGCAGCTGAGAGGCGTCACAGAGCGCAGCAGCCTAGCCGCCAGCCGGCTCCAAGTGGAGGAGGCAGCTTCCAGCCTGACTGCCCTAGAGCAGCTGTACCAGAGGGAGCAAGTGAAGGCTGTTCAGTCGCTGCATGACGCCAAGCAGAGATTGGCAAGCCAGCTGCAGGCCATTCAGGCCGACAGGGACAAGTACAAAGCTGAGAGTGAGGCAGAACACAAGGAGCTGTTGCAGGCGGCTGAGGCTCAGCAGCACTTGCAGGAGCAGATCAGGTGACTCAGGCAGTGATGATTGATGGTCTCAACTATGCTAGACTTGATTGCTTGACATTCTAGCACACAGATGAGACAAAGTGATATTGAGTCAATGGACGCTGCATGTTCTGGCTGTTGGTGACTTGTGCTGTAGTATCCTCAGCTCTGCCATGCATTTTGTAGCTGTTGGGTGCTGTGCTGTGCCGCGCTGTGCTGCGCTGTGCTGTGCTGTGCTGTGCTGTGCTGTGCTGTGCTGTGCTGTGCTGTGCTGTGCTGTAATAAAGACTAAACCTCGTGTTTTACCTTACAGCTTCTTGGAGGAGGAGAGGCAGACCCTGACAGAGAGCTGGAAGAAAGCTGAATCAGCTCGAAAGTTCTTGCAAGGAGAGGTAGCAGCACTGAAGGGTCAAAGGGAAAAGCTGAAAGAGGAGCTGCAGCTCATGCAGGACAAGATGGTAGCTCTTAGAGACAAGCCTAAAACCCCGCCAGACGTCACTTTCTGATGTCATTGATGCTCAACACATATCGCGGATATGGTTTGAAATGCCTTGCCTGTTTGAGCATCACGATCACAAGCTTGGTGAACATGTTACGAGCAGAACGTGGAAGGCCAGTGTCTTAATTTTGTTGACAGAAAGGCAGTCCCAAGGATGTGTGCTCGCACCTGGGAGCTCTTCTACCTTAAATCTCTAGGCTAGAAAGCGGCAGAAAACATGCAACTGCACTTTAAGGGTGGCCTGGATGTCATTTAGCCCATCGTTTTAGGAATGCTTAGTCCATCATCATGCTGGCAGGGCAACGATTTATGATCAAGCACTCATTGACAGGTGAAGTGTGAAAACTGCAAGTTCACGAATGCGTACTGTTACAGCTGGATACTCAAAAGCCAACAAATGAACATCAACATTGTATCACGTTCCTTAAAAACATAGTTCAGTCTGTATGGCTGTCTAAAAGCAGGTGCATAATACGCTGCAATGACCGTCCTTTTGTCTCTACCATAAAGGTGTATGCAAACACAACAGCAGCAGCATTCAGAGCTGCAAAGACAAGGTAGCTGCCATTGATATCGAGCAACTCAAGCATGACTGGGAAGATCAATCCAATAACTAGCGAAGCAAGCCAATTCAGGCACGTACATAATGCCGCTGCACGCCCTTTGATGCGCTCTGGCAAGATCTCTGAGAGGTACAACCAAGGTATGGGTCCAACACCCAGCGAAAAGAGCATCACAGACCCCAATATTGCCACCAGCGAGAAGTATCCTTCCAGCGTCTTGGACACTGCAGAACATGACCGCCTTCAGATATTCTGGAGGATGATCATGCAAATGCCATCAGCAGCCTTTGCTCATCAACAAACACAACACCATGCATCATTTGCTGCTATATATCATTTGGCAGGGCTGCCACCACCAGCCTTCCTTAAGGTCTGAGTAATAAGGGTGTAGACTAACACAGTCAGGCAACAGGGTCCAGAAGCAACTCACAAGGAAGGAATTTTGCCAATGAGATGCTGATCAGGGAAATTGCCATGCCAGCATGACTGGCAATAAGTAATGGCCGTCTTCCGGTCTTGTCCATTAGGTAAGCAGCTACCCCAGTTCCCGCCACATTCACACACCCAACAATGATGCTGCCTATGATTGGAGAGCTCAGCCCTGCTCTTGTGAACACCTGCATGGCAATTCACAACTGTGTCCATACAGAACTACAACACGGCAGCGTGATGGTTGCAGTGGGACACATGCACAACATGCCAATGTGTGCAATGCAATACACAAGGATTGAATAGACGTTAGAGAAACATTCCATCCTGGTGATGTAACCAGACCAAAGACCCTGTATCAGCAGGCAATCAAGTCTTTACTGCATAGCCCATGACTCTCACATACAATGCGTAGGATGAACGCACAGCAGACGAACATGTTGCAAGCATGTGGTGCAAATTCTCTCCGACTGCATGAGCAAGACTGGCAGCATGCCAGGACAGCTTACAGAAGAGGAATAGAAGGTGATGCTGTTGATGCCGGAGGCCTGTTGTAGCAGGGGCAGGCTGACAGCCAGCACCATCATGCGCCTGTAGCGCCGCTGCACCAGATCACTCCACTCCCCCTCCCCACTCAACTCCTCATCATCCTGCACTGCAGCCACTGCATGTTAGCTCCTGCTACACATGTGCCTTCTGCATACCTGGTGAAGTTAAGTGACTTATGCTCTGGCTGGTGTGGTTGTATAGCTAAACCAGGGAAATGCAGACATACATAGGATGCCCGGCAGCGAGATGGCTGTGCAGTGTTGCAGCAAGCCATGTCACAGGCTGGACTCAGGAAGTTATGTCAGTAGCAGCAGCGTTTGCAGCAACAATAACGTGGCAGCATGTAACAATGATGTCACTGACGGTTGCTTATGAGGGACTGTCTGACCAGGCCCAGCAAGTAAGCTGGAATAAAGCTTGGCAGTTGAGATTGCGCATGTGGCAGTGGCTTTGCCTTTGTGTAAAACAGCAGGTTCACGCAAAAGTGCAGTCAAAGGCTGTGCAGCTGTTGGGGCAAGCCAAGGTGGCCTTACCAAATGACTTGACCCTGCTTCACTGCTACTGAATACTTCTTCTCCAGCTCCCCTGAGGGGCACAGTGGCCCCGTCTCCTTCTTCAACAAAGGTGGTTGTCTCCTGCTTCTCCACATCACCAAAGTGGGTTGCTCCCAGATTAGTGACTTGGGGCAGGGCAGGCGGGTTCTGCCCTTGAAGCTGACCTTTGGCCCTCCAGGCAGCCTCAGTGTGGCCTTTCCATTCCAGCCAAATGGGAGACTCAGGACAAGTGCTCATCCCAATGGCCTGAACTGGAAGGCCAAGGCTGTTGTCTGGTAGCGAACACGCAGTAAGCTAAGCACCAGCTAGTGGTGCCAAGAGCAGCAGCAAAGATGCTGATCACACAGCTGTCAATGAAGCCCATTTGTTCTAGTGCATGCATCAAAACGTCGCAACAGCAGCTTGCAGTCCATGCAGGACTGTATAGTCAAAAGTAGCAAACGATCACTAACTGCCGTTGCTGCCAAGGCAAGGAGGGCATTACAGCAGGTTTTGCTGTAGAACAAGACAAACATTTCCCTAGCATAGGCAGTGTACAGATAGGTGTACCAGTGCAGGCGTGACTGCAAACAGATCAGAAAGCCTGAGAGATAGCGGCTCTCCAATGCAATGTAGTGTATGTAGGGAGTGTGAACATCACTGCAATCGTTGTTGATCCTGACACAAGCAAGAAAGCCTGTGTCTCAGCAGCATGATGCCTGCTAGCTTGTTTGTGTAATCTATACAAGACAGCTCAGTTTTGCAAAAAACGTTCGCGACACCTCACCTGCAAAGTTGCTGGGGCGAGGCCTATTGCAAACATGACCCGCCACCATGCTATTTGGTGCTGAGCCAGGTTCAAGAAGGCCTCCTTGCCGTCATAGGGTAGCCCAATAGCAAATGCTATCAGAATGCCCACGCAAACAAACAGCTGCAGGCCACAGGCACACATCATTGTTGCAGCAGTCAGGTGTGGACCAAGCATTCTAGACCAGCCTTGTGCCAGGTCTGATATGCCACTGCTAAAGAAGAAGACGTGTGTCATCTTGTTGTAACACCAAGCAAGAACTGCATCAAAGGTGACAGGTAGCTGCAGTAATAAATCAAGCAGACCATCATGGCAAATCAAGAAAGCCAGGTGCTGCTGCAGGCCTTGTAGTTTGGCCTGGCACCAGTCAGTCAAAGTTCGCACGACATTGTGCTTCATTGACCGTGGCAGATGCAAACGAAACACCGAGCGTATGAGCATGCCAAAAGCGCCTATGCAATGCATCTTGACCATTCTCAAAGTCGCCTTAGATTACACATTGCAGCTAGCCATAGCATTCGCGGACGGTGATGCACAGTTGCAGACGGCAGTCTTCTTCCTCTCTGAAGCATGCTTGCCACTCTGCCTGAGACTTCGTTCAAGGTTAGTTAGGGCGAAAGCGCAGCGACTCGCAATGCTTAAGTCTGCGCGACGACCTTTGGAGATGCGTTGGTAAAGCTAATTTCCTCGAACCGTGGCTGCTTCTGCTGGTCAGCTGATCGATCGAAGCAAGAGTTGTCAGACCAAAAATTGTCCTTGGCGTCCACGAACAAGAGGTGCACACGCTGCCGGTCAAGTTTGATTGCCCTGCGCATTTGAAGCAGCCGCTCCCCTGATTGGGCGCGAGCTGCTCCGGTGCTGTTCTGTCGGTGGCCCTGAGCCAGTCTTGGCAACCAGGGCGGCAGGGCCCGCAAGGTCACTGTAACATGCAAGCCAAGCCCTTGATCATGACACACAGAATATCGTGTACCTTTATCGCTTCAGGTGCGCGCCATGCGCTCTGTCAAGCCTGATGTGCTTATGTTACAGCTTGTCTGTTTTCAGCGCATGCTTTGTATAGGGCAGCATTCAGGCCCTCGGCAGAAGCCAACACAGTCAGCATGCGGCCTGGCTCGCAGCATGTTGAGACACACCAGCAGACATGCACAGCCTGCCGAAGAGAGGCTTGCAAGTATCAGGTGTAGGTCTGGCCAGGGAGTCAGCACTAGTGACAGCCAGCCAGAGAGTGGCGGCAGCAATGAGGAAGCTGAGAAGCCCATCAAGCATGCGCATGAGAGGAACACTTCCTGGACACGCATGGTGTTGGCACTGCCCCTGGAGTTGGCAACTGTGACATCTCGCACTGACAATTTCTACTTGCGTAAACGCAAGCGGAAGCACTGGTGGTCAACGGAGCACTTTCCAAAGGTGTGTTGGTCTTTGTATCAAGTATCATTTGAATCAATGTGATCATGCATTCTTGCAGCAGTAGACAGTCATCAACATCCGGACATGTATGCAAGCCCTAATATTGAGCAGCATGTTGTTGTTTTCATGGCAGCAACATGCCTTGAGTCATGTCAGTTTCATGAACTCAAGCTGCATTACACATACAGCCTTCACACGTGCATCACAATATGCAAGCTCTCAGATGGGAGGTGAAACATGTGTGGCTGCTGTTCCATGTAGTTTAGATAGATGCTAAACTGCATGTATGCATGCTGGAATGTGTAAGCACAAGCTGGAGTAACAAATTGCATAGATGAATGGTGGAACAGAGGTGTGCGTGATTGTCATGCATGCGTGTACACTTTCCCTTTGATCACTAAGTGGCATCTCATCTAAAGAAACATGCATACAAAGCCCGCCAAGTGACACAAGTGCTTACTAAGAGGAAATTAAAGAGCAAAGCGCTGAAGTTTAGAAGTTGTCAACTTTGGAAGAACACAATTGTGAAACTCCTCCTGCCATTGCTCGAAGAATTTTTCATCGATGCAGGTGCCAGCAGAGCACCTGGGCGATGTCGAGCTGCCGGAGCCACCAATCAGCATCTGGCAGAAGCTGCTTCCCTTGGGCCTCATCTTCTTCTGCGCCTCCTTCAACCTGACCATCCTGCAGAACCTGAAAGATGCCATCATGGTGACAGTTGCAGGCGCAGAGACACTGCCCTGGCTGGCCTCGTTCTGTGTCCTCCCAGCATCCCTCGCCTTCTTCATGATCTATGGTCAGCTGGTAGAGCACCTGCGACCCAACACAGTCTTCTATGCTGCCGTCACGCCTCTAGTCCTCTTCTACATGTTCTTTGCCACAGCGCTGTACCCAGCATCTGCCTGGTTGCACCCTCACGGCATGTACAGCAACTTGGCAGGTCATGTTCCAGTGGGACTGCATGGCCTGCTGAAGGTTGTGGAGCACTGGACCTTCTCCCTCTTCTTCTGTATAGCTGAGCTCTGGGGATCTGTAGTCATCAGCGTGCTGTTCTGGTCCCTAGCAAATGAAGTGTGCAATGTGCAAGATGCCAAGACGATTTATCCCCTCATGGGAATCTCAGCCAACTTTGCGCTGGTGGTTGCCGGCAACTACATGAAGTACGTGAATACAAGGCTGACGCAAGGATCCATGTTGGTGTCTCTTCGTCTTCTGGTGGGCACAGTTGTGGTCATGACAGCTGTCATGATGACAGCGAAGGCGTGGGTAGATCGCAGGTGATGCTTCTAACTCCCTATGACGGCGCTGTTTCACCAGCCTTCTTCCCTTGCTTCTTGTCTTTGAACACCACCATTGCTGCCCCCTCACACACACAGAAAGCAGAGTGTCATCGTTGTCTGGAAGTGCAGAGGACTACATCTGAAGAGTCTTTGAGCCTTTCTGTTTTTCAAAGCAGCATGACGAACTTGTAAACAAAAAAGGTGCATCAATATTCATTTTATCCGGTCTGTGCCAGGCGAAAATATAATACGTCTGTCTTGTCACCTGCAGCATAAAAAAGCCTCAGGAGGTGAAGCCACCCAGGAAGAAAAAGAAGAAGGGGTCACTGGGCGAGAGCTTTGCAGTGCTGAAGAGCAGTCCCAAGATTCTGAGCCTGGCCATGCTGGTCATGTCCTATGGTGTCAGCCACCGCCTGTTTGAGTTTGCCTGGAAAGGGCAGCTCAGAGTACTGTTCCCCTCAGCTCAGGCCTATCAGGTAACAGCCCTGCCCATATGTGTTTGAGGCAACTTTACCGGTTGTAAAGTCACCCATGGTGAGGGTGCTGGACGGGGTAATGGCAGGGGTAACCCCTGTGGCCGAGCACCTCTGCCTGCTCAGTCAAAACACAGCAGGAAAGCTGCCAGGTTCTGTTGTGTTTTGATTGGGCAGACATTTGACCGTGGGACTTACATGGGGACTATCAAAAGCAAGCGCTGCTTCATGTGCAATGTGCCAATCCTATCGTCAACTACCGCGACTGTTTGGTGGTCTGCAGGCTGTTCACGATGGGATTTGCACATTGCACATGAAGCAGCACTTGCTTTTGATAGCTCACATGAATCTGCAACAGTCAAAATCAGGCTAGATGGAAGTTGCCTTGTGACAAGTCTGTCCTGCACAATGGAGGAAAGGTTTTGAGCAATGCATCAGCAGCATGTTTATGGCACCGTTAATCAATATGCCTCCATTAGGTCTTCCAGCAGATTCTACACTGCAATCCACATTCTGCCCCAAGCTTGCGCACGCCTTCCCTTCAGGCTTGTCCACAAGCAGCGGCACACAGGTGTAACGATTCTGTACACACGCAGCAACACACAAGCATGACATCATTGCACAGCTAGCTGTATGTATGTGACAGGAAGGCAAACCTGTGGTGTTGAAGTCTGTCAAGAAGGCCTGCATCACACTGGCATGACAACCTAGCAGCATGAGTGTATGCAAAGCAGTGACTTGTCTTGCAGGGGGTTCTGGCAGATGTGTCAATTGCCACAGGAAGCATGACAATAGGGCTCATGCTGACAGGCAGATTCGTTTTCCAGTACCTCGGCTGGGGTGTGGCAGCAGCCGCAACACCCTGTATCATGGCTCTCACTGGTTCAGCCTTCTTTGGCATGTCTCTAGCTGCCCAGTACGGAACTGATCTCACCTTTGGGCCTTACACCTTGGCTGCAGCTGGTGTTGTAGCTGGTGGTGTCACCCAGGTTTGTTACACCATACATATACACAGCACTGTGCATCCATGCAACATCTTGGTATGTATGGTGAGCGTTCCTGATCGGTAGATGTGTATGTTCCTTGCTGATGCAATCTGGGTGCTGTTTGTTGCTACATGCAGTATGCTTGAGTTTGTTGACAGGCAGCCAGCTTTGCTTCTAGTGTTTGCACTGGCAGCACCTTCTGTTTGACAGCTACACAGCAGCTACAGCAACAGCAGCTGAAACAGGCGGAATTTGTGGACAGGTGTTTGCTCGTTCAGCAAAGTTCAGCTTGTTTGACCCAGCAAAGGAGATGGTGTACATAGAAATGAGCAAGGAGGAGAAGTCCAAGGGCAAGGCTGCTGTTGACCTGCTGGGCTCCCAAATTGGCAAATCAGGTCAATTTCGCATCCTGTATCTGTCCACAACATTCACATGCATGAACATGAAGCAAACAAGTAGCACTGCAGTTTGCCCGCCAACTTTGTTATTTGTCAAGTAACAGTAGCAGTGGGGGGCATCTGCTGGGCAAATGACGAATGAATGCATCTGCATCTCTGCTTGAATGGCCGGTGTCTTGCAACGGTATTTGTCAGAGACCTAATACTGTACAGAACTGTGCACAAGATGAGAGAGGCCTGCAGGTGCAAGCTGGATCACACAGGCCCTACTGCTGTGTCTGGGCTCGATACAGCGCTCCATGCCCATCATTGCTGCCACCTTCCTGGCTGTCATCACAGCCTGGATCACCTCTGTGCGCCTCCTCAACAGACAGCTTCAGGTATGCGAGTCACCAATAGTGCTCATACACTAAAACCGCTGCATGTGTTATACGACACTCCCATGCAGTAGGGCTCTGGCCTTTGCATGCTGCTCATGATGCCGCTTTTGGTCCAAAGCTGATGATAGAAGTGCAGATGGCGCTTTATGAATGGCTGCATTTCTACAATCATCTGGCGGTCGAGCTGTTGCCAGTGATTGTAACAATGTTTCAAGCCCTAGGTTTGCTGCTGCTTTCTCCCAAGACATGCTTGGGCTGGATTGTCACATGCAACATGGTTGCCTGACTTGTTACGCGAGTACAGCATGCAGTTTCTGCCAACATAATGTTCCAATTGACAAGAGCGTCGCATAAGTGCAGGAAGCTGATGCACAGTTGACAGGATCGTCCAAGGACTCCAGCAAGAAAGCTCAGAGCTCCTGACCTTCACCAACAGCCGTCATCACCATCTGCAGCCACTGATGGAGCAGAGGCAGCAAAGCAGAATGGTGCATCTCTGCCCAGTCATTCCACGGATGGCAGTTCTCCCAATGGTGCTGGCAGGCACACTGCAAGACCAAAGAGGTAACATGTTTTCATGCTTCAGCATGCAATTAAGTTATGCTTCAGCATGCAGATATGTCTTGGCAAGCAGCAAACGCAACATGGCCTATTCTGTTGGCTGCAATTTGTGGGTTTGGCACCTGATGATTGTCTACATGTATACATGATCGGTTTGCTTTCACATGCGTCAATGTCAAGCCTGGATGTATGCATAATGCCAAATGCACAATCCAGACAAGACCAAATGGGCAAAGAAGTGGTGCACATGGGGCCAAATGTCATGAGCTGATGCTGCGCTGGGTCTAATGGTTTGCTGAGTGCAGGTGGCCCGGCAGTGTGACTGATGGATTTGGTGATGACACCGATGGGGAGGGAGGTGAAGCTTCTAATGGCTTTGGGCCTATACGGGCTGATAATCGTGACAATGGTGAAGGCTCAACAGCAGCAATCGATTTCAGGAGAACAAGCTCAGCCTGAAAATCATGTAGAAGTCTTTGACTGGGCCGTAGACACAAATTCACCTGACAGCATTGATTCTTTGACGCCTAGCGTCCCATTCATGATGCTGAGAGACCCTGCACAAGTGTGCTGCCAGGTCTCACGAGAAGAAAGTTGCAGCAGCTTTTGCTGTGTGGAGTGTCCCATCAGCACAGGGAATATTTTGTGACGCGCTTGATTAACAACTTGAACAGCAATGAGCACATGTCTTTGACATTTGTTGCAGTGCCTGTCAGTTTACATATAAAGATGGTCATGAATATGATCATGGTTATGCAGCAAATCTCAGGTCGTGAAGTAGATGTTCAGAGATGAACTGGTGTGACGCCAACCCTCACACTGCTTTTGCACTGCTTTTGTAATTCCTCAATGGCTATGACGCAGTCGCTGTGTGCTTGCAGTGCATACACGCTATATAGCATGTACTGTATGCATATGGGCACAACTGGACGGCGAAATTTGCGGCCACATCAGGACTGAGAATGGAAGCCATCTGCCTCACCTTTTTGCCACCATAATTGTTTTATAGATGTGAGAGTACAAATGACACTAGACTATTGCTGCCTTAGAAACAATGTCACTTACTTACACCAAAAAAATGAAAAAAGTATTGAGCAAATTCAGCAAATTGCTGAGGCAGCGTGGCCTGCTGCTGTCATACATGACAACAAACCATGTTTAGGAAGGGGGGTGCCAAACATAAAATGAAAATGAAATACACAGCCGCATGCACTGCCGGGCCTGATACACTGCTACACAATGTGATGCCGCCCAAGCTGTCTACTCAATTGCGCATGATGCTCCACTTCAGCAACTTGGCAATGTTGCCTGGCTTTCTGTTGCTGATCTTCACAATCAAGCATCTTGTTCTTTGGCCTTTTCTGTAAAAGCCAGCACTGCGCTTTTTACATCTGCAGCACTGTGTGCGCATTCCAGCTGCTTGTCCAAACGTTTCCCTGGAAGTGTTTCATCTGCTTTCCAGTGCACCAGTGTTGGAATGCTGGTCAAATGCAGCTGAGGATCTTGTCTGAAAGGGTGCTCTTTGCTTTTCCAGGCAGCCCTATCTCCCACCTAAAAAATTCCAGTGGTCTCAGGCAATAAGTGTCAAAGCAGAATCGGCAACAAATCTATGACGCTGTCAATGCATTGCAATCTGAGCCAGGTATTTTCTCGCATTCAAGGACAACTTGCCTTGACTTTCAGTAACGTGCCGCCAGTCTGCTTGATGACCTCTTCAACGATTGGGTCAGCATGCTTGCAATCGGGACACCACGGCTGTTGTGTTTGTTCGTCTAAGTCAGATGTATAGAGAACGTAGTGCGGCTCCTGCAACGTCGGCAGGTTGGCAACGAAGGAGGGATACTCCGTTACGTTGCACTCAAACTCTACCCCTGCAACTGCAGTAAGATCGACGGTTAGCCTGGCAGCACATCAAGCTGGTATTCAAGCCGCGCCGCAAGCAAAGGGCCCACACCTGTCATGATGGAGGCTTATGGCAATGATGCTTATGAGTCAGCAACTCGATTCAGCACTTGCGAGGTTTGGCTGCCTGAAGACCCCAAAGAATGTTCAAATACTTTGAGGGGTCAACAGGCATTGTTTGCCGTTTCTGAGACAGTTGCAAGACTTGCTATCCCTCTCTGAAGGTACAGTATCACGATATCTTGCAGTATGCGTCAGAGCAGGTTATGAGATTCATGCTGGTGTTGAATGGAGCGTTCAGTGTCTAATGACAGAGAGCCTTGCTCGTTCTGTGCCACCAAATCTGAACAGGGCACTGTGTAGCTCAACCTTGGCAACCATACTTTCAACGCAGCAGCTTGCCAACACCAAAGAATGCGCAATGCCTGGCAGCATTGTCTGCGGAAGCATGTCACTCAATATCCTGACATTTGGGGTTGCTCACAATCTTCAAACACACTGCAGTCCCCAAAAACACGACATTGGCATTAGCCTTCTGCACACCACTGGCAGTGGTCACATGACTGGCATGATGCCGGCAATGTCTGACTAAATGTGCTTGGTCCTCTCTGGCAAGAACCTGTTGCGCCTCTTCCTGAAAGTCAGAAACCTTCCAAGTACCCCCAGGGGTGTGAGATACCTGCATTTGCACATCCACACCTGTTGCCACATTTGTTGCCACATTTGATGTTGTGGCTGCCATGCTTGACCACTGGTAACAGACAGGGACAGTCACACAGGCTTCAACAATGTAGCTCATACGCAGTATCCAAAGCATACGAGCAGGACAATGCAGCTGTTGCTGCTAAGGCAGCACACGGAGCAAGCTGCACAACTAGGGCTGAACACAAGGAGCCGTGCAATTAGAGCAGCCTGATTATACTGGACAGCAGTGTGTGTGCTGCGCTCACTTGAAGTATTTTCCATTGCCTGTGACGCCTCGCATACGAGGTACCAGCCAAGCAGCAACCACTTTTGGGTCCTCAGCTAGAATATTGACAATCCTGGCGGCTGTGGGGCTTGATACGCCTTTCAGTAGCAGGTCTGTTGCGACCATGCCTGGGCTGACCAAATGGACAGATACTTTGGTTCTTGACTTCTGCAGCTAGGCTACGCAGCAGCTGTGGCATGGCTGCCTTTGTGCTGCCATAGGAAGCTGTGTTTGCTGTTGCAGTGCCTCGTGAGCCAGCACCATCAACAAGAAAAAGCTTGCCTCCTGCACATTACATAAAATCCAGCATCAGCCTTGAGCAGCTTTGCTTTCACATTGGGGTCACATTTGCCGCCAGTGTGCATTGTCTCATTGGCATCACAATGACAGTTCAAGATGAAGATCCACATTTCGCCATTGATCATCCAAGCATGTGGTCATGTTGTTGCAGCACATTGACAGGCCAGGTAGGTGCCAGTCATCTTGCATGGTCGGAAAATGCATGGTGATCAAAAACCTGCTAGATGCTGCAGTGCTGGTCATCTTTCATGGCTGGGAAAGGTGGGTAAAAAGATATGCTTCCAAGGTTGACTTGTAGTCTGTGGACATCACATTTGGCATGAGCACTGTCACTTGCCATGCCTTGAGTGCATGAGCAATACGCAGCAGATGATGCATCACCTGAAGCTTGTGTGCGCATGGTTTGGATTGCAGCCTGGCTGCCAAGCAGGGTGCCAAGCATATTTGTGCCCACAATTTGCTGTATCTGCCCACTTGCAGTATCTGCCAGGGGTGCCTTTGGGATCTGTGAAGAACCTGCATTGTTGACCCAGATATCAACCTGCCCAAGCTTTTCCTTAGCAAATGCTGCCAGATGCTGCATTTGGTCTGGCTGAGTAACATCACAGGTAGTCTGGTGCACCTGACTCTGGGGATGGTGCTGCTGCAGCTGTCTCACTGCTGCTGCGCATGCTGCCTCGTCTCTTGCTGCAATGACGACTTGATCACCCAGACTCACAAACTCGTTTGCCAAGGCAAGCCCCAGTCCTCTCGAGCCTCCTGTAATCACCACCTAACAGCAATCTGGATACTCGTGACAACTTTTTCATCACAAGGTGGCTATTGCAAAGCCTTATGTAAACGGTACCTTGTTTTCGCCCCTACATCTGCTTGTCTTCACAAAGTTAGTCCTTGCTTGCCACAGCTGTGATGCCAGCCAAGAAAGCGGCAGCAGTGCTGCCCCGCAGGCGACTGACGCCCAATCAACTTGCTGCATGACGGTAAGAGTTTGCTTGCGAACGTATGTCCAAGCAGCCGCTTCTCAAGCAAGGTCTGGCTGATGCTAGAATAAGGACATACGCGATCGATCTGCAGTGCTTCAGAGAGTTTTTAAGTGTTGTCTTACGCATAATTGGCAATTTTTAAGACCCCAGTCACCCCATCTCTGACCCCAGATCCACATGCTGGACATGCTGTAAAGCCTCATGCGAGAAATGGTCATTTGCGAATGGTGCCTGCCAGATGGTTCGGAATGTGCTGCTATAGAAGAAGTGGCCCTTGCTATCACATATACACATAATTTTCTGAAAGTCTTCTTCAGTTCTGATAAGTAATTGCAGCAAATATTCTATTTTTTGCACGTGTAACACAATGAAACCTGTTGGTTAGCCCAGCATGACCACAGCATGCATATTACACCAGAAGTAACAATAAGCAGTAACTGTGTAGTGGGCAGATCAGGCTTCAAAACTGGCTGCAATGGCTATCAACACAGCTGCAAACTGGGCCCACCAGAACGCTCAACAACTTCAAACCCCGCAAAAGAGCTTGTCGCTTTTCAGGTCCTTCTTTTGCCACCAGAGAGTGCACGATGTACAGGTTTGTGTGTCCAATCAGCTCTCGGCTACACAGTCACTCTTTATGTGCCCGGTCAGCCTATCAGCCTTCAATGCCAGTGGTCAGCAAAATCTCCTCCAAGGCCATCAGCTTTTGTTTACGTTCTGACAGCGAGGCAAACCTAGGATCATCCATGCAGATCAGTTCCTCATCTTCATCATTTTCTTCCTGCTCGTGATGATTGCCTTGTCTCCAGCCTTGCACTTGCTCTGCTGACACAGCATGCTGATTGGCTTCCAGGTGCTCTGCTCTGACCTGTTGCTGTGGCAGCAAATGCTGAGCTGCAGCCGTGTCTGGGTTTGACTGCAAGTCAGCAGACTCTTGAGCATCAGCATGTATATGCTGCTGCTGCTGCTGCTGCTGCTCCGGTTGCAATTGCTGCAGCAAAGGCAGCTGCAGCTGCATTTGTAGAGTCTCAGCCTGAGCCTGCTGCTTAGTCTGTTGGTCAGCATATACCATTGCCAGCTGAGCAGGGTCTAGGACTTCTGTATCCTCATCATCATCTGCAGCACCACAGCATATGCCTTGCATTGCAATAAAACAGTGCATCACCAGCACCAATGGGCAGGTGACTATCATATGCAATTACACAGCTTCAGGCAACAGGTGAGTACAGCTTTCAGGCCAGATGCAAGTCAATCAACTGATGATATCCATGTTGATTGTGCAGCAGCCAAATGGACAAGACAGGCAACATGACTTTGCCGGCCTGCATGTGCGCATACACCGAGGCTTGCACCAGCCAGTGAACAACGAGCTTCTTGAGGCACATCAGCGTGCGCATCAACATGTACATCGTTCCTTGCCTGATAGCTCCCCGTCTCCATGCAGTAGAGTGACGTGATAGCGGATGTCATCTATGATTGGCACAGAGTCCACATCCTCCCTGTTCTGTACTGACTCTGCACTGTCCCTCACCAGCTGATTGAAGAGAGGGTCTCGCACAAGTGACAGCAGGTGCTGAGCTATGCATCTCACACAGGTGTCAGCCAACCTGCAAGCGTAATGTCTTGAGCCCACACCGATCAGCAGGATGGCTTGTTTGCAGCATTGTACTCTGCAGACGCCTTGCCTATGCTGCTGATTTCACACACCTTTGTAGCAAACAAAAGCAGGGGTGAAACCGCGCGACAGTATGTGTGTATGCTCGGAAGTCACTGACTGAGGACATGCACAGCCTGAAAGCTGCATGCCATCAAGCAAGGGTATGATTGCAACCTTCAACAGCCTGTAGTCCCAAAGTTGTTACTCCATGCACCACTGGTCACAGTCTCAAGCAGACTGCCCTTCCAGAACGGCATCCTGGTGAACCAAGGGTTTCCTTACATTTGAAAAACGGTGCAAAATGATGTGCAGAGGTGCACCTGTCACTGTCCATAGCTAGTGCTTGCTGCAGCAGCAGCAGTGCTGAGTCCTGGGTGACATGGGGGTGCAGCAGCATGGCACACCGGCCCTTCAACCCCTCCATTAGCGCCCTGTCGGCATACTGCATCACCTGCAAGGCACAGCAGGCAGACTGCTTGAGCAGACCTGTGGTGAGACGATGGCAGCAGTGGCAGGCCTCAAACTGCACATGACCTGATGTTACACCCACCCCCACCTGTGTCAGAAGTTCACCATCATGAGCTGTGCACATTGGTGTTGACTTCTTGGAGTTCAACATGTGACAACATGTGCTGCATTGGTGCAAAAATGATGTATTGGTGTGCTCAGCACCATCAGGCAGCAGTCAGCATGAAAACTCTTGAAACGCAATTCCTGGTGGCTGCACAGCTGTAAGGGTGCAGTACGCAGAGAGCAATCTTCTGCATACAGACTTTACATGCTTGCTGTATACTGAGTCGGCAACATGTAGGCAAATATAAGTGATTCACCTGTAACAGTTGCTCTGCTGGCATGTCCGCATCTACTCGGTCAGTGTACACCCACCGCAGGGCTGCATACAGCACCTCAGGCTGCACGTCCGCCACTTGGATCTCCAGAATGTCTTCTGAAGCAGTGGACCCTTCCTGGAAGTTGCTGCCCAGCATTGTGCTGAAGTAGTCAGAGCGGCGCGACATGAAAGACCTGCACACACATCCCATGCACATATAGCTACCACCAAGCTAGCTGAAGCTTGACGTTACCGCACCCACTCAGAAGAGCAGCAGCCTTGTTTTTTTGCTGGCAATAAAATGCTGTATGATGTGTTTTTCATGCATGCTGCTTGTAAAATTCAGTAAACAAAACAATCAGACAAGACCCTGTTGTCCAGAGCACTCATAGATGCTTGCAACATGTTGCTCTATTGCAGACAGGTGTGCAGGGCAGGCATGAAGGTGTGCTATGAGGTACAAGCAGGAGTAAACCAGCTCCCACCTATGGCAAAGGCAAGACCTGCTGCCCAGGACAAGCCGCAGGTCAAAGAAAAGGTGTTGATGAGCATTGGCTGATGCTTGACTAGAAGACCTGTCAACAAGGCCACTGCAGGCAGCTATGACCACATTTTCCAGGCAATCCTGTAGCTGCTGCTTTGCTACCTCCCTTGGCGGCTCAACTACTAAGGAACTGCCTCTGAAGGGCAGATGCTGCAGCGTATTGCCAGCTGCACCACAACAGGTGGAACTTTCCTCAATGCAATTTGCTGGGAAAAGTTGACAAAGAGCCCGTCCCTTTCACCGCAAATCCTATGTCAAGATGGCAGATTGTTGCACGATCTCAGTGAACAGTCAGGCAACCTGTCCACATAATACTCTATATTAGACGGTCTGGTCTGCATTGAGATGGTGGAAATTGTCAGTCCTCACCTACCTTCACTGTTCAGAACCAGGTTTGCTTCTGCAACCAGCTCTGTAAGCTGGACCTGCTGACACAGCTCCAAGCATGCTGACACAGCATCAAAGGCCACGTCCAGGCGGCAGGTATAGAACCAGCGCAGCAAGGCCTGCAGAGCCAAGGGATTGCTACTGCTTGCCACTTTGTGGCGTGTCTGCGGTTGCTTCCAGCCATCCCCAAACAAGCTGCCTGCAAGCCCAGTCCCCTGTCTGTCTGTATGTCTACCAGCCAGTTGAAATTGTTGGACAAGCGTATGGGACTGGCAGGCCTCACCAATAGCTGGCGCTCTGGCAGCCAGTAGAAACTTGTGTGCATACACTGTCTCTTCTTCAAAGGTGACATTGAGATCAGGGTATGCTTCTGGGACATTGAAGGCTTTGCCCACAAAGTCTAGAAACAGGTCATGGCCACGCGCACCTGCAAGGGGCAACATTGCTGGTCAACCCCCTGTGCTTGACTGATGTGTGTTTGCTGTAGGTTCTGAGTACCTGCTCTTTTGAAGCCCTCATCTAGCAATGTATGACGTACATCATCGTTCAGCGCTGCATACAGGCATCTTTCGCCATCAAAGGTCTGCAAAGACAGGTGTGGTCACTTGCAATAGAATGTGTCGAGCATGAAGCACCCCATTGATGTTTTCCGTAAGCACCCACTTAAATGCAGATGAAGGTCAGAAAGCAACTAGACTACATAGCAAGTCTTGCTGCAAGTTGTCAACCTTTTCTTCGCATCTAGCACCAGCTGACAGTAGATACTTCACAAGTTCTTTGTTGCCAGCATATGATGCGTAATACAACGGGGTGGCGTCCCACTCGTCGTGTTGCTGCAACGCTTCTGCTTGTACTTCGACCTGCAAAAAGTCAGCGCAGGTCCCTCACATGAGCGGGAATGCGCAGGGTAGTTGACGAATAAGTCCATCAGTCAAGAAGAAGTCACGTCGGCATATTTGCAGGTTGCGAAGGTGGCACGACAGCGTTCAACGCCAAGAACGAGTGATCGTGCGAAGTGTTCCACTGTGTCCATAGTCAACTCACCAAATATCTGACAGTCTCGATGTCGCCCTGCCTGACAGCTTGAAAAACGTTTAACGTCGTCGGAGAATGCATTCCACCTCCAAACAAGCTTCCGGCGTTTGCATGCAGGTGCTCTTTAGCGTTACGTCGATGCGTGCGTGCGTGCGTTCATGCGTGCGTGCGTGCGTGCGTGCGTGCGTACGTGCGTGCGTGAAGATTCAAAATTTTGCGCGCCAAAGGCATCACGAGCTGCCGGTCAACGTTTGCAAGCACCGGTGCAGTTGAGTCTGAGATAAGCGGTTTATAGTACAGCGAGCGCGCCTGCACGTCCACGCGGAACTCTAGGTGCACCTATGGACTCGGCATATCGGGTAAGTGCCTTATCCTCACTGATCTTTTCCCGTCTGTCGGTCTGCACAAGGACCCTCGGCCATAAACTTTGCATCTGCAGGTGAGAAAGAGAGGTGCACATACAGACCCATCACCCAATGTCAAACGAACCAAGAGATGTGCATCCCCAGGTAAGCCCTGCCTCTTGTTCAAGGCACTCTAGCATCAGTGCTTGACTACCTTGACGCAGTGGCCACAAGCATCTAAGCTGTATCTTCCTGAGCGCCTGATTGACATCAACCATCATCAAATCATCATCACATGTGTCAGTTGTGGTACTACAGGGATGGCATCGCCCTGTGTGACAAACCAGGCTCAACGCACACCATCTACAGGGGGCAGGGGACTGGGCCTGTCAGCAGATACCTTGACACCTTCCAAGCCTCCTCTGCCACGGAATGGTAAGGCCATCCAGATCAGACCTTTCCTGTCTATACCACGATGTAAAGCTGCTGACTTAGTTGTGGTGCATGAATCATGTGCTCAATACTGATATGAAGGCCACGCAGGTCTGCAAACAGAAGGGTGTACACGTCCACCCAAGGAGGTTTTGGGCTCCCGCAAATCTGTCAGACGCAACAAGCTTCCCCTGCCTGTCAAGTTTGACGCACTTCTGCAGCTGTTTGGTGAGGAATTATGTTCATTTGCGTACCCATGTTACATGAGATAGGTTCAGAACCCTGGTTCCTGACACTAGTATCAACTCCTTGACACTGAACCAACTGCACAGCCAAGACACGTGGCTCAGACATCAGGCCATGACATGCATGTTACAGAATCCGTGTATACTGATGTACCTGTCATGCAGGAGCCCTGCAGCTTGTGTACAGGGTGAACAAGATGCGAGGCCACCAATGTGTGTTTCAGGCGGCAAAGCTTTCTGTCGAGCAGCAGTGTGGCAGGCGCTTCCTGGTACAGACCCTTGACATTCACACAATTGACACATGTTTGAACTTGCCTGGCCCTTTTACAGGTGCTGCAGGTCATTGCATTGAAGCGTAATATTGCCTGCATAAGCAGGTCCGGTGTCACATTGGCTCACTGAACACTTAGCAATTGGCAGCTCAATGGCTTTCACAAACTTCACATAATCCTGTTGCTCAATGACGTGAGTGCTGTCAGGCCAGCAGTAGGCGTCAAGATAAACATGCCACTCTGCCATGAACAAGTACACAGCATGACACGCCTGTTCATTACTATGACAGGTGAATCACTTGGCCCAGATGAAATCCGTGTACCCAGAGGTGATCAGCCTGCGCTATGCCAACATAGCCAAGACCACCATAGAAGGGCAGTGCAGCGGAATCCAGCTCATCGTCGACATGTCCTTGTCAGACAACGCTGCAGAGCCTACACAGTCTGCAGCCAAAGCTGCAGCTGACAGTACCAGCAATTCTGGCTCAGATCCGCCTAAGGTTGCTCCTTACAGCACCCAGGCTGCCTTCAAGGCTGGCAGCACAGCCATTGCCGGCACAAGCAGCAGTGACCCATCAGTATGCAAAGCGAGCCGCAGTAACAGCGCTCCGGTAGACTCTGAGGAGGGCCAGCTGGGTCACAGTCCAAGTGAGCCTCTGCGAATGATGGCGGTGAAGGTTGAGTTTGAGAGGCGCCTCGAGAAGCAGGTCAGCTTTGATCACACCTGGGAGCTGCCCTTTTACGGCAACAGCCATTATGCTATTTCACAGATGTCATCACGTCTTTGAGCACCACCGTAGTATTTTTGCTGTTTTCACAGCCTGGGCAAGGTGCAGCCTTGATCAGACAACTGCATGTGTTGCTTGGTCATGAAGTGCTGTCGTGTGAGCCTTGTCTTAGATCTCAGCTTGTGGTATTTGTGCACCCAAACCTGCTGCACACGTGCTTGTTCGAAACTGCCCAACACCTCTGCTGCTTTTGTTGACTGCCCAATGTATTTGCTAATTCCTTCTTATGGTGTCCAGGTGATGGAGCATTACAAGGAGTTTGCAGAGACACATGGGCAGGGTGACATGGCGGCTGTGGCAGCAACAAGTGAGCAGTGGGCTGCTGACTTTGATTTGGAAGCTGTGCCTGACATCCCCCAGGCTGACCTGCCACCCCAGCCCCCTAAGGTAAAAACTGTGTGGTACATAGAATTCTGTACGGCTTGTAAGTCCACTGAGTGCTTGGTAGCAGCCGCATGTGGCAAGGCATTGTCAAACAACTTATGCTTTGCAATGGTCAGAAAAGAGTATAGATACGCTCTGATGCCAGGGCTCACTTTGCAATGGCTGTGAAGTCTGTTAATCCAGCACTCACATGTGTCATTGGCAACAGCAACAGAGCTGTGCAGGAGGGAATGCTATGTTTGCATTGTGAACTTTCTAATGCAGCTCAATGCTGCGGCTTCTGTGAAGGTTGATATGTACACATGACAGTATCAGATCAGATCTTAGCTGGCAGCACCGACAAGTAGACAAGACAACAGCTGACAAACAAGCTATGACACTTGCACAGGCGGTGTTTGGAGTGAGCACACCAGGGTCAACAGGGCCCACCCCAATCACTGGGGGCAAGCCTCCAACTGCCCCTAGGGCTTCAGCCCCAGGAGCCCGCCGCCTTTCCTTTGATCACATGGCAGGTCTGCATCTCTTCCCACCTCATTCACCTTTACAGCCTAGCATTCTCCATAACACTGATCTGATTGATGGTAGACAATGGCACAGCAGCAAATTGCTCAGTCAGAAAGCAAACACTGTGCTCAGACTGAGTGCTCACAGTAAGGATGCAGAAAGTACTCCTGTGCATGCTGTACACTTTGACTGAGAGGGTCACAATGTGCCTGGCAACTTGGCAGATCTCCTTGCAAGCCTTTGAACCTTGATGGTCCCATGTCACCTGCTTATCCAAATGTTGCTTTTCTTGACTTGGTGTGTACATTGCTTGCTACCAGGTGGCCAAGCCAATCTGGACCATGTCAGGGAGTCACACTCCAAACAGCTGACTGATGAGCAGGTGGTGCAGAAGCTGCCTGAGGAGCTGAGGAGGCAGTCTTTGTCTGGCTCATTGCCAGTGTCCCTGCAAGCTCTCAGAGTGGGTTTTACTTGCTGTATCTTCTTCCCCCTAGTAAATGAGCTTTCATGCACGGTGTATCTGCAATTTGGCTTGTATCTTAACATGTGTATTGAGAGCAACAAAACAATAGGCATGTTTGCGTTCACTTGTCTTGCAATACACACGAGAGGTGCAAGGCTCATGATACACTTCACATGCATCCATGAGAGGCAAAAGACCTGTGTGTATCTCAAGAAGCAATCAGGTTGTGCTGCAATTGTACTTGAACCTACAGTTTTGAGTCATACTAAGCCTATTTTGTGTTGTTAAATTTACAACAACAAAACCCAGTTATACGACTTTCAATCTTTTTGTCATTATACAAGCAGTGTCAATTTCCCTAGGATAGTCACCACCCAGGCATGCATGCCTAAATGGCTGATCATGATTGTCTGGCTGGGCTGGTCCGATGCATGCATCACAACTGCAAAGTACATGAACTGCATGCCAACTGCCCTGCAGGCTGTGACTGAGCAGCAAGCGCAGCGTGAGGCGATGTTCAGTGTGGATGCCAAGACAGCCAGGCGTAAGAGTGCAGCCAATGCCATGCTGCCCCGAGTCTTTGACACACTTCGTGCTGTCTTTGGCGCCGCCGGGCCTGCAGTCAGGTTGTATGATGAGGTGAAATGCGTCTTCACCTGATGCTGTTGGGCTGTTGTTGCATGCCACTGGCTGTCAGTAATGCTGCATGCGGCAGCGTTTGTTAGCAGCAATGTGTGAAGGCAGAAACGCTTGCAGGGTCAGAGGTAGTTGCACAGTGCTTGAAGCACATTGGCCCAATCTTGTGAAGCAGGTGTTGGCCAAAGTTGTGATGCCTGGTCCTGTCAAGACTGTCTTTCAGCTGCACAACACTTCAGTGCATCTATGCACATCACTGTTGTCGTTTTGCAAATCTTGCTTGATTGAGGATGAGCTTTAGCAAAGCAGAACATGATCACACGCGTAGCAACAAGCCCTCTCAACAGTGCCTTCGCCTGCAAAACAAATCAAACTCTCCTGTGCTGTTCACCGCAGGTAGTCCGGCAGTTGACTCATAGCAACAAAGGTGCATCTGGGTCCGCCGAAGTGGAAGATCAGCTGGCCTTATTGGCTGAAGCTGTTCCAGAGTGGCTGACACTCGACACTAATGCAGCAGGCAAAAGGATTGTCAGGCTGCAACGCAAACTTGACAACAAGGCTATCAGGCAAAGCCTGGTGCACATGAGTGGTGTGAAGCTGTGAACAGTCGGTAGCCTAGGACCAGTGCATTAATTTCTGTGATAGGCATCACTGCTGTTCACCTTCAGCACATGCTGCAACGTTGACTGTTTAACTGTGAAAGTTGAATAATTCATGAGGTATCACAAACGACCTGCTCTTTACTGATTTCGACATGTTCACCAAGCAGTGTGCATTTGGCTGACAGCTTGCACATAGACCAGGGTATCACACACAATGCGTCTGCTGTGACTTGCTTGCCAGTTTGCAGCATGCAAGACAGTTGTGTAGCTGTCAAGTTGCTTTCAAATCAATTGTCTGAGCCATATGACCGATCTAAGCCAAAGGATGGTGCTGAAAGGTGACATGTGCCAATCGTACATACACTACAAACAGATGCAACAAATCAAGAGACAAAAAGGTTGTAAAGAATCAGTTCAAGCACAGACACATCATGGTACAGGCAGTGACATCCATGCTTCACCAGATCAGTACAAGGCTCAGGATTGCAGCAATGAAGCCGCTAGTCAGGACCAGCAGTAGGTGGCTGCTCGTCAGCTTCTCCCTCTGTTCCTGTAGCTGCTGGTGCAAAAGCTCCTTGCAGTGCATACCTAGCCGACAGATACTTGAGGGTATTTCCTAGCACCTCCTTCTCTATTTCAAGCCGCTCCACAGTACTGTCCAAAGACAGCAGAGCCTGCTGCTGCATGTAGTTGTCTAACAGCAAAGATGCAACAAAGAATGAGAGCCTGCTGGGATGAAGATCTGTCAATTCAGGGGGGTTCAACTCTGATTCAGTAGCCTGCATGCATTAAGCAGATGTGAGATGTCCCTGTAGGTAGGAACAAACCCACAAATGGAAAGCATGCATCAACATGAATTTGCATGTAGTTATCGTTCCACCTGTCAAATATGTGGACAGCCGGACCCCGAGTCAATTAGTGGTCACTACACACATGCATTCGCAACAACAGCCATGAGAACAGATGAGCAGCCAGTGCATTTACCTTGATCTTCCTCATCTTGACATTCAACTCGATCAATTGCTTAACAATTGTCACAAGATCAGCTGCTAGCTGGCGAGCCTGCAAAGCCGCACCACATTCAGACACAGATGCTCTTAAGAGAACAGTCTTGATGTGATGCAGCAGCAAGCTGATTTGCAACAGAATGACCAAAGGTAGTGACGAACTACCAGCATGCGCAACCTTCAGGACGGTTTTTGGCTGAGTACAGCAAGCTGTATTGCACAAGCAAGCAATGAACCACCTTTGGGCTAGTGTCATCCTCCTCTGGCATCATTTCAACTTCAGCTATCAATACTGGCTGCTTCTGAATGACCTTCATGATCTTGTACCTTTCAAGACCTGCATGGACCAAGCAGCATCAGAGCACACTAGATGCAAGCTGGTTCTACATGCATTGATGCAGAACTGGGCACAGCAGCTGCATACCTCTGTTGAATGTTGTGATTTGGCCATCCGGCAACTGTTGGTGACCCTCAATTTTGAGAAGAGTGCCAACCTGGGAAACACCGCCTTCAGAATTCACATGACTAATCCCAAACTTCTTGGAGCCACAGAATGGGCTTTCATGATTGATCAGGCCGTCTTCGACCCTGCATACGCAGCATCTGATTGAATGCTCCTGTGTGATTGTATTTTTATGACTTGTCTTAAGCTAAAGCATGCACGCACCCATCATCGCCTGCCAGTAGTGTGCTAAACAGTACTCTGTACCTGTGCAGGTCAATCAAGTGTCAGCATCAGAAGTTCTTTTGATGGTCTGACAATACGCAGAAGTCAAGATGCAAACCTGGCCTCAAAGATGTTGAGAGGTGTCACAGCACCAGGTAGAGCGACCATTCCGAGTGGAAAGATTGGTATTTGCTGAATGTTGCGCTGCCGGCTTGAGCTGCTAGCTTGCGCTACCACTCTGAGTCGACTACAGGTGTTGTGTCTTTGCTTGCTTGCGAAGTGCGAACTCCATACCATTCTTTTTGGTATGTGGCAGGCCTCACGACCAGGCAGACTGTGCTGGCAGGACCTTGGCATACGGCTGGGGTGCATTATACCTCTATGGCGACTTTGACCAAGATCGCTAGCTACCGAGGGCTGTGCTGGAAGACTAGATGTTTGCATGTTCAGTTGTGGCAGGTGACCTCAGTCACGGGACGCGCGCTGCATCCGCAAACGATGATAATCTCCTAAAGCACCTTGCCAACGTTCAAAGGACGAGTGCCAGACTGTGAGAGCATATGATGGGTGGGCAGTGTCAGCTTGCAAGACCGGCGTTTATGCAATGCAAAATTGGCCATGCTGCATGCAAACATGGTCAAAGTCAGTGTTGCTTGTGATGACTCTGCACTCAGCTGTGTCACTGACACAGGTGCGACACACTTGTCATCATGAATATGCCGTCTTGCTGGGCTGTTTATGACCCCTGAAATTATCAGAGCATGGAATTACTTCAATCACTGCTTCAGTCAAACATGTAAATCAAGAATGCGGACTTGACCTGCCTGCTCAGAATGGACCTCAGGACATTGTATCACACACATTCCAAATCATAGCACAGTTGATGTGTGCCAGCCTACATTGAAGTTTGCGCCAATACTTTTTTTGAAAAGGTCAACACAGTTGGCATCCAACAGATTTGCTGGTGCTGGTGCTGGCCTTACTGCTGCTGGTGCTGCTGCTGGTGCTGCTGCTGCTGTTGGTGGTGCTGTTGGTGCTGCTGTTGGTGCTGCTGTTGGTGCTACATGTCCAATGCAAAGATGCCTGTCGCAGCATCAGCAGCTGTATCATGGCTGCTGAAAGGCTTTGCATTTGTCTGCTGTGCTTGCGAAGAGTGGGAGCATGGCCCTGTGAAGACAATGCTCTAAAAGGGAGCCAATGGGCGCAGGGAAATCTCTTTATGCATTCAGTGACGGTAGTATTAGACTTCCTCAGCAGTATAGGGCATTATCACTGAGGTAATTGCCATTTCTTTTCCGTCTATCTCTTTGCCACCATCAAGTACAATTACTCTGACGACACCTCCATCCGAAGACATGCCACCAGCATTGGTCACCACAGCTCTGAGTTCCTCATCTCGTTCAACAAGCTCATCTTCTTCAGATACCCAACTTAGGTCAGACAAGCCTGGAACAGTATGCCCAAGAAACAAAGCCTCCAGTGCATTTGCTTTACACAAAGCCTTTTCTGCCCTTTCACCACCAAGCCAGGCATCTGGTGGAGGTCCCTGATTCCTAAGTGCTGTGTAGTCTTTGGTATGTCTGATAATCCACTCGGTTGCCTTGGTGACAGCGCTGGTATCGACAAACCTCATGACGATCGCACCCTCAAGTCCGCGTTCCATGCACTGCCAGTTTGCAACTCGTTGCACTTCGTCACCGCACGTCCTCGCCAGAGTGCTTGTCAGCAACTTAGCTGCCTTTGCGGCTCTGCACTGGTCAGAAGGCGCAGTGGCGGAGACAAAATGAACTGCGCTCATTCCGCAAGTCTGTTGGCTTAGCAGCCTACAGGTCTGCTAGACAGTGCGAAGGATGATGAACACCCAGACAATGGACAAAGTCGGTGCCATGCTGCGCCCGCTGAGCACAGCATGAGGGCGTGAAGAAGACGAAGTGACAACAACAAGGAAGCCGTGCCGGAACGTTTACGTCTGCAGTCTCAGCGTGAACCTTGACCACAGCGAACACATTTGCCGCGATGCCTCCCCGCAGACAGATCGCTGACAGGCCAGACCGAAAGCAAGATCTAAAGTCCTTTCTGAAGAGCGAGTACTACGACGAGAGGAAGTACGCCGCTAATTTGGTAAGAACAGGTTGTCTCTCCTTTGCTGTGTAAGGTCTCCTCGCCCAGCCGTCTCAGTATGCTTGCAGTCCCTCCTGAAGGCCGTTGCACTGTTTGCGGGGTCTGTCGTCGTTATGCGGAACTTCGGAGACGTATTTGCGATCTAGGTCAGCGCTTGTGAACAACCTGTAAGACCCAGGAGCGTGTGCCTCCTAGCAGAACCACAGCGGCGCACACACTGTTATCACATCAAGATATCGGTGCACGCGAGGTACCGCGAGTACATAGCACACTGGCTGGTGATGAGTCCAAACAGAGACTAACAACACTTTTATAATACACTGTCTGGCTATGTGTCAAACATGAAATTTGATATCTGTCCGCACATTTTAGACGTCGTTTCAATTCATCCTGCTGAGCGTAAATGCTGCCTAAAGTGTTTGATACTCAGCTGCAGGCAGGGTAAAAGTTAGCATGTTTGGCGGGGTGCGCATGTGCAGTCACTGTTGAAGCCATCTGGTCCACAACAACTGCTGAATGTAACGTTCTGGCCTTGCTTGCTGGCAGTCCAGTCCCACACATTGCTCTCAGAAGCAAACTTGCCAGTTGGGTCAAGCTCCTGTGCACACATCATGATATCAGCGCGCTGCTTGACCAAAAAATGTTTGCAGTGCATTATGTACCTTTTCTTTGGGAGCCCACCAGATCATGCAAAAATTAGACATGACGTCCATTGACTGCATCCATACCCTCCAAATAGACAAACACTTTGCATTATACTGACAGAAACTAACAGCTTCTACTATGCTACACCAATTACACCATGTTCTGGCAGAGATGACAGTAGCTTGGGCGAGTTAAACTTAGCTTGGGAGGGTCAAACTTAGCTTGGGCGAGTTAAACTTAGCTTGGGCAAGTTAAACATCGATGCAGCTTACCTGAACTGCACAACCAAAGTGGCACCAGGTGTCTGGCAAATGCACACTGCCATCATAGCAGGGCTCATGCTCTGGCCATCCTGCCTTGCCCCAGTGCAGTCGAGCCTGACACTTGTCATGGAACAGGCTGATCACTGTCTGCATCATGCAACACGCCTTTTCAGCAGAACATACAGTGCAAGCAGCATCAAGTGTAGCATGATGAGCATGACATCTGGCAGCTGTTGAGCAAAATACTTGCGGCTCTGGATGACATATAGTATGCCCTTATGTGACACGCGCTGCAGCATGAGCAAAGAGTGTGGTGTATGCCTTACCTGAAATTGTGTGTTTGGCTGGCCAGTGGTGTGAGACAGGTAGTCTTCCAGGTTGACAAACATGCGTGGTCCGTCAGATGTAGGTGACAGATACCCTGTCTCCTGAGACACAAATCTGATGAGGCCAGGTGTGCGGAACCCTTGCCCCAGCTGCTTGCTGTCAATCTCCCCAAGCACCTGCATCAATTTGCAAGCTCCAGCCTGACACCACTTTGACAGCATGTGCTGTAGAATTCAATGACATGGTGATTGGGCATGCACACATGGGCATGCCAGGTTGCCATTACAAGCATGGGTTCAGGAGACAACTCCATAGGAGAATCTAGGATGAGCCAGCTTATATGCAAATGTCTGCCTGAGCTACATCTGCAACTTGTAAAGTGAAGGGCTGTTGGCGACGGACCATCTGTAAGCAGTCCCCAGCAATGTCCATGGGGATGGACACTTCGTATTGGTCATAGGGTGCAAAGTTGGAGCTGGCCACATTCATCTGTTCACTCTGGCTTAGATACGCACTGCATGACATACACATTCCCTCACTCGGGGCTGACATGACATGAAGGCTACTAGTTCAAGCAAGCACTTGGTGGACAGACAATGGGTGAGGCAAAAGCATCTGCTGGCAAGAGTGCATGCAAGTCTTACAAAAGATGTGTGTAGATGGTTGAGACACTGTGACTTGTACACACAAATGAAAAACAAGCCAATGTGCTGCATGAAAACAAGCCAATGTGTCGCATGTAAATAAGCCAATGTGCCGCATGCAAACAAGTGTACATGCCAAAGCACAGGCTTGCAAACAGCTCCAGATGCCACTGGATGCAGAGGAATTTATGACAATGCCAGCAAAGCTGCTGCCACTCCACCTTACAACTGGTTGTTTTGTCCTGACTTACTTGCGAGCCTCATATGTCCCCGGGGCAACAACTGACCGCAAGCCTGTTGCAAAAGTGTTGCTCCATGTCCTGCGGAAATCCACAAACACTGTCATCACCAGACAGACATAGCAAGGCTGCAGGTTGTGCATACAGACAGTCAATCCATTTACAGACAGTCAATCAATGTACCCACATTCAAGCATTATCTGTGTCCAGGCATAGACAAACATGGCCTACTTGAACGCATAAATGCGTGTGTTGAAGTGGATCAGTCCATTACCTGTTGTGCAGCACAAGACCAAGTATTCATACTATATGTACGACATGCATATTGTTTTGACACAAGCCACAAGCCGAGCGCAAGGTAACTTCTGGTAATGCAGTATGACAAGAGAGTTGGCTTACTGTGCATTGGCATTGATGAGGCCATTGGGAGAGACTGGCTGCTGCTCTTGCTGAGCATATGTGCCAACATCAGAGTCCGGGCCTGCACTCACAACAGGCTATTGGGAAATGCAAGGCAGCAAATATACAACTGCGCAGATTGAAGGGCAACTGAACATGAGACAGGGTCATTGAAGTGCAGGTTCAGACCTACCAAGAGGTTCCAATGCTGCTAAAAGGCAAACACAGCAACCAAATGCCACCCAAGGGCATCAGGGACTCAATCAACAGCAGCTGAAAGGCAACAATGGCTGCTGAAAGGCAAATGTGGCAATCAGATAGCCACTCAAGATCCTCAGGGTACAGTGCAACAGCAGCTGAACAATAACACCAGGGCAGCCTGACTGAAGCAGTCTGGCTGGCCATGTGCAAAACACACAAAGGGCGTTGGCTCATATGCAGGCAAGGCTGAAGTGGCTGGCTGTACCATCCTGAGCGGTGACTTCAGGAGTACTGTTGGACATTGCGTCCTCGGGCTGCTCCTCCAACCGCTGGTAGTCCACTCGCCATAGATCTCCAGTTGGCACAAACCAGAAGCACTGCATCAGATCATTCACAATATCACACCACCTGGATACAACTGGTTAGAGATCACTGGGTGACCCTAAGCATCCAAAAGCTCATGGCGTCAGGCTTGTCAGTTGATGTCAGTGGGTATGAGCAGACAATGACATTCAGCCGCATCCAGACCCAGACACAGGCTACGCTGTGTCTGGGTCTGGAATCCACGAGAAGAAGGCCATGCAGAGCATTCAGCTGCCGCAGATGGTTGCTGACCTGCGTGCTGAACAGAGATTGCAGGAGGAGAGCCAGGACAGGTGTAGGTTGCTGCTTCACTACTCGCACGTTTGCTTTCAGCGCATCTGCTCGTTATTGTGCCAAGCATACTATGCACATGCTGTGACTTATGAGGGAGCTTTGACATGAAAGGAGCAGAACATGCCCTATAGCAGCAAAGTCAGGCGCGCTCTACCTGTGTCTCATTCAGGCTATGAAGTGCAGTCCAGACGGCTTCTGAAGAGCCTGTCTGCTTGGCCTGGGTGTAGGCGTCCTGCACCTGCTTCACCTGCTGTGCAAACTGGGCCGCTGTCATGTCCTGCTCAGCACGCTGCACTGCCTGCTGGGGCACGATGCTGAGGCTGAGCTGCGTGATGACTCCCAGGCGACCCACACTGACCTGCAACAGCATGCAGCCAGCAGTGTCTCAAGGTGATGGCTTGTCGTCAGCACAACTTCAATGCCTATCACAACCAGCTCTTTCAACCTATAATAATGCTCACACTTGTATCTGCATTTTCTGTGCAGAACATTTAGGTGATTATAACTTGTGCCAGCCAAAGGTTGCGTGCAAGCCACAGCATTGCCATGGAGGTACAATGCTGGCAAAATGAGCCATGCTCAAGGTGAGTGGGCTTCAGCCAGCTGAGTGACTTGCAATGACCAGGTAAGCAATAAGTGTGCACACCAATACAGGTTTGTCAGAGTTGATGCTGCGTATGGATGTAACAAACTGCAATGGCAGGGCACCATTGGATTTTATCTGTGCACACCTGCATTGCTCTCCACAGGTGCTGGTTGCTGTGGGGCGAGAAATGGGCGAATGTACCATTGGCCAAGACAGCTTGTATGGAGGTGACCTGCAGGACCGCAAAGGGGACAAAAGCATTTCATATAATGCTGATACAGAAGCTTATGGTGCCAGGTCAGTGTGAGATAGGTGACACTAACATGCACTGATGAGTCAGCAGCATGTAGAACAGCATGACCAACATGAATTTTCCTTTTGGTGCGACGGCCACAGGATAAGCTGGGTCTTGCATGATGCAGAGCTAAGAGTTCGAAAGCAGCTGCTTGATTGTGAGAAACAGTATGGTAGTCAAGGCTTGCCTGATTTGATAGGCTGCCATGCAGGAAGGAGCTGCCGTGCGTGGCGGTGGCTATAGCTCCACCAATGGTCTGGTCAATGAACCAACTGAAGGCTGGCAGGGTGTAGCCCTGAGGTGCTTTCTTGCTCCTGACAACAAAACACACATTGCTCATGCACAGAATGATGTCAGGCAAGATTGCACACAGTAAAACGGTAGCTGCACTGTGCTGGAGCTCACAGCAAGATGTACAAATAAGCTGTACCAATGAGATGTACAGATAGAGAAGTAAGACCTAGAGTAAGGCAAGTGAATACCTAAAGTCAAACAGGTAGGTTGCCTGTGGCAGTGTAAAGCGCAAGGTGCTCACGTGTAGTTTGCCAGATAGTCTAGCAGATCACGCTGTGGGACTCCAGCCTGCACTGTTACGATGCCAACCTCCTCATTGACAGTCATTGTGGCTTTCCCTGCAGCATCTTGGCTAGGGTTTTCAATCCTGCAGGACAGGGCAGTACACTCACGGCGTGCAACATGATGAAGTAGTGCTGGCTGTCCAGCATCGACAGCAACCACATCATGCGGTGAAGAAAAAGCTCACTCTGTAAGGGTGCTGTTCATCTGGGTTAGCACGATGTTGATTGAGCTGCTGTCCGCGCCGCTGCAGAACTGTTGCTGCCACCAGGAATGTCCAACACCGACCGCTTTGACGTGGTCATAGCCTTGAACTTGCGCTTGCAACTCCAAGAGAGAGCTCGGCCTTCCGACCACCACGTTGTTGTTGCACTCGAAGTACCCTGCAGCGCGCTTGACATTGTGTATAAAAGGAAAGTGCCGACCGCGCAAAATCCAAATGGGGTATGAAGCCGCCAAGCAGGAATGTCATTGCCAGGAGTGCTTGCATTTCGGTAGGCACTGATCAAACCTCGTTCCGAGATCTACCTTGAAAGTTTGCAAGTTTGCCGGGTAATCCACATCCATCGGGGGCTGCTTGGTCTGCGTACACTTCGCAAGAACGCACGACAGTGACTGAGAGCACGCATAAAGTACAGGTGACACAAGTTACGCCGAACGGAGACATGGCGCTTGCAGACAATAGTTGTAAAGCCATTTAGCCGCGCAAACTGCTGCATGCCGACCAGTGTTGCGGCGCTTGTAGGCTGCACAGAGGGACACAACTCCAGCTGTCGGGCGCGCATGCTCTTGGACCCTTTAGGAGGAATGGCTCCTGGACGTTTGCAGGTCCAAGCAAAGCGACCAAGTGATTGCCTTGTGACTAACATATTAGTCACTTCAAGCCTGTCTTCTGCTCATCTGAGGCAACCGCATTGACAGAGTGCGCATCGCACATCTGCCTTTGTGGGCTGCAGGTCACAAATCATCTGTTCGTATGCACGAGTCTGACATTCTGCCTGGAGCTATTTAGGCAGTATTTGCTTGGATCAAGAACCAGCAGTATGGACTCAAATAAAGATTTCGCCAGAAGTAAGCGAAGAGCAACGCAGAGGCATAAGCCTGGTCGAGGCGGATATGGTGCTCGAAGAAGCACAGCTAAAGCTGAGCTAGGTACAAATGAAGAGCGGTATGTATTGCCTGCTGAGCACACTGTCTGGGCTTGATCCTGTCAGCAGCTTACCCTCCTGTGCCTTGTCTTGCACTCAGATATCAAGACGACAGCCAGCCTTCCAATGCAGCTGGTGCTAATGTTGCTGTCCCGCGGTCGCAGGGTGCTGACATGACGTCTTTGCTCCAGGAAAACCTGACTGAATTTAGGCAAAGGTATTTACTGTTGGTGCCGAGCATTGTGCTCAGTGTGGAACCTAAAGTCTGCCTGTGGTCTTTTATTGAGTCTGTTTATCACATGATGATTTGTTGCTGCTGTTACAGGGGAACCTTTTATGATGATGTTGAATCATTGCCAACACCCGCCGGTCAAGACATGAGCACAATGGTCAGTTCACTCTCGACTGCTGGGTGTCATGCTCAACGTGTATATTCACCCCCTTCTTTGCCACAACCATATGAACAACAATCAAAGCCAGTACATCATGTTCAGTTGCAGACCACCTCCACATACACTGAGCTATTTCTTTTCTGCAGGATCTAAACATTGACATGCGAGGTCTTGCAGACAGTCTGGCCAGCATGCCTGTCTGGAGAGTGCTGGATCTGGATGCTGCTTTGTGCCAGTCGTTTCTGCCTTCTGCAACTCAGGAAGCAGCACCAGGAACCAGCAATCAACCCCTTGACCATTTCACTGGAAATGCTGCTTTGGCCAAGATAAACATCAGCACACATTCAAAACCACAAAATGCTTCTGAGCTGGCTTCAGACCTGGGTTCTACTGCTGTCAGCAGAATGACCCCTGCTCAGACAGAAGCTACAGCAACATCGTCTGATGTTCATGCTTTAGAATGCCATGCTGCCATAACACCAGCAGTGCGCAGTCAAGGTTCTGCTCCTGCAGCTACTATGCTACCACAGGCCTTTGTAGATCAGGAGGGCAGACATGCTCCATCCGAAGATGGTGATGCTTTGGATCTTGATGCTGTGCTGAACACACCAAGCTCTATCCCGCAGGCAGCATCAATAGCCATTGCCAAACCAGGGCCACAAGACCAGGACACCTTGGAAGATTGGTTGAACAGCCTTTAACATGCAGCATGTGTGTCAAGGCTCGTCTTGCGCAACATTGACTCATTCAAGTATCACATTATTAGGCCTGTTTCATTGATGTTTGTTACTCACATTACACTGAGTTCTTGGCATGCCTGATGCAAGAATGCTGTTCAGTTCTGTCTTGAACGCCATGCAGCTTCTTTCATCTGTGGTGGCAGCAAATCATGACGAATAATGCACGGCATCAGCTGTGCATAATGCGATGTTGCCTGCAATGACAACTTCCCTTGACCAAAGACTAACTGTGTTGTTCATCAGATGGCTTGCACAGGTCGTTCTGGTGTCACTAGCAACACTGCACCTGCAAAAAGCATCAAGTGTAAGGTAAGAGTAAAATGCAAAAGGACAATTGTGGATCAGACAATTTTTTTTGGTACACTTACCTTGAAGGCATGCTGTCAGAACTATGCTGCCTGCTGACTGCCTGGCAGTTGGCACCCATGGAAGCACCGTGGGGCTGACGAATTCCAAGGAACATGTTTTGCCTGCACCAGCCCCACCATAGCAACATTGAGGGGGCAACATCACGCATCATGTCACTTCAGTCAAACCACAAAGCAGCTCAGGTAGACATGCCAGCTGTGCTACACAATACTTTCAGCTACAGCACAGCAGCAATGACGACAAGTATCCTGCTGCATGCCAGTCAAGCTCCACTGAGACTGTAGGTAACCTGGGACAAGCTGACTATTGACAGCACAGCCCTCCAAGCTGATGCTGCCCTGCATGACCAGCACATGCGAGGTCTGCTGTACAGTCTGCTGCGGCTGCAGCACCACCAGGTGGCCATGCCTTGCATCCTGCCTGATCTGCTGCTGCATGTGCCCTGCCTGGGCTCTCACTGATGCAATGGACCTTGGTGTCTCCTGACCCATAGTCACCACAGATGGAGATGTGTCCTCACCCAACAGGCCAACAGTGGGCCCCATTGACAGAATAGAAGGCAGCTGAGGGGGTCTTGAGGGGCGCACAGTGGGAAAGTGGACACTGGAAAAGGAGGCAGGACATGCCATGTCTGAGAAGCTGACTAGACTTGGTCTTGGCTGAGCAACAGCTGCAATGGGTTCAAAATCCATTTGGCTGAGTGCTGAAGGAGACAGCAGGCCAGATGCACCAAGACCTGAGTCACCAAGGGCAGAAGCTTGTGTAGCAGCTGCCAAGTCAGCCGTCATTCCGCCCACTGGTGGAGCCTGCCCCATGCTTGCTATTGCCACTGCGGGGGTTTGAAAGGGCTCTGCACTCTGGAAACTTGTATGCTTGTCAGTCACAGGGTCAAAGCCAGAAGCTGCTACAGCGCTGCCAGCATGCCTGGCTGTGAGACCCACAGCTGGCTGAGGGTGATCTGATAAAGCTGGCAGCCTGGCATATGCTCTGAAGATGGCCAGCAGCTGTGCTGTCAGGTCTGGAGCCAGACGCGCTAGCAGGTCCTGGGCTGCTGAGCGATACAGCTCCAGCTGTACATGCTTGAAGCCTGTCACATCGTCTGCAGTTGAAAGGCTGTCAACTGGCAGTCCATGGGTCCTGTTGCGTAGCCAGTTATGACGCTTGAGACAGAACATCACCCAATGATTATAGACTTGTTGATTGACTGCTTTTCATGCAAGACTCCTATGCATTGTACGTGCATGCACATTGGAGATTGACAAGGCCAGATCTGTGTGAGGTCAAGGGTGTACCATGTGGTGCTTGACACATCGCAGATGGGTGCATGCAGCAGCAGAAGCATCATGCTCTTGCTATGCTTACATGTCTGCGCAAGCTGCAATAAAGCTGCAATGTGCAGTGCCAGATGCACTGTGCAGAAATATTGTCAGTTGCACTGCGCATGAATGTAAATGCACTGCGCAGAAATGTAAACAGATGCACTGCGCAAGAATGTAAACAGATGCACTGTGCGGGAATGTTAATAGACGCACTGTGCAGGAAAGTAAACAGATGCACTGTGCATGAAAGTAAACAGATGCACTGTGCAGGAATGTAAAAAGATGCACTGTGCAGGAATGTTACCAGATGCACGAGCTTGGATGGTCTGCAGAGCTGAAGGGAAGAGGTGGTACACCAAAGCGCCCTTGCCCAGGGCGTTTCCCTCAGCCACAGCTGTGGCCTGCCCTGGCAACTTGACACCTGTCAAAGCTGTGAACAAGCCACATGTAGAACCTGCAACCATCAGAACAGCTCATATTTGCGCATAACTTCAAACAACTGAACACAACAAACTGCACACAACAAACTTGCAGCTTCTACCCATTATACCAAGTACGGCAGGCAAGACGAAACAGACCTGCTCCAAGGAAGGCATCCTCAAAGGCAACTCCATCCCCACTCTCACAGGCTACTCTGACAATGCCACTGATGACTACGAACGCTCCCCCTGCCTCCCCTTTAGAGCGGAGGGGCTGCTGCTTATGCCCCATTTTCAAGCGCCCATGCTGCAACAAGACCTGAAAATCAAGCGCACCACATCTTTATGTTGAACATTGAGACTGCAGATTACTCTGTCGTCTGACTATTGAGCTAGTTGCAGGTTTGTGAACAGCTTTGTGATGCACTCTTGGCAGTCCATTTTAGGACATAGCAAACAAACTCTGGCACAACAGCTGAAGACACATTAGACTTAGGTGACATGCAAATGTGCAGCCTTGTTGATCTTTTAGTATATGAGCTGGCAAGTCTGGCTCAGGTCAAGTGAGCTGGGTTCACCTCCAGAACTTGGGGTGGGGAATGCCTCATGAAAGACAGGTTGCGTAGCACCCCAGCCACACTGGGGGTCCTCCAGGTGGGTCCCATGTCCACCAACTGCCGCTCCCGTCGCTGAATGGGCCTGCACTGTCCACGAGTATCACAAGATTGCACAACAGAGAGAACACTGTGAGGTATTCTCTTTCTGTCCCAAAATCAGAGAAGTCATGGAGCTATGGAGGCAGCTGCAGCCCTCCCCTTTCAAGAGTGTACAGGTCGACCAGCAGAGGCAAAGCATGTTAGCTTCAGCTGTCATGCATCAAGAGCAGGTTACAGCTGATACGGTATGTGATTGTCATGCCCTTCTTGGGCAGAAGACAAGCAATGGGCTGTTGGCCACCTGAGAGCGGCAAGCGTTAAAACCAATTTTCTGCACAGCTGTATCAAACCCATCTCAGCTGAATGTAAACCCTTTTATTTCGTCTGGTCGGCATCAGCAGATGAGCTGCAACAGCTTCTGGTGCAGCACAAAGCAGTGAAAGAAGGTGACCTGAGCAGGTGGCGGCCGTCATCCTCAGCCACAACAGCAGTCTCAAGCAGGTGGCTCACATACTGGGTCTGCTGGTGCAGGATGGCCTGGGCGGCCCTGTGGCTCTGGATGGCCTGGAACCTCTGAGGAGCCTCCACCTCCCTGGCTATGATGAATGCCCAAGCCTGCAGACAAAAAGCTTGTTCAGAATGCAAGCAGATGTTCCAAAAGCCACAGCGTCACACATGTTGTGCTTTGCATGATGTTTTACTGTTAGGATGGGACAGCGCTGCTATAATGCAGATGCTGGCGCTCACAGCTCAGGACCAACAGGAAAGGCTGTGCATCTGCTGCTGGAGGACAACAGGTGCATGCGTGCAAGTGTGTGTACCTTCTGGCTCTGCTCATGCACCTCAGTCAGCAGCTGGTGTGAGGGCCGGTGGCGCTGCAGCCACTGCACCTGATGGGCATAGGTCAGGCTCAGCATCAGCTCCATGGCCACTTCACAGGCCAGCAGCAGGCGCTTGCTGAGCTGCTGGGAGCCCAGGGCAATGCAGCGTGACAGGGGCCATAGCAGGCGCGGGTGGGGCCCTACTGCCCTGCGCAGCTTCTGGTGCAGGCGATGCAGCTGGTACACTGCCCTAGCCAGCAGCTTCACCCCCCAAGACCCTCTGCAGTCCCTGCAAAGCCCAGGGTCCATGTCAGGATAGCTGTGAATATTTCACTCTCACGCCTGGCGTTATAGCAAAGCCAGCTTGCTTGTGATGATTGCACTTGGCAAGCAGAGTGGACAAGCAGGTTGCAACCCGCAGCTGCATAGGGGTGCAGCTGTACCTCTCAACAAGCCTCCACACATCCAGTGGATCCTCAGGATGCTCTGCAGCGTGCTCAGCAGCTGTCTCACATGCATTGTCCAACACCCTCAGCCCCTGCAACCAGGTGCAAAGGGCTTTGACAACACCTGCTGCAGACTGTCTGCGACATCCAGACTGTTATTTGTCGTCCAAAATGTTTGTGGCTCTGTCAGGACACAATGCTACATCAACATATGCCAGGGCGGGCCTGTATCTCAGAATGTCAAGGTCAAGGATCTGCAAGTCATGTGGCACTGGGCT
>JAABUP010000378.1_pt1 | contig 99937 bp, 97 predicted proteins | sample 5559201 | NCBI WGS metagenome assembly JAABUP01 (sample SAMN10711887, study PRJNA513373) | rock metagenome | isolation source: Antarctica rocks | place: Antarctica | reverse complement strand
GCTCGTCGCGCAGCGCGAGCCGCTCCAGCAGCTCAGCAATCGTCGGCCCCTCGGACACATCCCGATCATCAACACCAACCGCATCAAGATCTACTCGCCACGCCGAAGGGGACCTGACCAGTTACTCGTCATGGTCAGCCACAGGAACAGGCACCACTCCGGATCGTCAGCTGCGTCACTCAGCAGCGCGGCGGCCTCGTCCGGGCTCGGCGGGTCGGGATCGCGGGGTTGGAAGGCGGGCGGCTGCGCGATCTCGGCTTCATTCACGCCGAGGTAGCGCCAGCGGACACCGAGCACGAGGGCGCTGCGCACCACGAAGTGAATCTTGCGGACGGTGTTCGGCGCCAACGGTTCACAATCGTGGCGCGCACGCTTGGCTCCGGAGCAGAGCCGGCGGCACCGCAGCAGTCGCCCGTAGAAGCGCTCGAGGAGCTCGGCGTCGACCTTGCCGGCGGCCAGCGAGCCGAACGTAGGGCGAAGGTAGACGCGGATGAGGTCGGCGTAGCGATCCCGGGTGCTCTGCTCGTGGCGCGAGACCTCCATCCACTGATCGAGCAGCTCGCCCATCGTCACGCCGGTCCGCGAGTGTCGCTTCTCGTCGACCTCTGTCTGCAGGCGCGAAAGAGCGGCCTGTGCCGCCTTCTTCGTCGGTGCTGACTCTCGGAGGCGGTGCTCCTGCCCGGTGATCGAATCTACTCCGGCGTACACCACGGCACGCCACTGGCCGCTCGCGCGCTGCTCGATGTAGCCGCGTGCGCGGCTCCTCGTCGACGCCATGGGGCCGAAACTACGCGGATCCCGTCCCCCGAACCGTCCCCCGCCGAAGCTGAGTAGCCGGGGTCGAATGGTGGAACCGCTGGTCAGGAAGGGCGCCCCCGGCAGGATTCGAACCTGCGACACCCGCTTTAGGAGAGCGGTGCTCTATCCACTGAGCTACGAGGGCCTTGCGGGCAGCGTAGCTGCAGACCACGACGGAGCGGGTGACCGCCGTGGCCACCACACCACTGGCGGTGGACGCACCGCGGAGGTAAGGAACCGTCGCGCGTGTCCACACGACACGACCCGCAGCGCGGGGACGAAGCACGCCGGCAGCGCCCTCGCCGCCGTGGGGCTCGGCGACGACGTTCACGGGGCGTTCCCTCCTACGAGGGCACGATGCATCTCGTCGGGGAGGCGGGTGAGATCGAGCCTTGCTCCTCGAGGGGGCGAAGCGGCCGCACGCCGGCCCCGTCGTCGACCTGAAGCGCTCGTGCCCCGACCCGGTCAGCCGCGTCCCGGTCCGGCCCCGGACGAAACGAGGGCCCCGGACCGAAGCGGTCCGGGGCCTCTCGAGCACGGGCAGCCGGGTTACCGAGCGTGCAGTGGGCGCCGTCGCAATGGCCTCGGCGTCACCGGAACCGTCGACCGTTCCGGTGCGCAGGCCCACGGCATCAGTTCTGGCCAGGCGCGTTCGGCGTGGTACGAGGTGCCCGTGCTGGGAACCGCGACCGGGGGGACGAACCTTCTCTTCCGGTCCGACCGTGGCCTGTCGAGGCTCCGTGAGGAACTTTCTACACCTCGCTCGTTGCCACCTCCATCACGATCTTTGAACGGCTACTCCGAGCGTGGGGTTCGGGGCTTCCGCCACACGTCATGGCGACCATCTTCGTCATCGAGGCGATCCGGAAGTCCGAGTCGGCCGTGACCTGCTCCGGTTCATGGCTTCCAGCGCGAGCCCCGGTCGAGGACCGCGACCGGCCGGCGCGACACACCTACTCCTCGACGGTGCGTCCGAGCCACCCCACGAGGCGGCGGTAGGGGTCGGCGTCGGCCGGGACGTCGACGGGTGGGCCGAACGGGACGTGCCCGCCGCGCGGCTCGGCCGGCAGGACGCGACGCGCCACCGGCTCGACGGCCTCGGCGAGGACCGGGTCCAGGTCGTCGCCGCGGCCCAGCGGGACGGCGAGATCCCACGCGTGCACCGTGAGCTCCTGCACGTAACCCCAGCCGACGACGCGGCCCGGCATCGTGCCCCACGGCACTGTCATCAGACGTTCGAGCACTGCGTCGTCGGACCAGGTCGTCTCGATCCGCTCCCGGCCGTCGGCGAGGGCCGCGACGTGGTCCCCGTCGGGAATCTCCGCGAGGTGGGGCAGGTCTAACGGGTCGCCGCCGGCCGCGACGTGGGCGATGCGCCGGTGCACTGTGACGAGGTGGCCGAGCAGGTCGCGCACGGTCCATCCCGCACACGGGGTTGGGGTGGCGAGGTCGTCCGGGTCCGCGGCGGCGGCGAGCTCGCCGACCTGGGCGAGCGCGCGGTGGAGCAGGGGGCGGGGGTCGTCCATGGTGTCTCCTCGGTGGGTCGGGCGGTGTGGTGCGCGGTCAGGAGGACATGCGCAGCGCGAAGGCGACCCACATCCGGTAAGGGGCGAGCGCGGCGACGGGACCGTCGAGCGCGCCGGGGCTCGCGGGGTCGCGCCCGTGCAGGGCGGCGAGGGCGGCGTCGCAGTGTGGCTCCTCGGGCCACTCGTCGACGACGCCGCAGGCACGCAGCCCGATCCCCGACGCCCAGAACGGGCCGATGCCCCGCACCCGGCGCAACGCCTGCCGGGCCCCGACGGGTCCGAGGGCGCGCAGCCGCCCGACGTCGAGGTCACCGGCCAGCGCGGCCTCGGCGACGCCGTGCAGGCGGCGCAGCTTCTCCTCGGGCAGGCCCGGGAACTCCCGGACGCGCAGCAGGGCACCGGGGGTCGGGAAGGCCTGGACCGCGCCGCCCGCGACGGTGAGCCCGGTGCCGTGGGCGTCGGCCAGGCGTCGCTGGATCGCCTCCGCCTGCCGCATCCCGATCCGGGGGGAGATCACCGCCCAGGCAGCGGCCTCGTAGGGCGAGGCGAACAGGACCGGCCGCAGCCCGGGGTGGCGGTCGAGGACCGCCCCGACCCGCGACCGCGACCGGGGTGTGGTCGTCGTCGAGCATGGCGGCCACCCGGATCGGCTCGTCGGGCTCTGGAGAGCGTGCCCCGTGCCGCGCGACGGGCTGCCACCGCGAGACCGACCGACGGGCCAGGGCGAGCGAGAACGGTCCCCGGGGCGGAGGAGCGCGGTGGTCCCGGAGACCTCGGCGTCGACGGTGCCGGAGGTGAGAACGGCCGAGAGGGGTGCGGCGGTGCAGGTCATGGGAGGAGGGTGCTCGTCGATACCCGACACATGATGTCGTGATTTCGCGGCAGGATGAGCCGCGTGCGCTCGGACCGCCTCCTCGCGACGCTGCTGCTCCTGCAGACCCACGGCCGCCTGTCCGCGCCGGAGATCGCGCGGCGCCTCGAGGTCTCGACGCGCACCGTCACCCGGGACGTCGAGGCCCTCTCCGCGGCGGGCGTCCCGGTCTACTCCGAGCGGGGACGCCGGGGCGGTGTCGTCCTCCTGCCCGGGTTCCGCACCGACCTGACCGGCCTGACCGACGTGGAGATGCGCGCGCTGTTCGTCCACGGCGGGGTGGGCAGCGGCGAGCGCGGCCTCGCGCCGGCGCTCGCCTCGGCGGTCCGCAAGCTCATGGCCGCGGTCCCCCCGGAGCGCCGGCCGGGTGTCGACGCCGCGCGACGCCGCGTCCTCGTGGAACCGCTCGGCTGGCGCCGCGCCGCGGACGAGGTCCCGGCGCTACCGGCCCTGGAGGCTGCCGTCCTCGCCGACGAGCGGATCCGGATCCGGTACCGGCCCGCGGGGGACGGGCGGGGGGAGGGGGTGCGCACCGTCGACCCCTACGGCGTGGTGAGCAAGGGCGGCACCTGGTACCTCGTTGCGGCCCACCGCGGGGCGCTGCGGCTCTACCGCGTCGGACGCGTCCTCGAGGTGACGGCGACGGGCGTGCCCGCGCGCCGGCCCGACGACCGCGGCCTCGACGAGGTCTGGGCCGGGCTGCGCGACGGGGTGGAGCGCGCCCCCGACCCCATGGTGGTGCGGCTGCGGGTCGATCCCGCCTGGCGCGACGCGGTGCTGCGGGTGGTGGCACCGCAGCTCGTCGGCCCACCGGTCCGCAGCGGTACGGGGCACCCGGACGAGGTGGAGCTGACGTTCCGGGCCGCGGGCGCGGCCCGCGGGGCGCTGCTCGGCTTCGGCGCCGTGCTGGAGGTGCTCTCCCCACCCGGGGTGCGGGCCGACCTGGCCGCGACGGCGGCGGGCGTCGTCGACCTCTACGCGGCCGGGCTCCCCGGGAGTGCACCGAACGTCGTGCCTCCCGGCGGTGCGCGGCGCTAGGGTCGGGCGCCGTGACGACGGTGTTGGTGACCGGTGGCGGAGCGCGTCTCGACGAGGTCGTGGCGGCGGTGACCGACACGGGCGCGGAGGTCGTGTCGGTCGACTCGCTCGATCGGCTCGGCGAAGCGGTGTCGGGGCGGACCTTCGACGCTTACGTCCAGCTGCCCGTCGCCATGACGCCGAGGCAGGGCAGCCTGGTCTCACGCGTCGAGTCGTTCCTCACCGAAGGCCTGCTCAGCCGCTTCCGTGCGGCGGCGACGGGGGCGCGCGCGTCGGCGATGCCGTCCGGGGACCCGGCGTCGGAGGAGACGATCGGCAAGGCCTACGCCGACTGGCGGACCGAGGCCCTCGGCCTCATGCGCGTCGAGTTCTGAGCGTCGCGTCCGGGAGGGCCGGTCGGGGTTCGTCCGTCTCAGGGGTGTCTCAGCCGCCGCGTCCACACTGGCCGTCATGCGGATCCTCGTCGTCGACGACGATCGGGCGGTGCGTGACTCGCTGCGCCGGTCGCTGGCCTTCAACGGCTACCAGGTGGAGCTCGCCTCCGACGGTCAGGCCGCTCTCGAGGCGATCCACGGGGCGCGGCCCGACGCGCTCGTGCTGGACGTGATGATGCCGCGCGTGGACGGGCTCGAGGTGTGCCGGCGCCTGCGCAGCGCCGGGGACGACCTGCCGGTGCTCGTCCTCACCGCCCGGGAGGCCGTGTCCGACCGGGTGGCCGGCCTCGACGCCGGCGCCGACGACTACCTGGCCAAGCCGTTCGCCCTCGAGGAGCTCCTCGCGCGGTTGCGGGCGCTGCTGCGCCGCACCTCGCCCGAGGAGGGCGCGGCCCGCGACGAGTACCCCGACCCGCTGACGTTCGCGGATCTCTCCCTCGACCCCGTCACCCGCGAGGTCCGGCGCTCCGAACGCGCCATCAGCCTGACGCGCACCGAGTTCTCCCTGCTGGAGATGCTCATCGCGAATCCTCGGCGGGTGCTCACCCGCAGCCGGATCCTCGAGGAGGTCTGGGGCTACGACTTCCCGACCACCGGGAACGCCCTCGAGGTCTACGTCGGCTACCTCCGGCGCAAGACCGAGGCCGAGGGCGAGCCGCGCCTGATCCACACCGTGCGCGGGGTCGGTTACGTGCTGCGGGAGACGCCTCCCTAGGTCTTCTCAGCCGCGGTGCGCTCGGCCTCGTACTTCTTCGTCATGTGCTCGACCGCCGTCCACTGCGACGCGGCGTGCGCCTCGCGGGTGTCGGCGGCCCGCTCCTTCGCCGCGAGGGTGGACTCCGCGTGGGAGCGTCCCCCCGCGCCTCCGCCCTGGAAGTGCGGCATCACGTGCTGGGCGAAGAGCTCCCAGGAGCGCCGCGTCGCCTCCGGGTTGGCCCACTCGTGGGCAAGCAGCAGCATCGCCCCGAACCCGCCCGACTGGTCGACCAGGCGCTGGACCTGTGCCCGGGCGTCCTCGGCCGTGCCGATGGCCCCGATCCCGGCGTCGTTGATGTAGTCGATCATCTCCTTGACGTCGCCGCCCTCCACCGCCATCTGCGGGAACGCCGCCGTCTTCTGGAAGTAGCGGAACCACTGCTCGATGCCGAACTCGACCTCGCGGTAGGCCTGCTCGCGGGTCTCGGCGATGTGCATGAGCCCGACCAGCCGCCAGCCCGCGCGGTCGGGCGTCGGCTGCCCGAACGCGGTGGCGCGCTCCTCGACGACGCTCCAGTGGTGGGCGAGGGCGTCGAAGCCCTCCTTCGTCAGCGTCGCGCCGATCGAGAGCAGGCCCGTGCCGTAGCGGCCGGCCAGTCGCGGTCCCGTCGGCGACGCGACCGCGGCCACGGCGATGTCGAAGCACGGTTCGCTGTAGGGACGCAGCTGCAGCTGCGCGTCGACGAGGGTGTGGGTCCGGGTCGTCTCGGTGACCGCCTCCCCCGCGAGCAGCCGCATGATGATGTCGAGGTTGACCTCGAGGAGCTCGCGCGTATCGGTCGGGTTCAGCGCGATCATGGCCGAGTCGGTGGGCAGCGAGCCGGGGCCGACGCCGAGCATCGTTCGCCCGCGGGTGAGGTGGTCGAGCAGGACCATGCGGTCGGCCACCCAGAGCGGGTTGTGGTAGCTGACCGACGTCACGCCCGTGCCGAACCGGATGTTCCTCGTCCGCTCCGCCGCCGCCGCCATGAAGATCTCCGGTGAGCCGATGATCTCGCTGCCGGCGGAGTGGTGCTCACCGATCCACGCCTCGTCGATCCCGAGGCGGTCGAGGTGCTCCACGAGTTCGAGGTCGCGCTGCAGGGCCAGCGTGGGGTTCTCCCCGGCGGGGTGGAACGGGGCGAGGAAGGTGCCGAAACGCATCCTGCTCACGATGGTCTCCTCGGGCTCGGCGACGTCAGCGTCGACCCGAACGTAAGCGGGGTCCCGCGGCGGTGTCCAGGCGTGGGCCGCACCGACTACCGGCGGGGCATCCAGAACCGCAGCAGCGCCCCGCCCTCCGGCGCGCGGTCGGCCGCCACACCGCCGTGGTGACGCTCCGCGACCTGCGCGACGATGGAGAGCCCGAGTCCCGAGCCGGGCATCGTGCGGGCGTCGAGGGAGCGGAAGAAGCGGTCGAACACCAGCTCCCGCTCCTCGTCGGGGATCCCCGGCCCGGCGTCGGTCACCTCCAGCAGGGCCGTGCCCGGGCGCTCCGGCGCGACGCCGGGGCGCAACGTCACCCGCACCCGCCCGCCGGGCGGGCTCCACTTCGCGGCGTTGTCGAGCAGGTTGAGCACGGCGCGCTCGAGCGCACTCGCATCGCCCACGATCTCGCAGGGCGCGAGATCGGCGTCGAAGGCGATCCCCTCGGTCCCGGCCCGCCGCCGGGCGCGGTCGAGGGAGCGCTCGACGACGTCGGCGAGGTCGAGCGGCTCGGACGCCACCTCCGGGGGGTCGTCGCGGGCGAGCTCGACGACGTCGCCGACGAGGGTGGCGAGCTCGTCGACCTGCGCCCGCAGGTCCGCCTGGAGCTCCTCGCGGTCCGCGGCCGAGAGCTGCGGACCCCCGCTCCCCGACGCCGAGCCCTGCCGGTCCGCGGCGACGAGCAGTTCAAGGTTCGTGCGCAGCGACGTCAGCGGGGTCCGCAGCTCGTGGCCCGCGTCGGCGACGAGGCGCCGCTGCCGTTCGATCGACGAGGCCAGCGCGGCGAGCATCGCGTTGAAGCTGCGGGTGAGGCGGGCGATTTCGTCCCCGCCGGTCACGGTGATCGGCCGGAGGTCGCCGGTTCGCGCGACGCGCTCGGTCGCACCGATGAGCCGCTGCACGGGCCGCAGCCCCGCGCGGGCGATCGTGACGCCGGTGAGCACGGCGAGCAGGACCCCGATCCCCCCGACCACGAGCAGGACGAGGGCGAGGCGGCGCAGGGTCTCCAGCGTGGGCTCGAGCTCCTGGGCCAGCACGAGCGCGCGGCCCGTCCCGGCCTGGACCGCCACGATGCGGTAGGGGGCGTTGCCCGTCGACGCCGTCCACGCCGGCTGCGGAACTCCCCGCGCAACCGACAGCTCCGGCCCACCCAGCGGCGGCTGGTTGCCGACGAGCGCGATGGCCTGCCCGCTGGCGTAGACGATCGCGACGCGGAAGTCACCCGCGATGAACGCGTCCGAGGACACCTGGAGCAGCAGCCGCGGATCGGCGAGGTCGCTCGAGGACGCGACCGCCGCACGCTGCGCGAGGCTCTGGTCGAGCTGGTCGTAGAGCGCGCGCTGCACGGTGAGGAAGACCGCGACGGAGATGAGCGCGACGAGCAGCCCGGCCCCCATCGAGGTGAGGATGGCGACGCGCCGGCGTAGCGGGATCTCGAGCAGCGCGTGCCAGCCGCCGCGGCCGTCGCCGTCCTCCACCGCACCTCCCCGACGACCCTGCGGATGATCGTTCCGTCCCCACTTTCCTCTTTGTCGCGAGGAGACGCACCGTCCCCCCGATTCCCCGCCCGGGGCGCGCGCGGAGGGGGTGATGCGGGAGGCTGGAGGGCATGACCGACGACGTCCGCTCGCCCGACCCCTCGACGGCGGGGACGGCGGGCGGGCGCGCGGAGGGGGCGGCCCAGGACTCCGAGTACGCCCGGCCGGACGGTTCGACGTCGCCCGCCGCGCCCGGCGGGGTTCGTTGGGCCGACGGCGGCCGCGCGGACGAGACCGCGACGGGCTACGGCAGTGTTCCCCAGTACGGCTCCACTCCCCAGTACGGCCCGACCCAGTACGGCCCCGGCTCGTACGCCGCCCCGCAGCGCGGGGTTCCGGGGACGATGACCGCGACGCCGCCCGGCGGTTTCCCGGCCGACCCGGGAACCGGGTGGGGCGGTGGTTCCGGCGGGGGCTGGGTGCCCTGGGGAGGACCCGCAGCGCCCGGTCCGGCGCGCTCGCGGGGTGGATTCGTGACCCTGGCGGTCATCGCGCTGGTCGCGGGACTCGTCGGCGGGCTCCTGGGTGGGCTGGCGCTGCGGACGTCGTCGGGCGGTGTCGCCGGCTCCTCGCTGAACGACCCGGTGTCCAGCGCCGCGCTCCCGCCCGCTCCCGCGGGCTCGGTCGAGCAGGTGGCGGGGGAGGTGCTCCCGGTCGCGGTGCAGATCGTCGGGGCACGCGGCGAGGGTTCGGGCATCGTCCTGTCCCCCGAGGGACTCATCCTCACCAACAACCACGTCCTCGCCGCGGGAACGGGCGACGGGCTGCAGGCCGTGTTCTCCGACGGTCGCGTCGCACCGCTGACCGTCGTGGGCACGGCGCCGGCGGCGGACATCGCGGTGGTCCGCGCCTCGGGGGTCTCCGGGCTGCGGGCCGCGACGCTCGGTGACTCCGACCGGCTCCGCCAGGGCCAGGCCGTGGTGGCCGTGGGCTCGCCGCTCGGGCTCTCCGGCACCGTCACCACGGGCATCGTCTCGGCGTTGCAGCGCCCGGTGGCCGCGAGCGGGTCCGCCGGTGACCAGGGCACGGTCATCGACGCCGTGCAGACCGACGCCGCGATCAACCCCGGCAACTCGGGCGGACCGCTGGTCGACAGCGCGGGCCGGGTGATCGGCGTCAACACGGCGATCGCGAGCCTCGCGTCGCGCGACTCGGCGGGTCAGGAGGGCGGGTCGATCGGGCTCGGGTTCGCCATCCCGATCAACCAGGCCCGGCGGATCGCATCCGAGCTCGTCGACACCGGCCGGGCGACGCAGGCCGTCATCGGGGTGTCGGTGCAGGACGGGAACCCGCGCGGTGCGACGGTCGCCCAGGTCGCGCCGGGGTCACCCGCGGCCACGGCGGGTCTCGTCACGGGTGACGTGGTCACGCGCGTGGGAGACCGGATCATCGAGGACGCCAACGCCTTCGTCGCCGCCGTCCAGTCGACGCCCCCCGGCGTCGTGGTGACGCTGACGGTGACCGGCCCGTCCGGGTCCCGTCAGGTCCCCGTCACCCTCGGCAGCCGGTTCATCGGTGGGCGCTGACGTCCCACCGGGGAATCGAAGGGGCCCGAGCCGGGCTCAGATGAGGGAGAGCACGGCGAAGAAGCGTGCGCCCGAGGCGGCGCGCTCGGCGACGACGAGACCGGACTCGGCCGCCACGTCGTCCACCTCGTCGGGTCCGAGGACCGCCCACGGGAACCACGCGCTGGCCATGACGGTCTCCGTCGTGTCGTCCGGGGCAGCCAGGTAGGCGGACTCGGCCGTCCCCTCGAGGTGGGCCGCCCCCTGCCACAGGCCGGCGCCGGGCTCCAGCTCGACGACGACCGTCCCGGCCTCGGCGAGCAGGGCACGGCAGCGGCGCAGCAGGCCCACGGGGTCGCCGCCGATGCCGATGTTGCCGTCGGCGAGCACGACGTGCTCCCAGCGTCCTTCGCCGGGCAGGCGCTCGAAGGCGTCGCGGTGGAGCACGGCGGCGCCGCGCTCCAGGCATCGCTGGACCGCCTGCACGGACACGTCGACGCCGAGGGCGGGCACACCGCGGTCGGCGAGCGCGACGACGAGCCGACCCGGCCCGCACCCGAGGTCGAGGGTGGGACCGGCGCAGCGGTCGACCATCCAGGAGTCGTCGCCGTCGGCGTCGTCCTGCCACCGCTGGGTGGCCAGGGGCAGCACCACGCCGTCGGCCCGCACGAGACGCTGACATCGCCCCGCCAGCGCGGCGTCGAACACCCCGGGTACCCCGGCGATGGCCGCCGTTCCCGGATCGGCGGTACCGGAGACCAGCGACCGGGTCATGGGCGTCATCGAGGAAGGCCTCCGGAGACGGGCAGGTGGTCGCCGACCGCGTGGGCGAAACGACCGTTCGGGACGAGCTCGGCGACGGTGACGGCGTCGTCGGCGGTGTCGACGTCGGAGAGTGTCGGTAATTCCAGCACGAGCTGCGGCCCCGGGCCGGGATACCCCGCCCGTAACGCGCCGAGGGTGTGACGTCCGGTGTCGTCCCGGGAGGTCTCCACCCGGGAGACGATGCGGGCGTGCGCGGGGTCGCGCAGGGCGAGTGCCCACCAGCCGCCGTCGAGGGCGAGCCCGAGCGCGGCGTCCGCGCCGAGCTCCACGGAGGCGAACGCGTCGGTGAGCATGGCCGGGTCGACCTGCGGGGTGTCCATCCCGATCTGGACGGTGGCGGCCCCCGGGAACCGCGCGGCCGCGTCGTCGTGCGCGGCGGCGATGCGCTCGCCCAGGGTGTCGCCGCGCTGCGCGAGGACGGCGCACCCGCGCAGGGCGTCGGCGATCTCGTCGGAGCGTTCGGCGGAGGCGAGGTCTCCGTCAAGGGCGACGAGGACCGTCGCGTCGGGTACTCCGGCGGCGGCGTCCAGGGTGTCGAGCAGCGCGGCCGCGGCGATGCCGGCGGCGCCCTCCGGCGTCGCCGGCGGTGTCAGCCGCGTCTTTGCCCGGCCGGCGACGGGTGCCTTCGCCAGGACGACGACGACACGCGTCACGGGCCGACCCGCGGGGTCCGGGTGACCCGGTCGTTCCTGCATGGTGGGCGCGTTCGCGCTCGGGACGGGTTGCGGTTCACCCGGACGTCGATCACCGCCCACCGCGGTCACCTCGCGCTCGGGCCGGCGCGCGGGACGACGTCCGCGCGATGGCCCGCAGCATGTCGCGCACGGCGCGGACGGTGCCGCGCACCGACCCCGACACCTTCGAGCGCCCGCCTGCTCGTGGCCGGTAGGCGACGTCGACCTCCCGGATCCGCCACCGGGCTGCGCCGGCCCGGATCAGCAGTTCCAGGGGATATCCGAACGCGCGGTCGGTGATGCCGAGGTCGAGCAGGGCCTGCCGGCGGGCGACGCGGATCGGGGCGATGTCCCGGACGGCGACGCCGCGGGTGCGCATGAGACCGGAGAGCACGAGGTTGGACAGTCGGGCGTGCCACGGCCAGACCCGCCGACCGTCGGGGATGCGGCGCCCGACGACGAGGTCGACGCCGGTGTCCTCGAGCAGGCGCACCATGGCGGGGAGCTCCGCGGGGTCGAGGGAGCCGTCGGCGTCGATGACGGCGACGATCTCGGTGCGGGTGGCCTCGAGTCCCGCGTGGACCGCGGCGCCGTAGCCCTGGCGGGCCTCGTGGACGACCAGCGCCCCGAGGCTCTCGGCCAGCTCGGCGGTGCCGTCGGTCGAGCCGTTGTCGGCGACGACGGCGTCGAATCCCGCCGGCAGGGCGTGCAGTACGGCGGGCAGCGCCTCGACCTCGTTGAGGCAGGGCAACACGACGTCCACACGCGCGCTCACCCGCTCACGCTATGAGGTCGCCCTGGGCCGGGCGTGACCGGGTCGACCGGAGGCCTGCTCACCGGGCCGCCGGGTCCCGGTCGTACTGTCGCGGGCGATGTCCACCGTCGTCGGCAGGCCCGAGGCGCCCGTTCCCGGGCCCGGATCCCGGCGGGCCCGACCCCGGCGCCCGCTGCGCACGCGCGGGGACGTCCTTGCCGTCGTGGCGGCTGCGTTGCTGGTCACGGCGGCATCGGTGATCGGCTTCGCGCTCACCGAGGCGGGTGCGGACGTCCTCGTCGGCTGGCCGCCGGTGCTCGCCGAGTGGTTCCCCCACATCGGTCCCGGGACGGTTCCGGCGGTCCTCGTCGCCCTCCTCGTCGCGCTGCGCGGGCCGGCCGTGGCCGAGCGGCTCTCGTGGCGCCCGCTGCTCGTGGTGGCCGACCTCGCGGCATCCGCCTGGACGCTGAGCCTTGCGCTGATCGACGGGTGGTTCCGCGGCATCGGCGAGCGGCTGATCACGGACACGGAGTACCTGCGGGAGGTTCCCCGGGCCACCGCCTCGATCTCCGAGTTCCTGGCCACCTTCGACTCCCGCATCGTCGGCACCGCGCCCGGGACCCTGGTGACCCACGCGTCGGGTCACCCGCCGCTCGCGACCCTCTTCTACGTGGTCCTCGACCGCCTCGGTCTCCCCGGCGGCTACTGGGCGGGCCTAACCACGCTCGCCGTCGGCGCGTCCGCGGCGGTGGCGGTGACCCTCACGCTCGGTGCCCTCGCCGATCGTGACCTCGCGCGGCGCTACCTGCCCTTCGGTGTGCTCTTCCCCGGGGCGGTGTGGGTCGGGGTCTCGGCCGACGGGATGTTCGCGGCCGTCTTCGCGTGGGGCGTCGCGTTCCTCGCGCTCGGGGCGGTGCGCCGCGGCGTCGGAGGGCACCTGCTCTGCGTCCTCGGTGGGGTCATCCTCGGGCTCTCCCTCTATCTGTCCTACGGCCTCGTCCTCGGCGGGCTGGTGCCGATCGCGGTCGCGCTGCTCACGCGGCGGGTGGCCCCGTTGATCACGGGCGCGATCGGCGCCGCCGCGGTGGTGGCGGCGTTCACCGCGACCGGTTTCTGGTGGTACGAGGGTTACGAGCTGGTCAAGCTGCGCTACTACCAGCCGGGGGAGTACGGGCTGCTGCGTCCGTTCGACTACTGGGTGTGGGCGAACGGGGCGGCGCTGGCGCTCGCCCTCGGGCCGGCCGTGGTGGCGGGCCTGCGGCGCCTCGCGTGGCGCCCCCGTGCGGCCCCGGCCGCCGTCGCCGCGCTCGTCGGTGCGGTCGTGGTCGCCGTCGTCGTCGCCGACCTCTCCGGGCTCTCGAAGTCCGAGGTCGAGCGGATCTGGCTGCCCTTCGGCGTGTGGATGGTCACCGCGACGGTGCTGCTGCCACGCCCCTCCCGACGCTGGTGGCTGCTCGGGCAGGCGGCGCTCGCCCTGCTGGTGAACCACTTCCTGTACACCACCTGGTAGGTGGCCGGTCCGGCGGCTCAGCGCACGGCGTCGCGGAGCGGGTCGGTGGCGAACCGCGCGATCCCGTCGGCGAAGGTGACGTGGGCGCGGAATCCGAGCAGCTCGGCCGCACGCGCGGGGTCGGCCGTCACGTGGCGGACGTCGCCCGGGCGGGCGCCCCCGACGACCTCCGGAGCCGGGCCGTCCATCGCCCGCGACAGTCCCTGCGCGAGGTCGCCGATGGTGCGGACCTCGCCGGAGCACACGTTTACCGGTGCCCATCGGCCGGCGGGTGCGTCGGTGTCGAGGGCGGCGAGGTTGGCCGCGGCCACGTCGGTGACGTGCACGAAGTCGCGCCGCTGCCGCCCGTCCTCCATCACCCGCGGGGCCTCGCCGTGTTCGAGCGACGACCGGAAGATCGACGCGACGCCGGCGTACGGGGTGTTCTGCGGCATCCGTGGCCCGTAGACGTTGTGGTAGCGCATCGCCCACACGCTGCCGCCGGTGGCGCGGGCCCACGCCACGGCGAGATGCTCCTGGGCGAGCTTGGTGGCGGCGTAGGTGCTGCGCGGCTCCAGCGGGGCGTCCTCCGGCACGAGCTCGCCCTGCAGGTCGCGGCCGCAGTGCGGGCAGGGCAGCTCGTAGCGCCCGGCCTGGACGTCCTCCGGGCGCCGCGACGGCGCGGGGAGGACGCCGTGCTCCGGGCAGGAGTAGCGCCCCTCGCCGTAGACGACCATCGAGCTGGCCATGACCAGCCGGCGGTGACCGGAGCGGTACATCGCGGCGAGGAGCACCGCGGTCGCGACGTCGTTGTTCTCGGCGTAGGCCGGGGCGTCGTTGGGGTCCACGCCGTGCCCGACCATCGCGGCCTGGTGGCACACGGCGTCGACCTGCGGCAGCAACCGGTCGAGCAGGCCCGCGTCCCGGACGTCGCCGCGCACGAGCTCGTAACGGTCGGTCGATGCCGGCGCCTTCCCCTCGGCGTGCGCCTGGGGGAGCAGGGCGTCGAGGAGGACGGGGGTGTCACCGCGCTCGGCCAGCGAGTCGGCGATCTGCGATCCGATGAAGCCGGCGCCGCCGGTCACGAGTACGCGCACCCGGGCACGGTATCCGCCGGCGGGCCGCGGGCTCAGAAGGGCGGCACATCGTCGTACCCCGCGGCAGCGCACGATGTGGGGACGGGGACGGGGACGGGGACGGGGACGGGGACGGGGACGGGATGGGGGTCGTTGTCCCAGCCCGGGGGCCACGGGGTGCTCGGTGCGTAGACGTCCTCGAACCACCGGGAGGCGTCCGCCGGCGGGGCGCTCGTCACGGACGCCCGGCGGACCGGGTTAGGGAGACGGGGGACCACGGGGCGGCGCGGGACGTCGTAGCGGGCACCGCTGCGCGAACGCCAGCAGAGTGCGCCCTCCTCGGGTTGGGTCAGGGTCCAGCCACCGTGGTGCTTCATGCGGTGGTCGTGACGACACGCGGCGCTGAGGTTGTCGGCCCGGGTCCGGCCCCCGACGAGGTGGTCGAGGGTGTGGTCGAGATCGCAGGCGCGCGCAGGACGCGGGCAGCCGGGCCCGACGCAGTACCGGTCGCGCACCTGCACCCACCGCGCGAGGGCCACCTTCGGGAACCGTCGGCGGACGTCGGCGGGGGACACCGCGGCGGCGATCCACGGGTCGTCGGCGATGCGGCTCGCGTCGACGAGCACCCCGGCCCAACGGCCATGGTCGGCCGGGTGGAGGGCGCGGATCCACGATAACGGGACCGCGAGCTCGACCACGGCGCAGGTCATCGGATGTCGTGGTGGTGGGTGCTGCGGGTCGGGACGAGGTCGGCGTCGGGTGAGGTCGACGTGGAGCAGATGCCCGTCGTCGTCGACGATCACGATCCGCCACTCCGCGGTCGCGACCGACTCGAGGGTGCGCCGGGCCAGGTCGGGGGCGACGGGGCCCCAGCCGGCGATCTCGGCGGGCCGGTCGTCGAGGCCGAGCACGGTCGACAGGCACACCCGGAGCTCGATCCGCTCCCGGCGGGAAATCAGCCGGAGTGTGGTTCCCTCGCGCCACCGGTCGGCTCCAGCCGGTATGGCGTCGAGGTCGTTCTCGTCCGGCCCGGGGTCGACGCTGCGGTCAGGACCGGGATCGGTGATGTCTGGGCCCGCGGGGTCCGGGTCGGTGGGGTCCGGGTCGGTGGGGCCGCCACCGGTGTCCGGCTCGTCGCCGTCGTCCTTGCGGTGGAGGGAGACGAGCTCCTTGACGATGGTGTCGTCGTCGAGCCCGTCGTAGGAGCCGTCGAGCAGTCCCATGTAGACGTCCGCGCGCAGGATGCCGATACCCGCCTCGGCCCCGGCGTGCTTGGCCTTCGCGGCGAGCGAGGTGATCCGCGCCATGGAGCTCACCACCCGCTCCAGCGGGAGGTCCTGCCCGGCCAGGTCGGCCGTGCCCGACGGGTTGCGTGACGCCCACACCCGCCGGGAGCGCTCGGCGGCGGCCTCGCGTCGTGCCGACCACTCGGGATCGAGAGCGCGCAGCAACTCCTGGATTCGTTGAACGAGGCGGTGCACGGTGATTCGCGGCGCCTCGGGGAGCAACTCCCGGCCCACGTGCTCGGCCAGGCCGGGCGGGACCTCGGCGGTCCACTCCGACAACGCCCGAGCCTTCGGCTCATCGATCGCGCCCGCCAGCATCGAGGCGTAGACCTCCGGTAGCCGGCTCAGGAGGTCGTCGGCGAGATCCAGCCGTGCCGCCGCGGTACCGCGCGACCACGCCAGGGCGGCGCGCGCCTCGTCGGCCGACCACTCGTCGAGCTCCTCGGCGCGAGCGCACGTCCCCGGCTCCTGGACCAGTCCCGCCTCACGGACCGCGCGCAGGAGCTGCGCGGCCGCGTGGTTGTGCTGGCGGAACCACGCCTGCAGGTAGACCACCACGTCCACCCCGGACAGGCGCGCGGGGTCCAGCCCCGACAGCGCGCAGCCCAGCTCGGCGCCGGGCGGCATCGTCGCCACGCCCTGGCGGAGATGTTGACGGGTGGTCACGCAGGAGACGTTAGACCGGGGGTCCGACACTGTGGGAACAGCCGACCGCGAGCCTGTGGACAGGATCGGGCTCCTCGGCCACCTGTGGATGGTCGGTCCCGTGCTCCCGTCCTCCGTGCGCCCCGAGTCGGGGTCGCTAGGGTTCACGGTATGGAGAAGCGGGTCCTCGCCACCGGCACGCACGGATCGCTGGACAACGCCGTGGAGATCCTCGGGCGGGCCCTCGTCGTCGTCGTCGACGACCGCGTGTCCACCGGCGAGAGCGTCGACACCATCGGCCCCCTGGTCACCGAGCTGCTGGGCGAGGCGGAGCTCGTGGTGGACGGCACGATCGTCGTGCCCGGCGAGGCGGTGGCCATCCGCAACGCGCTGAACACCGCGGTGATCGGAGGGGTCGACCTCGTCGTCACCGTCGGCGGGACCGGCGTCTCCCCGCGGGCGGTCACCGCGGACGCCACCGCGGGCGTCCTCGACCGTCCGATCCCGGGAGTCGCGGAGGCGATTCGGGCGTCGGGGCTGGCGGCGGGTGCGATCGACGCCGGGATCTCCCGCGGTCTCGTCGGCGTCTCCGGCAGCACCCTGGTGGTCAACCTCGCGTCTTCCCGCGCCGCGGTCCGCGACGGGATGGCGACCCTCACCCCGCTCATCGCGCACGTCATCGCCGAGCTCTCCGGGCTGGAGGAGAACTGACGGTGGCCCACCCGGAGGTGCGCGCCGAGGCGGAGAGGGCGCGCCGCCGGGCCGCGGTCTTCGGTGACGAGAACCCGGTCGGGAGCGTCGACGAACGCGACGACGCCGACCGTGCCCGCGAGGGTGGGCCCCAGGACGGCCGACGCTGGTGGGACGAGCAGCGCCCGCCGCACCACGACCGGGCCTGAACCCGGCACCTCGTCCCGGCGCAATGTTTCCCTGCACGTTCACCCGCTCAGGACGGTCCACCCATCCGCTGCCGACGCCCTGGTGAACCTCAGCGATGCCGGGGCGGTGACCGGGTGCCCATCTGCGCGCGTCCACCCCCTTGCCGCGCGGGGCCGGGACGAGGTCGAACGAGGGCCGGGCACGGGGTTACGCGTTCTGGATGCCGTGCGCGGTCGAGACGGCAGCGATGCGCTCCGGGTCGGGCATTGCGACGTCGAGACCCGGCAGTGTGAGTTGCTCGGTCGGCTCGCCGAGCTCGGTGATGACCTCGGCGAACCCTGCCGGCGCGTTGATGAGCAAGGTCCGCCCGGGCCCGTGGTCCGAGACCGTGAAACCGTGCGGCACGCCGCGAGGCAGGAACACCAGCGATCCCGGCCCGGCCGGCCAGGACCGCTCCCCGCATCCGACGGTGAACACGCCGTCGATGACGTAGAAGACCTCGTCCTGCCCGACGTGCACATGGCGCGGCGGCGCGTAGCCCGCAGGGACCCGATGGTCCACCACGTCGATCCCGCCGTGGGTCACCTGACCGCTGAGCTTGGTGATCGTCAACGAGCCGAGCCACCAGTAGGCGTCGCCGTCGTCGGGACCCAGGAAGAATCCCTGCTCGGCCGGCGGCGGGGGCGGGCGCGTCTCGCGCCGATCAGCGAAGCTCATGCCAACTCCTCACCGTAACCGGATGAAACCGTCCGGATGACTGTAGCGGATGACCACCCGCGCCCGGCCCTACTGCCGTGGCCGGACCCCGGCAAGGCCGTCCAGGTAGACCGTCTTGAGTCGCGCCGCGGTCCGGGGCCAGTCGGGTGCGTTGGGCAGGGGGCGGGCGAGCACGGCGCCGAAGACGACCACGTCCCAGGTCGTCGCGTCCGGTCGGACGCTGCCGTCGAGCAGCCCCCGGCCCAGCACCCCCCGCAGCGTCTCGTGCAGCTGCGAACGGATGGCCCGCGCGCCCGTCGACAGCTCCGCCGGCCCACCGTGCAGGGGCAGGACGAGCTCGCCGCGGCGGGCGAGGACGCCGTCGAGGAACGAGTCCAGGCACGCCAGCCCGGGCTGGTCGGTGCGGTCGGCGGCTCGCGCGCATCCGAGCACGACCGTGAACGCGCGGCAGGTCAGCGCGTCCAACAGCGCCTCCCGGTTCGGGTAACGGCGGTACAGCGTCCCGACCCCGACGCCGGCCTCCGCGGCAATCACGGACATCGGGACCCGGTCGCCCTCGCGCAGCACCGCGGCAACCGCCGCCCTCAACACCCGTTCCTGGTTGACCACCGCGTCCCGCCGCAGGCGGCGCTGCTCACCGCCCGCCCTGCCCGGGTCCTCCGCCGTGCTCACCGACCCAGCGTGACACTTCGACGCCGGACCCCGTCGGCCACTACGACGACGTCACCGAGCCGGTATGTTGCGACAAGCGGACGCTAGCGTCCGGTTTCTGAACGAGAGGGTGGGCGGCGTGCACATCGGAATCCTGGGAACGGGTCAGGTCGGGCAAACCCTCGCGGCCGCATGGTCGGCCGCGGGCCACGACATCTCCTTCGGATCGCGGGACCCCGGGCCGAGATCGCTGGACTTCCCGGTGGCCGCCCTGACCGAGACGGTCGCGGCCGCGGACGTCGTCGTCAACGCCACACCGGGTGCGCAGTCATTGCCGACGCTGACCGACATCGGCGCCGCGGCCTTCGCAGGCAAGACAATCATCGACGTCGCCAACGCGACCACACCCGCCTTCGAGCTCGTCTACCCCAACTCGAGCCTCGGCGAGAAGCTGCAGGACGCCCTGCCACTTGCTCATGTCGTCAAGACCATGAACACGGCGGCCATGGTGATCATGACCAACCCCGCGGCGCTCGGACAGAGCAGCGTCTTCGTGTGCGGCGACGACGAAACAGCAAAGGCCACCGTCTCGGCGCTGCTGCACGACCTCGGCTGGGCCACGGACTCGATTGTCGACCTCGGCAGCATCCAATCCGCCCGGGGAACAGAGCACTACTTCCTGCTGTTCGCAGCGCTGATGCAGCACGAGAAGTCGCCGAACTTCAACATCCGCGTCGTGCGCTGATTCCCTCGGGATCAGCGCAGCGTCACCGTCACCTCCTGACCGAGCGTCGCCGCCGCCACCCGCGCGGCCACCGGTCCGGGAAGGGCCACCAGAACCACCGGTCCGGCGCCGGTGCGCTCGGTCGCGGGCAGGACGTCGAGCACGACGGCCCGCTCGGCGAGCACGATTGCGGGCTCACCCGCGTCGCCGGGGGCGGACGCGGGCCCGGCCCCGACCACGTCGATCTGCGCGCCCGGGCGCAGCAGGACCGCGACGGCGGCGTCGGCGAGCCGGACCGGGACCCCGGCCGCGTCCGCCGTCCCGGCGGCCGCGATCGCCGCCTCCCGCCCCACCAGCCGGACGTCGGTGAGGATCTCGCCCGTGCGCACCGGACCGTCGGGACGGCGCCCGAGCACGGCCCCGACGTCGGCGACCGCGCCCTTGGGCACCACCGCGGTGTCGACCGGGCGCAGCTCGACGTCCACCGGACCGAGGACGGTCCCCGGCGCCAGGTCGGCCCGCGCGATCACCACGCGCGCGACGGGAGGACCGGCGGCCGGGCGGAGCGCGAGCACGACCGCCAGCAGCACCAGTGCCGCCGCGACGGTACGGCGGATGGCGAGCCCGCGGCGCCAGCCCGACCACCGACCCGACAACCGCTGCCGTGCCGACCACCGCTGCCGTGCCGACCACCGCGGTCGACGAGCGCGCTCCAGGACTCCCACGGAGCCGACGTTAGGACCGGCGGTGCCGGCGACCACGTCGTGCGCTGGACGGCTGTGGATGGATCCGGGCCCCTCGACACCCTGGGGACGGGCGGCCGTGCACTTGGCGGGTAGTTTTCGGCCAGCGATCCGACGAGGAGAGGGCTCCGCCCGACATGGCCGTGGTGCTCGTCCTCTTCGGAGCGATCGGCAACGCACTGGCGCTCGTGCTGCAGCGCAAGGCCGCGCAGGACAGCGCGCGGCGGCGGGGCCGCGCGGCCGGTTCGCTGCGCGACATGGTCCATCGCCCCGCGTGGCTCGGCGGCACCGCGATCTTCGCCGTCGCCCTGACGCTGCAGGCCCTCGCACTGAGCCAGGGCTCGGTGGCGCTCGTCCAGCCGGTCCTGGTGATGGAGCTCCCGTTCACCCTGTTGCTGGGCTGGTGGATCCTCGGCGGCCCGCTGCGCGGATACGAGTGGTTCTGCGTGGCGACGTTGGCCGTGGGGCTGGTCATCCTTCTTGCGTCGCTGCGGCCCCACGGTGGTGCGGCGCTCGAGACCAGCACCGTCGTGTGGGTGCTCGGAACCGTGGTCACGCTGACCGCGGTCGGTCTCGCCGTCTACGCCGGGCGCCGGTCGGGGCCGGTCGGCCGCGCCGGGCTGTACGGGGTCGCCGCGGGGATCGGGTCGGGCTTCGTCGCGGTGATCGTCAAGGCGATGGCCGACGCCCTCGAGCGTGGCGGGCTCGCCGACGTCGTCGGCACCTGGCAGACCTACCTCTTGCTCCCGGTCGCGCCGATCGCGTTCATCACGCTGCAGAACGCGCTGCGCGCGGGGCGCCTGCTCGCGTCCCAGCCGGGTCTGACGCTGGGCAACCCGCTCCTCGCGTCGCTCTGGGGCGTCGGCATCCTCGGCGAGGAGGTCAGCGGCGGGTTCGCACTGCTCGGGGGCCTCCTCGGGGCCGTGCTGCTCTCTGCGGGCGTGGTGCTGCTGTCCCGCTCACCGTTGCTGGCCGCGCAGGAGGGAGCCGTCGCCGGAGCGGCGTCGACCCGGAGGAGGACGCCGCGGGTCGTGTGACGCCCGCGCGCCGATCACCGCCTCTCAGGACCCCGTCTTGGCGGTCGACCCGGAGGAGGACGCCCCAGCGCTCGACGACTTGGCGCTCGACGACTTGGCGCTCGACGACTTGGTGTCCGGCGACTTGGTGTCCGGCGACTTGGTGTCCGGTGACTTGGTGTCCGGTGACTTGGTGTCCGAGGACTCCGACGACGTCGCGTCGGAACCCGAGGACTCGCCGGACCCGCCCTCGGAGGCCCCGGCGCTCGTCGACGCTTCGGGGCGGCTGTCGTTGCGGTAGAAGCCGCTGCCCTTGAACACGATCCCGACCGAGGAGAAGACCTTCCGGAGGCGTCCCCCGCAGACGGGGCACTCCGTCAGCGACGGGTCGCTGAACGCCTGGACCTGCTCGAACCGGTGGTCGCAGGCGGTGCAGGCGTAGGGATAGGTCGGCACGAGCTCTCCTTCGTCGTCCGCACCCCACAGGACGACACCTGCGGGGGCCTCGATCTCCGCCGCGGAGTGTAGCTGGCACTCTCCGCACTCGAGTGCCAACGGCGTCGACGGTCAGGGTGTTCCGGGGCCGACGGCGAGGACGCCCCCTCGGGGACGCCACACCGCGTGCACCCGCACGTCGTGGGGTTCGACGGGCAGCGGGTCGACCAGCTCGTCGTCGTACACCAGGGCAATCAGGCGAGCACCCGCGGCGAGCGGCAGCGACCGGTCGTAGTGCCCGCCCCCGCGGCCCAGGCGTGTCCCGGACCGGTCGGCGGCGAGGGCCGGGACCACCACGACGTCGGCCTCGCCCACGACGTGCGGCCCGAGCCGTTCGCCGGCGGGCTCGACGAGGCCGAACGGTCCGGGGACGAGGTCGCCCGGGTCCCGGTACTCGGCCCAGTCCAACGGGGCGTCCCCGACGGTGACGGGCAGGAGGACCCGGTGCCCGAGGGCCCGCGCCGCGTCGAGCAGCGGCACCGCCCCGTCGGGGGCGCGACCGGGCTCGGACCCGGCCGGGACGTGCAGGCACACCGCACCGGCCACCGCGTCGAGGACCCCGGGCAGCCCCGCAGCCAGGGCCGCGGCGCCAGCGGACCGGTCGGCGTCGGAGCGCACCCGACGCCGCCGCAGGAGCTCCCGGCGCCGGTCCGCCTTGCGCTGGGGGATCACGGGGAGCCGGTCACGACCTCGTCGTCGGCGACGTGGCGGGGCCCGGCGATGCGGACCGCCCCGTCGATCGTCACCCGCGCGCCGAAGGTGACGTCACCGTTCACCTCGAGGCTCTCGCAGTGCCGCAGCGACGGTGGGCCCGCGGGGAAGCGGGCCTCGAAGTCGCGGACGAGCGTGAAGTGTTCGCGGTCGAGCGCGATCCGCGGCGGCGTCGAGGTGCGGGGCAGCATCTCGCCGGAGTCGGAGAGCTCGTAGAGGTCCGACCGGCTCACGAGGAGGTCGTCGGTTGTCTTCACCGGGGCGAACCGGTGGCGCGGCACCTCGATCGCGCGCGCCCCCTCGATCGAGCTGATGGCCGCTCCCATGGCCGTCTCGAGCTGGAGGACCGGCGTGGAGGACGGGTCGGAGGGGTCGACCGTCTTACGGTTGACGATGAGGGGGAGCTCGGGGGCGGCGGGGTCGTCGTCCTGGAGCTTGCGCAGCATCTCGAGGTCGAGCCACAGGTTGTTGGTGTTGAAGTAGCGCCACCGGGCGACGTCGCCGAAGGAGTCGTCCCCCGGGGGGACCTGCGCGGACTCCCGCAGGACGATCTGGGAGTCGCGGCGCGCGAGGTGTCCGCCCTTGCGGTCCATCGCCGTCCCCCGCACGACCTCGAGGCAGAACGGTACGTCCGCCTCGGCCAGCCAGGACGCGATGCGGACGTCGGGCCCGGCGCCGAGGTTGTCGGCGTTCGACACGAAGCACCAGCGGACGCCCTCGGCGAGCAGCATCTCGCGCATCCCGGTCGCGGCGAGCGAGGCGTAGAGGTCGCCGTGACCCGACGGGCACCACTCCAGCTCCGGCGCCACGTCCCACGTCACGGGCTGGTGGTCGTCGGCGCGCAGCTTGGGCTCCCAGCCCTGCAGGAAGTCGGGAGGCAGTCCCTCGGTCGCCAGCCCGTCGTAGGCCCCGAGCGCGGCCAGCGACGGCGCCCGGGTCGACGCGGAGTTCATGAGCACGAGGGGCAGCCGCGCGTCGAAGCGGCGTCGCATCGCCGTCGTCTGCAGGGCCAGGACGTCGAGGAAGCTGCGGCCCGGCTTCACCTCGAGCAGCGATTTCGGCCCGTCGAGACCCATGCTCGTGCCCAGCCCGCCGTTCACCTTGATCACGGCGAGGCGGTCGAGCACCTCGCGCGCCCGGTCGGCGTCGGGCTCGGGGAGGTCGTCGAGCCGGGGCAGGTCCTCGACGGGCTCGAGCTCGTCCCCGGGCAGGAGAATCCGGGCGTCCCCGGTGAGCTGATCCAGACGACGGCCGAACGCCGCGAGCTCGGCCGGGTGCGCGCCCCCGGCCTCCATCTTCGCGACGGCCGCCTCGGTGGCGGCGGCCCGAGGGTTGTGCATCCGAGAGGTGCTCCTTGACGGCGGGGGCGGTGGAGGCCGTCACGGTACGACGCGGGTGCGGCCCACCCGGACGCGGGCGCGTCGCTGCGACCGCACCGGGACGGCCGTAGCAGGATGGGGACGTGAGGACCGTCGATGCGCAGCTCCGCCGCGTGCTCGACGCCGCGGTCCGCCCGGCTCCGGTCCGCGTGCCGATCTCCGCCGCCCAGGGGCTGCCCTGCGCGGAGGAGGTGCTCGCCGACCGGGCGTTGCCCGGGTTCGACCAGGCCGCCGTGGACGGGTTCGCCGTCCGCAGCGTCGACGTGCGTGGCGCGATCGACGGGCCCGTCGTGCTGCCCGTCGTGGGCGACGTCGCCGTCGGGTCCCGGCAGGCGACGCGGCTCTCGCCCGGCCAGGCGGTCCGCGTCGCCGCGGGCGCCCCGATGCCGACGCTCGCCGACGCCGTCGTCCCGCTCGAGGGCGTCGCCGAGGGCGGGAGCGACCCCGCCGGTCGTCCCCGGTCGGGGGCCACGGTGAAGCACCCCGTCCCGTCCGCGGCGTTCGTCCGCCGGACCGGCGAGGACGTGACCCCGGGCGACGTCGTGGTCCGGCGCGGCGCGGTCCTCGGACCGGCACAGGTCGGGCTGCTCGCCGCGGTGGGGCGGTCGAACGTCCTCGTCCACCCGCGCCCGCGGCTCTCGGTGATCGCGGTCGGTGACGAGCTCGTCGACCTCGACCGGACGCCGGCCCCCGGCCAGGTGCCCGACGTCAACTCCTACGCGCTCGCCGCCGCCGCCCGCGACGCGGGCGCGGAGGTGACGCGCGTCGGCGGCGTCGGGGGAGACGCCGCCCGGGTGCGCGCGGCGGTCGAGGCCCGGCTCCCGATCGCCGAGATCATCGTCGTGGTCGGGGGCGTCGGCGGACGGCTCGGCGACGAGGTGCGCGACGCCCTGGGCGCCCTCGGTCCGCTGGACACCACGCGGGTTGCGATGCATCCGGGGTCCGCGCAGGGGTTCGGGCGGCTCGGGGCCGAGGAGGTGCCGACCTTCCTCCTGCCCGCGCACCCGGTGTCGGCGCTGGTGGCGTTCGAGGTGCTCGTCCGCCCGCTGATCCGCCTCGCCCTCGGCAAGTCCGACCTGCACCGGCGGGAGGTGACGGCCACGCTGCTCTCGCCCGTGTCCTCGCCGCCCGGGCGCCGCAGCTACGTGCGCGGGCAGCTGCTCCGGGACCGCACGAGCCGCGAGTACCTCGCTCAGCCGCTGGGCACCTCCGGCCCGCACCAGCTCTCGTCGCTCGCCGACGCGAACGCCCTCATCGTGATCGACGAGGGGACCACCGAGGCCGGGATGGACGCCGCGGTCCGCGTCGCGTTCCTCGCACCCCACTCGTGAGCCGGGCACCGCCGTCGTGGGGCACGCGACACCCCGCCCCGCGGGCCGGCACCCCGGCTGGCCCGCCCGCACCCGTGAGCTCCGGGTCCCCGCGGGCGTCGTCGGGCTGCGCCCGGTGCGGTTCCGGGACGGGCGGGCGTGGTCGCGGATGCGGCTGCGCGACGAGGACCACCTGAGCCCCTGGGAGCCCGTGCCGCCCGGTCGGTGGTCGGAGCAGAACGCGCTCGTCGAATGGCCGGGACGGTGGAGCGCGCTACGGGCGGCGGCCCGGGCCGGCGCCGCCCTGCCCTTCACGATCACCGTCGACGGGGTCTTCGCGGGTCAGCTCGTCGTCGGGAGCGTGTCGCGGGAGCCGCTGCTGTCGGGCTACGTGGGGTACTGGGTCGGCTCCGAGGTCGCCGGCGGCGGCGTGACGACGGCGGCCGTCGCCCTCGCCGTCGACCACTGCTTCGGCCGCGCCGGACTGCACCGCCTGGAGGCGACGGTCGGCCCGGAGAACGTCGCGAGTCTGCGCGTGCTCGAGAAGCTGGGGTTCCGCGAGGAGGGGCTGCTGCGGCGCTACCTGGAGGTCGCGGGGAACTGGCGCGACCACCTCCTGTTCGCCGTCACCACCGAGGACGTGCTGCCCGACGGTCTCGTCGCCCGGCTCTGCCGGTCGGGTCGCGCCACCCGCGCCTGACCCACACGGTCGCGCGCCGGACCGGAAACGCCATTCGGTCGAGTGCACACGGCGTGTCGCCCGAGCAGGAGGTATCCCTCCATGGAGTGTTCCGATCACGGCTCGAACACGACACGCCGTGGTGCGTGCGGGGCGGATGGGGCCCATGTGACTAGCGTGATCCCATGCCGAGCTCGTTGGTGGTCACTGCTCTCATCGTGGCCTGGCTCGTCGTGCTCGTCCCCGTGGTGGCACGCCGCCGCCAGCTCGTCCCCCGGCCCGCCGAGGCCGATCTGTGCTCGAGGGTGCTCCGCCGGTCCGGCGGCCCCGCGTCGATGGAGGTCGTCGTGTCCGGAAACACCTCACCCGCCCGTTCCCTGCGTGGGGGCGGAGGGACGGCCGTGGCCGATCGGGTCGATCGAGCGGACCGGGCCGTCGAGCCCGAGATCGCCGACGAGCTCGACGAGCTCGACGAGTACTCGGGGCTCGACGAGTACTCGGGGCTCGACGAGCACTCCGGCCTCGACGACCGTGACGATGACCCCGACGAGGACGGCGACGAGACCGGACCCGCGGCCGCCGGGCCCTCCTCGCGGCGCCCGTTCCGCCCCGGTCGGGGCGGCTTCGACCCGGAGGCCGCGATCGCCGCCGCCGACGCCCGCTACGCCTTCCGTCGCCGGGTGGCCGTCGGGCTCATCGCCGTCGCGGTCCTGTCCGCCGTGGCCGCGCTCGCCATCGCGTCGGCGTTCTGGTGGCTGCACGTGTTGACCGACGTCGTGCTCGTCGCCTACCTGGTGTTCCTGCGCCGCCAGACGCGCATCGAGGAGGAGATCCGGGAGCGGCGTCTTGCGCGTCTCACCGGAGAGCGACGTGCCCTCGAGGCGCGCCGGGCGCGCCAGGCCGACCACGACCGCCGTCTCGCCGACACCGACGAGTGGGGGGCCTGGGACGGCGAGCACGAGGACGACGGCTACTACGACGACGAGGACGGCGAGGTGCTCGGCCTCGACGACGACGAGCTCGTGGTGGCCGCCGAAGCGTCCCCGCGCTCGACCTCCCCGCGCTCGACCTCCCCGCGGTGGGCGGCCCCGCGCACCCCGGCGCGGCCGCTCCCGGAGGGTCTCGAACTGGTCGAGGACTCCGACGACGACCCGGCCTTCCACGACCTCGACGCCGACCGCGTCCCCGCCTACCGGCGCGCCGCGGGCGCCTGAGGGGTCGTCCTGCCCGTCTCCGCGCGGTTGCTAGGGTGGCGACCGCATCAGGGGCTGTGGCGCAGTTGGTAGCGCGACTCGTTCGCATCGAGTAGGTCAGGGGTTCGATTCCCCTCAGCTCCACGTGTGTGCGGGCCCGTCGGGATCAGCGCCAGGACGGGAGCCAGAGTTCCGCGTTCCACCGCGACGCCGTGATGGACGCACCGACGAGGATCGGCCACAGCCACACGAAGTTGGCCACCACCACCCCGGTATAGAGCGCGACGACGAGCCGGCCGGTCGAGCGACGTTCCTCGCCGGCGCCGCGACGGCCCAGGATCTCCCCCAGGACCAGCACGACCGCGAGCACGAGGAACGGCACCACCGGCGCCATGTAGAAGAAGTACATCTGCCGGTCGAGGTTGGTGAACCAGGGCAGGAAACCCGCGGCGTACCCGACGAGGACGACGGCGTAGCGCCAGTCGGCGCGCGTGAGGACGCGCCAGACGCTCCAGCCCAGCACTGGCAACGCGGTCCACCACAGCGCCGGCGTGCCGACGAGCATGATCGCGCCGACGCAGTCGTTGGTGCCGCAGCCGGGCGCGCCCTGCCCCGACTCGTAGTAGTAGAGCATCGGGCGCAGCCCCATCGGCCACGTCCAGGGCTTGGACTCCCACGGGTGCGGGTTGCCGCGCGGGGTGTCGAGGGTGGCGTGGAACTCCAGCACCTTGCCGCTGTAGTAGGCGAGACCCCGCAGCCAGTCAGGCAGGAAGCCGAGGGCGCCGTCGGCGGTGAGCTGCTGCCCGACGGCGTGCCGGTCGGTGCCGGTCTCGCTCGCGATCCACGGTATCCACGTCGCCAGGTAGATCAGCACCGGCACGGCGAACAGCGCCCAGGCCACCGGCGCCACGTCGCGCACCAGCGTCCCCACGAACGGGCGCGTCACCCCGGCCGTGCGCCGCGCGGCGGCGTCGAGAGCCAGCACGAGCGCCGCGAAGAACACGATGTAGTACAGGCCGGACCACTTGCTCGCGAGCGCCAGGCCGATGCCGGCGCCCGCGGCGAAGCGCCACCAGCGCACGCCGAGCCGCGGACCCCACACCGAGTCGGTGATCCGCCCCTCGGCCACCACGGTGGCCATCCGGGACCGCACGTCGTCGCGGTCGACGAGGATCGCCGCGAACGCCGCCACCACGAACAGGGCCGGGAAGACGTCGATCATGGCCATGCGGGCGGTCACATGGCTCATGCCGTCGGCGATGAGCAGCACCCCGGCGAGCGCGCCGAGCAGCGTCGAACGCGTGAGCCGGCGGGCGGCGCGGACGACCACGAGCACCAGCAGCGTCCCCGCGAGGGCAGAGATCACCCGCCAGCCGACGGGGTCGTACCCGAAGATTCCCTGCCCGATCGCCATGAGCTGCTTCGACAGCGGCGGGTGGACCACCAGCTCGTAGCCGGGGTTGTCCTCGTACCCGCCGTTGCGCAGCACCTGCCAGGTCTGCGGGACGTAGTGCTTCTCGTCGAAGACCGGGGTGCCCTTGTCGGTGGGGAAGCCGAGGTCCCAGAAGCGCACGACCCCGGCGAGGACGGTCAGGCCCAGCGCGACGAGCCAGCCCTGCAGCCGGTCGGTGGGCATGGGCCGGCCGAGGAGGGCGGCGACGGTGCGTTCGCGGGGGGCGCCGCCGGAGCTCGAGCGGGGGCCGAGGGCGTCGCGACGATGCGCGGGCGGGGTCTCCGCTCGCAGGTCGGCGCCGGTGGGGGTGAGCGTGCTGCCGACCGTCACGGGAGCGATCGTAAGGTCTCCACCGTGGCGACGGAGCGGGAGCAAGGAGTCCTCTGGCTCGCCGCCACTCCTCTCGGCGATCCCGGCGACGCCTCCGCGCGCCTGCGCGACGCGCTCGCCACCGCGGACGTGGTGGCCGCCGAGGACACCCGCAGGCTCGCCCGCCTCGCCTCGGCCCTCGGCGTCACCGTCGGCGGCCCGGTGGTCAGCTTCTACGAGGACGTGGAACGGGCCCGGATTCCGCGGTTGCTGGAGGCCTTGCGCGACGGCCGGAGCGTGCTCGTGGTCTCCGACGCCGGGATGCCCGCCGTGTCCGACCCCGGCTACCGGCTCGTCGCGGCGTGCGTCGCCGAGGGACTCGCGGTGCGGTGCCTGCCCGGTCCCTCGGCGGTCCTCGCCGCCCTCGCGGTCTCCGGGCTGCCCACCGACCGGTTCTGCTTCGAGGGCTTCGCGCCCCGCGCCGGCGGCCGGCGTCGTTCGTGGCTCGCGACGCTCGCGGCCGAGGAGCGCACCGTCGTCTTCTTCGAGTCGCCGCGGCGCCTCGCGTCCCTGCTGACGATGGCCGTGCAGGTGCTCGGAGCGGAGCGCGGAGGCGCGGTGTGCCGGGAGCTGACCAAGACCCACGAAGAGGTCGTGCGCGGTCCGCTCGGCGAGCTCGCGGCGTGGGCGGCGGACCGCGACGTGCTCGGGGAGGTCACCGTCGTCCTCGCCGGCGCTGCGCTCGTCCCGCCCGAGCCCGAGAACCTCGCGGCGGAGGTCCTCGGGCTCGTCGCGGACGGGCGCCGTCTCAAGGACGCCGCGGGCGAGGTCGCCACCGCCCACGGCGTCTCACGCAACGCCCTCTACGAGGCGGCGCTGCGGGCCCGCGGGTGATCACACGGGTGATCACATGGTGACGACGAGCTTCCCGGCGACGCGGCCGGTCTCGTTGTCGGCCTGGGCCCGCGCGGCGTCGTCGAGCGGGTAGGTCGTGATCGTCGGCAGGGAGAGCCGCCCGTCGGCGACGAGCGCGACGGCCTCGGCCAGCGCCCCGGCGACGTTCTCGGCGTCGCCGCCCCCGGTGAAGCGGACGCCGTGCTCGCCCGCCGAGGGGTCCGCGATCGTGAGGACGCGGTCGGCGGACCCGGTCAGCTCGATCAGGTCCGGGAGCGACCCCTTGCCCGCGGTGTCGAGGGCCGCGTCGACGGTGCCGCCCGGTGCGACCGCGCGGACCCGGTCGGCGAGCCCGGGCCCGTAGACAACGGGGATCGCGCCGAGTGCCCGGACGTCGTCCTGATGCGCCTCGCTCGCCGAGCCGATCACGGTGACGCCGCGGGCGAGGGCGAGCTGCACAACCATGGTCCCGACACCGCCGGACGCGCCGCCGACGAGGAGCGTCTTGCCCCGATGGTCCGGCTCCGCTCCGCTCCGCGTCCCGCCTTGATGGTCGGCCTCACCGAGCCCGAGCAGGTGCAGGGTGCGGTACGCGGTGGTCGCGATGACCGGCAGCGACGCCGCGGCCTCCCAGGACACCGAGGGCGGCTTCACCATCAGGGCGTCGGCCCGGGTGACGATGCGCTCGGCGAAGGCACCGCCGCGGGCCTGGCCCAGCACCTCCTGGCCCACCTGCAGGTCGGTCACGCCCGACCCGACCTCCTCGACCACGCCGGCCATGTCCATGCCGGTCACGGTGGGCGCGTCGGGGGCGTCGGCGGAGGCCATCGCCCCCCGACGGATCTTCCAGTCGACGGGGTTCACCGACGCGGCGCGCACGGCCACCCGGACCTCGCCCGCTCCCGGCGTCGGGTCCTCGCGGTCCACGATCTCGAGGACCTCGGGCCCGCCGTAGCGGCGGTACTGCACAGCTCGTGATGTCATGCCCCGACCAACACCACGACGGCGCGCCCCATGCCGGGCGTGATCTTCGTGCAGGATCGCCGTGACGAGGCGGCGGAGCAGCTCCCCGGTCTCCGCGGCGGCGGCGTGCACGGCGTCGAGGACCGCGCGGTGGTCGATCGCGTCCGCGGTGGTCCCCGCGGCCGGGTTCGACACCAGCGCGATGCCCACGACCCGGGCCCCCACCGCCCGTGCCGCGATCGTCTCCAGGACCGTGGACATGCCCACGAGGTCCGCGCCCAGCGTCCGCAGCATCCGGATCTCGGCCGGCGTCTCGAAGTGCGGTCCGACGACCCCGGCGTAGACGCCCTCCACCAGCGCCGGGTCGAGCTCGCGGGCGAGGGCGCGCAGGTGCGGGTCGTAGGCGTCGGTGAGGTCGACGAACGCGGGCCCGACCAAGGGGGAGCGCGCGGTGAGGTTGACGTGGTCGGCGATGAGCACCGGCTGCCCCACCGCGTAGGACGGGTCGATCCCGCCGGCGGCGTTGGTGAGCACGACGGTGCCCGCGCCCGCGGCGCAGGCCGTCCGCACCGCGTGCACCGCCTGCATCTCGCCGTGGCCCTCGTAGAGGTGGGTGCGTCCGAGGAGGACGAGCACCCGCCCGCCGGCGAGCTCCACCGACCGCGCGGTGCCCTTGTGGTCGGGGGCCCCGAGCGGGGTGAAGCCGGGGAGCTCCGCGACCGGGATCTCGACCTCGGCGCGCCCCAGGGCGTCGGCGGCCGGACCCCAGCCCGACCCGAGGACGACCGCGACGTCGTGCCGCGCGACGCCGGTTCGGCGGCTCAGCTCCACGGCGGCCGCCGCCGCTGCGCCCTCGGGGTCGGCGGCAGGGGTGGGCGGCGGGGTCGGCACCGGCGCAGCCTACGGGCGAGTGGTGCGCACGAGGACGTCGCCGGCGACGACCTGGTCGACCCCCACGAGCACGACACCCGTCGCGGAGGGGTCGCCCAGCGAGCGGACCAGCGTGTAGCCGCCGACCGCGCCGAGGAGGGCGAGGACGACGACGAGGACCGCGACGGCGACGGTGATCCGCCGGTCCCCGTGCTCCGGAGCGCCCGCACGGGGGGAGAACGGCAGCGGTCCGGGGTCGGCCGCGAGCGACTGGCTCACCGACGCCGGCTCCGGTCGCGGCGGCCCGGGTGCGGGGGACGCCGCCGGGACGGTCGGCGGGCTCGGCGGCGGCCAGGGGGCCGCGGGTGTGCGGGGCGGCGGGGCCACCTGGCGGGGGAGCCGCGATCGCGGGACACGGCGCGTCGGGCCGTCTGTCGACACCTGCGGGGTCACCGTGGTCGTCGCCGACGCTGCCGCCGCCGCGGGTGTCGGAACGACCCGAGTGGCCGACGCCGAGTCCTCCGTGCCGGCCGGCTCTGCGGGGTCCGCCGAGGGACCGGTGTCGGTGTCGGGGTCGGGGTCGGGGTCGGGGGGATCCTCCGCGGTGGCCGGTTCGCCGGGTGTCTCGTCGTCCTCGGCCTCGTCCTCGGCCTCGTCCTCGGCCTCGTCCTCGTCCTCCGCGTCCGCGGCGTCGTCGTCGGCCGGCTCGTCGGGGTCCGGCTCTTGGCGTCGTGCCTCGTCGTCCGGTTCGGTGGCCTGTTCGGCGGGGTCGTCGACCTCGCCGTCTCCGAGGTCCCCGCCCTCCGGGGCCGCCGCGTCGGGAACCTCCTCGACGCCGGGTTCTCGAGCGTCGTCGGATCCCGGGTCCTCGGCGGTCTCGGGGAGCGCGTCGGGCGAGGCGGCCGTCGCGGGCCCGGGGTCCGAGGACGGTGCCGCGTCCTCGGCGGCGTCCGGGAGCGGGTGGGTCCGGGGGATCGGGATGAGTCCGGAGTTGTCGGACCCGGTGGGGCCGGGCGCGGCGATCCGTCCGCCCGGTGGGGGCGGGGAGACGACGGCGTCCTCGGGTCGTGGGAGCATCGGTCGTAGGCGGCGCCGGACCGCGGGGAGCGGCATCCGCAGGGCCGGGTCCTTGACCATGAGGCCGCGGATGACGTCGACGACCGGTCCCTGTCCCGACGGTACGGGGACCTCGCTGTGCACGACCGCCGACACCGTGGACACCGGGTCGCCTCCGTCGTAGGGCGGGCGCCCCTCGATGCAGGCGAAGAGCGTGGCCCCGAGCCCCCACAGGTCGGCCGCTGGGCCGACACCGCGTCCCATCGCGACCTCGGGCGCGATGTAGGGCGGTGAGCCGAGGACGGTGCCCGTCTGCGTCATCGACGATTCGGCGGCGTTGCGCGCGATCCCGAAGTCGGTGAGCTTGATCTGCCCGGGACCGCCGATGAGCACGTTGCCGGGCTTGACGTCGCGGTGGGTGATGCCCGCGCGGTGGGCGGTGATCAGCGCCGACGCCACCGCCGACCCGATCTCCGCCGCCTCGACGTGGGTCAGCGTACCGCGCTCGATGATGTAGGCGGCGAGGCTGCGGGAGGGCAGCAGCTCCATCACGACGTACGGCTCGGAGGCGACCTCGACGACGTCGTACAGCGTGACGACGTTGGGGTGGCTGAGCATGGCCGTCGCGCGGGCCTCGCGAAGGGTGCGTTCCCGCACGATGGCCCGCTCGCCGACCGGGACGAGCGAGAGCCGAACCTCCTTCACGGCGACCGGCCGGTGCAGCACCTCGTCGTAGGCCCGCCACACCGTGCCCATCGCTCCGCGCCCGAGTTCGGCGTCGAGGCGGTACCGCCCGATGATCCGGCGCGGACCCTCGGCGGGGTCGGCGGATCGGCGGGACGTCACGGCCCCATCATGGACCGGAGCCCTCCCGACGCGGTGTCCTCCGTCTGGCGCGTCTCCCGGTCGCCACGCACCGTGCCGGTGACCTGCGTGAACCTGCCGCTCGTCTTGGGTCGCTCGACCGTGTGGCGCCATCCACAGCAGGTCTGCGACCCCTCGGCGCGACGGCACATCGGCGGTAGGGAAGCGGCCATCCGGGGGAGGAATAGTTCTCGGGCAGAGTCGCCGACCGTGCCGGTCAGCGGCACGAGGAGGTGGACCGGTGACTGTGGTGGGAACGCGATCCCACGGGTCATTCCCGGGTTCCGCGGGAGTGGCGGACCCCCGGGGCCCGTCGGACTCCGTGGTCGACTTCGGCGCGGGTCTCGGTCCGCAGTGGCTCGACGGCTGGCTCGGCGCCCGTCGGGACGACGTCGTTGCCTGGCGGCGCGCGCTGCACGCCCGCCCCGAGCTCGCGCGGCGCGAGCACGAGACCACGGCCCTCTGCGCGCGGGTGCTCGAGTCCGCCGGCCTGCGCCCCCGGCTGCTCCCGGGCACGGGGCTGATCTGTGACGTCGGTGAGGGCTCGCGCTCCGTGGCCCTGCGCGCGGACCTCGACGCGCTTCCGCTCGTGGAGCAGGCCGACCTCCCGTTCGCCTCCCGGACCCCCGGCGTGGCGCACCTGTGCGGGCACGACGCGCACGCGGCGATGCTGCTCGGCGCCGCGCTGGCCCTCGCGTCCGCACCACGGCTCCCCGGCCGGGTCCGGCTGATCTTCCAGCCGGCCGAGGAGGTCCAGCCCGGGGGCGCGCTCGACGTCATCTCCGCCGACGGTCTCGACGGCATCGAGCGGATCTTCGCTCTGCACTGCGACCCGCGGCTCGAGGTCGGGTACGTCGGGACCCGCACCGGAGCCATCACCTCGGCCTGCGACATGCTCGAGCTGCGTATGACCTCGCCGGGCGGGCACACGGCGCGCCCGCACCTCACCGCCGACCTCATCCACGCCCTCGGCACCGTGATCACGGGCCTGCCCGACCTCCTCTCCCGCCGCGTCGACCCGCGCTCGGGCACCGTCCTCGTGTGGGGGGCCGTGACCGCGGGTCACGCCGCCAACGCGGTGCCGCAGCTCGGGACCCTCGGAGGGACGCTGCGCACCGCCCAGCACGCGACGTGGAACGAGCTGGAGCCGCTCGTGCGCCAGCTCGTCACGGCGCTGCTCGCGCCCACCGGCGTCGGCTACGTCCTCGAGCACCGGCGCGGGGTGCCCCCGGTCGTCAACGACGCGGTGTCGGCCGGTGTCCTGGCCCGGGCCGCGGAGGCGGCGGGCGGGCCGCAGGCGGCGGTCGGCACCGAGCAGTCCTCGGGCGGCGAGGACTTCGGCTGGTACCTCGAGCACGTGCCCGGGGCGATGGCCCGCCTCGGCGTGTGGCCGGGCCACGGCTCCATGCACGACCTCCACCAGCCGACCTTCGACCTCGACGAGCGTGCCCTGCCCCTCGGCGTCCGCACGCTGGTGCAGACGGCGCTGGAGTCGTTCACCCTCTGACCGGCCGGGACGCGCCGGTCTGGTCCACGTCTCTCAGCCGACGCTGGGGCCCGGGCCGACCGAGCGGCAGGGGCGCTCGCGCAGCGCCCGGACGTAGTCGTCGGGGGCGCCCGCGCTCTCCGCGGCGTCCGAGAGCACCCCGATATAGCGCGCCGAGGGAAGCCCACCCTCGTAGGCGTCGAGGACGTAGACCCACGCGAGCTGCGGGCCATCCATGGTCTGCACGCGCAGCCGCAGCTTCTTGTGCATGCCCAGCTCGCCGCCCTCCCAGCGGTCGAGGCGGTCGACGTCGAGCGGGCTGACGTCGTAGAGCACGACGAACACCCGCGAGCCGGCCTCCTCGACCACGGTCGACAGCGCGCCCTCCCATCCGAGGTCCTCCCCGCCGAAGGTGAGGCGCCAGCCCTCGAGCCACCCGGTCCCCGCCATCGGTGAGTGGGGAGCTCGCTGCATCATCTGTGCGGGGTCCATATTGGATCCGTACGCGGCGTAGAGCGGCACGGCGGACAGGGTAGCCACGAGCGGGAACCGCCGATGTCGGGCACGCCGGTCGGGCGCGGGCCGGGAGGGAGCACCATGACCCGCATCGTCATCCTCGGTGGGGGGCCGGCGGGCTACGAGGCCGCCCTCGTGGCGGCCCAGCACGAGGCCGACGTCACGGTGGTCGAGGAGGACAGCGTCGGCGGCAACTGCGTCGCCTACGACTGCGTGCCGTCCAAGACCTTCATCGCCTCCGCGGGCGTGCGCGCCGGGATCGACGGCAACGCCGAGCTCGGCATCGAGGTCGACGCCGACTCCGCCCGCGTCGACGTGCCCCGCGTGAACAGCCGCGTCCGCGGGCTGGCGCTCGCGCAGTCGGCCGACATCCACTCGACGCTGATGCGGGCGGGGGTCCGCGTCGTCGCCGGCCGCGGCTCTTTCGTGCCGGGGGACCCGGACAGCGCGACCCACGACATCGTCGTCGCCCACCCCGACGGCACGACCGAGACCCGCACCGCCGACGTCGTCCTCGTCGCGACCGGCGCGTCACCGCGTGTGCTCCCCGACGCGCAGCCCGACGGGGAGCGCATCCTCACCTGGCGCCAGATCTACGGCGTCGACGAGCTGCCCGAGCACCTCGTCGTGGTGGGCTCGGGTGTCACCGGCGCGGAGTTCGTCTCGGCCTACGCCGAGCTCGGCGTGCCCGTCACGCTGATCTCGAGCCGGGAGCGTGTGCTGCCGCACGAGGACCCCGACGCCGCCGCGACCCTCGAGGAGGTCTTCACCGAGCGCGGGGTGACCATCGAGCCGCGCTCGCGGGCCGACAAGGTGGTCGCGACCGCGGAGGGCGTGCGGGTGACGCTCTCCGACGGGCGCGAGGTGACCGGGTCGCACGCGCTGATGACCGTGGGGTCGATCCCCAACACCGCGGACGTGGGCTGCGAGTACATCAGGCTCAAGCTGCGGGCGAGCGGGCACATCAGCGTGGATCGGGTCTCCCGCACCGGCGTGCCCGGGGTCTACGCCGCGGGCGACTGCACCGGGCTGCTCCCGCTCGCCTCGGTCGCGGCGATGCAGGGCCGGATCGCGATGTGGCACGCGCTCGGCGAGGGTGTGTCGCCGCTACGGCTCAAGACCGTGGCCTCGGCGGTGTTCACCCGGCCCGAGGTGGCCACGGTGGGCATCGGGCACCGCGAGGTCGAGTCGGGGGAGTTCCGGGCGCGCGAGGTGCTCCTGCCGCTGAGCACCAACCCGCGGGCGAAGATGTCCGCGGTCAGCCGGGGCTTCGTCAAGGTCTTCTGCCGCCCGGCCACCGGTGTGGTGATCGGCGGTGTCGTCGTGGCCCCGGTGGCCAGCGAGCTCGTGCTGCCGCTCGCGATGGCCGTGCAGAACAACCTCACCGTGGACGACCTCGCCCACACCTTCTCGATCTACCCGTCGCTGTCGGGCTCGATCACCGAGGCCGGTCGCCGGCTCATGCAGCACGACGATCTGGACTAGTCAGGCCCAGTCGAAGGTGCGGGTCACCGCCTTGCGCCACTGGTCCATGAGGGCGTCCCGGGTGGCGGGCTCCATGGCGGGCTCCCACGTCTTGTCCATCGCCCAGTTCGCGCGGATGTCGTCCTCGGACTCCCAGAAGCCGACGGCGAGCCCCGCCGCGTAGGCGGCGCCGAGCGCGGTGGTCTCCGCGACCGTGGGGCGGATGACCGGGACGTCGAGGATGTCGGCCTGGAACTGCATGAGGATCTCGTTGCCGACCATCCCGCCGTCGACCTTGAGCGCGGTGAGCGGGACCCCGGAGTCGGCGTTCATCGCGTCGATGACCTCGCGGGTCTGGAACGCGGTGGCCTCCAGCACGGCGCGGGCGATGTGGTTCCGGTTGACGTAGCGGGTGAGTCCGACGATCACCCCGCGGGCGTCGGAGCGCCAGTGCGGGGCGAAGAGCCCAGAGAACGCGGGGACGACGTAGGCGCCGCCGTTGTCGTCGACCTGCTTCGCGAGCGTCTCCACCTCGGGGGCCGAGGAGATCATCCCGAGGTTGTCGCGCAGCCACTGCACCAGCGAGCCGGTGACCGCGATCGATCCCTCCAGCGCGTACACCGGGGCGGCGTCACCGATCTTGTAGCAGACCGTGGTGAGCAGCCCGTTGTTCGACTCGACCTTCTCGGTCCCGGTGTTGAGCAGCACGAAGTTGCCGGTGCCGTAGGTGTTCTTGGCCTCGCCGACCTCCAGGCACGCCTGCCCGAACGTCGCTGCCTGCTGGTCGCCGAGGATCCCCGCGACTCCGACGCCGGAGAACGTGCCGCGCGCGCGGATCGTGCCGTAGACCTCGGACGAGGACCGGATCTCGGGGAGCATCGACATCGGCACCCCGATCTCGGAGCAGAGCTCGGGGTCCCACTCGAGGGTGTCGATGTTCATCAGCAGGGTGCGCGAGGCGTTCGTCGGGTCGGTGACGTGCAGCCCGCCGTCGGTGCCGCCGGTGGCGTGGTAGAGCACCCAGGTGTCCATGGTCCCGAAGGCGAGCTCGCCGCGTTCGGCGCGCTCCCGGGCGCCGTCGACGTTGTCGAGGATCCAGCGCGCCTTGGGTCCGGCGAAGTAGGTGGCGAGCGGCAGCCCGGTCTTCGCCCGGTAGCGCTCGGCCCCGCCGCCGAGAGCGCCGAGCTCGTCGCAGATGGCCTGGGTGCGGGTGTCCTGCCAGACGATGGCGTGGTGGATCGGCTCCCCGGTGGCGCGGTCCCACACGACGGTGGTCTCACGCTGGTTGGTGATCCCGACCGCGGCGATCGAGGAGGCGTCGAGGTCGGCGCGGGCCAGCGCCCCACCGCAGACCTGCCGGGTGTTGGCCCAGATCTCCGCGGCATCGTGCTCGACCCACCCCGAGCGTGGGAAGATCTGTTCGTGCTCGCGCTGCTCCACGGCCACCACCGAGCCGGCGTGGTCGAAGATCATGCATCGGGTCGAGGTGGTGCCCTGGTCGATCGCCGCGACGTACTGGGTCATCTTCGTGGGGCTCCTCGAACGACGGACGGGTCAGCTGCTGGCGGGCAGGACGAGGGACAGCAGCCCGGCGAGCGACGCGCCCACCAGGGGCCCGAACAGCGGCACCCAGGCGTAGCCCCACCGCGGGCTGCCCTTACCCCGGATCGGCAGGATCGTGTAGGCCAGGCGCGGGCCGAGGTCGCGGGCGGGGTTGATGGCGTACCCGGTCGGACCGCCGAGCGAGGCCCCGATGCCGAGGACGAGCACCGACACCGCCGCGTAGTTCGCCGGCGACTGGTAGGGGCTCTCGAGCAGGAACAGCAGCAGCAGGAACGTCGCGATGAGCTCGGTGACGAAGTTCCACACCGGCCTCATGATCGGCGGATTGGTCGAGAAGATGTTGAGCGTCCCGGAGTTGTCGGGGTTCGCGTCGAACTGCAGCTTGTAGACCAGCCACGTGAGCACGGCGCCGACGAAGGCGCCCAGGAACTGGCCGATGAAGTAGAAGGGGACCTTTGCCCACGCCACCTTCCCGGCGATGGCGAGCCCGAGGGTGACCGCGGGGTTGATGTGACCGCTCGTGGCCTGCGCGATGCTCGCGCCGGCGAACACGGCGACACCCCACCCGATGGAGATGAGGACCCACGACGCCGTGTCGCCGTCGGAGTTGGTGCGCGGCAGCAGCACCGTCGCCACCACCCCGGCGCCGAGCAGGATCAGCGTCGCCGTCCCGAGCAACTCCCAGACGACGATGGCGAGGGCGCTCATGAGGCTCCGATCGACGACGTCGTCGCCGGCTCACCCGGCAGGGCGGGGACGCTAGTAGTGGGCTTCGCCTCGTGTCCATCGGCGCCGGCGCGCGGCGGGCGGAACGACCCGGCTCCGCGAGTAGCGTGGCCGACCGGGGAACCGTCGGTCGTCGCCTCCCGGAGGGGACACGTCGTCACAGGTCACGGTGTTGGGAGGAGGTCCGCGGGTGAACACCACGAGCGAGCAGGAATCCGTCGCGGGGGGCGTGCAGGAGGCCGACGAGCTCGACGCCGTCGTCGAGCCCGCGCGTCTGGGGCCGGCCGTCCGCGAGCGGTCGTGGGAGCGGCTCGGGTCCGAGCAGTTCGACGTCCTCGTGGTCGGGGGCGGCGTGGTGGGCACGGGCGCGGCGCTGGACGCGGCCACCCGCGGCCTGACGGTGGCGCTCGTCGAGGCCCGCGACCTCGCGTCCGGGACGTCGAGCCGGTCCTCGAAACTCTTCCACGGCGGTCTGCGCTACCTCGAGCAGCTCGACTTCGGGCTGGTGCGCGAGGCCCTGTTCGAGCGCGAGCTGAACATGACCCGCCTCGCCCCGCACCTCATCAAGCCGGTGCCGTTCCTCTACCCGCTCACCCACCACGTGTGGGAGCGGCCGTACGTCACCGCCGGCATCACCCTCTACGACACCTTGGGTGGGAAGAGCTCGCTGCCCAAGCAGAAGCAGCTCAGCCGCTCGGGCGCGCTGCGGATGGCTCCCGCGCTCAAGCACGACGCCCTCGTCGGCGCGATCCGGTACTACGACGCCCAGTCCGACGACGCCCGGCACACGATGACGGTCGGGCGCACCGCGGCCCAGTACGGCGCCGTCGTCCGCACCTCCACCCAGGTCGTCGAGTTCCTCCACGACGTCGACCGGGTCGCCGGGGTGACGGTCCGCGACGTCGAGACTTCTCGGGAGGCCGACGTCCGCGCCCACGTCGTCGTCAACTGCACCGGTGTCTGGACCGATCAGATGCAGCACGCCGCGGGCACCCGCGGGCGCTTCCACGTCACGGCGTCCAAGGGCGTCCACTTCCTCGTGGCCCGCGACCGGATCCCGTCGGACGTCGGCATGATCCTGCGGACCGAGACCTCGGTGCTGTTCGTCATCCCGTGGCGCAACCACTGGATCGTCGGCACCACCGACACCGAGTGGAACCTCGACCTCGCGCATCCGGCCGCGACCCGCAAGGACCTCGACTACCTGCTCGAGCACATCAACGCGGTGCTCGTGACGCCGCTGTCGCACGACGACATCGAGGGGGTGTACGCCGGGCTGCGTCCGCTGCTCGCGGGCGAGAGCGAGGAGACCTCGAAGCTCTCCCGCGAGCACGCGGTGTCGCGGGTCATGCCCGGGCTCGTCTCCATCGCCGGCGGCAAGTACACGACCTACCGCGTCATGGCCGCCGACGCGGTCGACGCCGCGGCCGAGGACATCCCCGGCCGGGTCGCGCCCTCGGTCACCGACCGTGTCCCGCTGATCGGCGCCGACGGCTACTTCGCGCTGGTCAACCAGGCCGGGCAGCTGGGGAAGCCCTACGGGCTGCACCCGTACCGCGTCCGTCACCTGCTCGACCGGTACGGCTCGCTGCTGCACGGCCTGCTGTCCATGGCCGACGAGGACCCGTCGCTGCTCGAGCCGGTGCCGGCCTCGCCGGACTACCTGCGCGTCGAGATCGCCTACGCCGTCGCCTACGAGGGCGCACTGCACCTCGATGACGTCCTCACCCGCCGTACCCGGATCTCCATCGAGTACGCCCACCGCGGGGCGGACTCGGCGGAGGCCGTCGGGCAGCAGATGGCCGCCCTGCTCGGTTGGAGCGACGAGGAGCGGGACTCCGAGGTCCGCTCGTACGTGGAGCGGGTGGAGGCCGAGCGTCGCTCGCAGACCGTCGACACCGACGCGGAGGCCGACAGGCTGCGCGTCGCGGCGCCCGACCCCCGCGCCGGTCTCACGTCGCTCGCGACCCGCTGACCTCCTCGGTCGGCTGATCGTCCGTCTCGCCCGCGGCGGGTCCGCCCTCGACGGACCGGCCACGGACGAACAGCGCGACGACGACGGCCAGCACACCGAAGCACCCGGCGACCATGAAGGCCGTCCGGATGCCCGCGGCGTCGGGTGCGCCGGCGGCGTTCTCGGCACCGAGCGCCGCGACGGCGATGAACACCGCCGTGCCCGCGGCGCCGGCGAGCTGCTGGAAGGTCGCCAGGATCGCGCTGCCGTGCGAGTACAGCGGGCCCGGCAGCACGGAGAGCGCCTGGGTGAGCAGCGGCGTCATCATCAGCCCCAGCGCGCCCATGAGCAGGACATGTACCCCGATGACCGCCACGAGCGGCGAACCCTCGCCCAGAGCGGCGAACAGCCACAGCGAGGCCGCCATGGCGACGGCCCCGGGGAGGACCAGCGGCCGGGCGCCGAAGCGGTCGAAGAGGCGCCCGACCGGCCGGCCGAGCAGACCGAGGACGAGACCACCCGGCAGCACGGCGAGGCCCGTGGTGAAGGCGTCGACCCGGAGGACGTCCTGCAGGTAGAGCGGGAGGAGCACCGCCCCGGCGCCGATCAGGGACATGAACAGGAGCGCGGAGAGCACGAGCGCCACGACGAAGGAGCGGTGGGCGAAGGGCCGCAGGTCGAGCAGGGCCCGCTCCTCGCGCTGCAGGCTGACCTGGCGCGCCGTGAACTGGGCGAGGGCGAGGACGCCGATCGTGATCGGGAGCCACGGCGGGAGACCGGAGCCGCCCTGCGCGGTCTCACCGATGGCGGAGAAGCCGTAGACGAGGCCCGAGAAGCCGATCGCGGACAGCAGCAGCGAGGCGACGTCGAGCGGCACGGACCGCGTCGTCGACGGAAGCCGCAGCGTCACCGCACCCGTCGTGAGGGCGGCGAGGGCGAGCGGGAGCACGAGCCAGAACATCCACCGCCAGCCCAGCGAGGTGAGGATCGCGCCCGAGATCGTCGGGCCGACGGCGGGAGCGACCGCGATGACGATCGAGATCGTGCCCATCGTCGCGCCGCGACGCTCGAGGGGCACGAGCCTCATCACGGTGGTCATCAGCAGCGGGATCATCACCGCGGTGCCGCAGGCCTGCACGACACGACCGAGCAGCAGGACCGGGAAGCCCGGCGCCAGGGCACAGACGAGGGTGCCGACGCTGAACAGCGTCAGCGAGGCCAGGAAGACCTGGCGTGGCGTGAAGCGCTCGAGCAGGAACCCCGTGGTGGGGATGACCACGGCCATCGTCAAGAGGAACCCGCTGGTGAGCCACTGGACGGTGGACGCGCTGACCGCCAGGTCGACGATGAGGTGCGGCAGCGCCACGCTCATGATCGTCTCGTTGAGGATCATGACGAAGGCGGAGCCGACCAGCAGGCCGATCACCGGTCCCGGGCGCTTCGCGGCGGATGCCGTCGGTGCCGACCCCGTCGAGCGGTCGTCCCGGGTGAACTCGGGCATCGGACAAGGACCTCCTGGAGAGAGAGCGACCGCGTCGGCGGCCGGGCTCGGGCCAGTGCATCATGACCCCGACCCCCGACAGAACCGGATTCCCATCCGCCCGGGGCGAACGCCCGGGTACCGCACGGCTACCCGGCGCCCCGGTCGTGGCGGTGCCCGAGCCACCCGACCACCGCGAGGATCACGGGGACGAGCAGGAACAACCAGGGGAGACGGAAGCCGGTGGCGGCGACCAGCACGAACACGACCACCGGGGTGAGGGCGGAGACGAGCCCGGCGTGGCGCCCGATCGACGCGCCCGCCGGGCCGACGAGCTCGGGGAGGTCGTCCTCGCCTCGGCCCGACTCGGGGACATCGGCCGGGGACGCGGTCATGGGCGCGGGGGCGGCGCCGGGACGGTCGACGGGGTAGGTCGGGTGCGGCGGGGGCAGGTCGGTGAACAGGGCGTCGAGATCGGAGCGCATCCGCGCGATCGACGCCGCGGCGCTCCGCTCGGCGTACTCCATCGGGTCGAGCCGACCGGCGCGCATGTGCTCGTCGAGGGCGCCCATCGCGAGCTCGCGCTCCCGCGTCCCGACCCGGACCTCACCCATGGCTCCAGGATAGGGACCGACCGCCTCAGCCGGTGATCTCGCAGATCACGACGCCCTGGGTGACCGCCGCGCCTGCCTCGACCGAGAGACCCGTCACCGTCCCCGCCTTGTGGGCGGTCACGGGGTTCTCCATCTTCATGGCCTCGAGGACGAGGACGAGGTCCCCGGCTTCGACCACGTCACCCTCGGACACCGCGACCTTGACCACGGTGCCCTGCATCGGCGCGGTCACCGCGTCGCCCGAGACCTTGGCGCCGCCGCCGGAGCGGGCCCGCCTCTTCCTCCCCGCGCCGCTCGCGCGGGGCGCGGCCGAGCCCGCCGGGGTCAGGTCGCCCGGGAGCGAGACCTCGAGCCGCCGGCCCCCGACCTCGACGACGACGGTGCGTCGCGGGGCCTCGTCGGCGTCCCCACCGGCCTCCGGCGTCTCGAACGGTTCGATCCGGTTGTCGAACTCGGTCTCGATCCACCGGGTGTGAACGGTGAACGACGCCGCACCCTCGGGCGCGGTGAACGCCGGGTCCTCCACGACCACGCGGTGGAACGGCAGCACCGTGGGCAAGCCGTCCACGACCATCTCCGCGAGCGCCCGCCGCGAGCGCTCGAGGGCCTGGCGGCGGTCGGACCCGGTGACGATCAGCTTCGCGACCATCGAGTCGAACTGCCCGCCGATGACGGTGCCCGACTCCACCCCGGCGTCGACCCGCACGCCGGGACCCGCCGGCGCGACGAACCGCGTCACGGTCCCCGGCGCGGGCAGGAAGCCGCGCCCGGCGTCCTCGCCGTTGATCCGGAACTCGAAGGAGTGCCCGCGCGGCTCGGGGTCCGCGGTGAGCCGCAGGTCCTCGCCGTCGGCGATGCGGAACTGCTCGCGCACCAGGTCGAGCCCGCTGGTCTCCTCCGAGACCGGGTGCTCCACCTGGAGGCGGGTGTTGACCTCGAGGAACGAGATGGTGCCGTCCGCACCGACGAGGAACTCGACGGTGCCGGCCCCGGAGTAGCCGGCCCCGAGGCAGATGGCGCGCGCGGAGGTGTGGATGCGCGTGCGCTGGGAGTCGGACAGGAACGGCGCCGGGGCCTCCTCGACGAGCTTCTGGTGGCGGCGCTGCAGCGAGCAGTCCCGGGTGCCAACGACGATGCAGCGGCCGCGCTGATCGGCCAGCACCTGGGCCTCGACGTGGCGCGGGCGGTCGAGGTAGCGCTCGACGAAGGACTCACCGCGCCCGAAGGCCGACACGGCCTCCCGCACCGCGGCGTCGAACATGTCGGGGATCTCCGAACGTTCGCGCGCGACGCGCATGCCGCGTCCACCACCGCCGAACGCGGCCTTGATGGCCACCGGCAGGCCGTGCTCGTCGGCGAAGGCGATCACCTCGTCGGCGTCGGCGACCGGGTCCTTCGTGCCGGGCACCAGCGGCGCCCCCGCGCGCTCGGCGATCTTGCGGGCGGTGACCTTGTCGCCCAGGTCGCGGATGGCCTGCGGGCCGGGGCCGATCCAGATGAGGCCGGCGTCGAGGACGGCCTGGGCGAAGTCGGCGTTCTCGGAGAGGAAGCCGTACCCCGGGTGGATGCCGTTGGCGCCGGAGGTGCGCGCCGCGTCGAGGAGCTTGGTGACGTCGAGGTACGACTCGGCGGCGGTCTGCCCGCCGAGCGCGATGGCCTGGTCGGCCAGGCGCACGTGCGGCGCGTCGCGGTCGGGCTCGGCGTAGACCGCGACGCTGGCCAGGCCCGCGTCCCGGCAGGCCCGCACCACGCGGACCGCGATCTCCCCGCGGTTGGCGACCAGGACGGTGTGCAGGCGAGCGGATCCTGCCGACGCTGCCATCGTGGGAGCCTCCTGAGAACGCGGCGGAGTGTAGGACCGCCGGTCCGGCAGCCTCTCGCACTCCTCGCCCCCGGCGACACGGCCCCCGTGCGTGGCCATCGACACACCGCGACCGGGACCCTGCCGGTCCTCCGCTACCGCCACAGATTGGTGATCGCGACGCCGAGCTCGCCGATCAGCCGCCGCGTGAGCGGCAGGCTGAGCCCGACGACGTTGGACGGGTCGCCCTCGATGCCCTCGACGAACCAGCCGCCCCGCCCGTCGAGGGTGAACGCCCCGGCCACCTCGAGCGGCTCGCCCGAGGCCAGGTACGCCTCGAGCTCGGCGGGGGTGGGCGCCCCGAAGCTCACCGCAGTGCTCGCGTGCCCGGCCATCTCGGCGTCGGGGGTCCCGGCCCGCACCCGGACGACCGCGTGGCCGGTGAGGAGCTCCGCAGGGCGACCCGCCATCTGTGCCCACCGCTCCCGGGCTCTGTCGACGGTGGCCGGCTTGCCGACGAGCTCCCCGTCGAGCAGCAGCATCGAGTCGCAGCCGACGACCATCGCGTCCGGGTGCTCGGCGCCCACCACGGCGGCGACCTGACGGGCCTTCGCGAGGGCGAGAGCGGTGACGGTCTCGGCGGGGCCGGCGTCGCCGAGCTCGGCGAGCAGCGCGGGCTCGTCCACACCGGACACCACGACGGCGGGATCCACCCCCGCCGACCGCAACACGTGGAGACGGGCGGGCGAGGCGGAGGCCAGGACGAGACGCACGGGCGCCGACCCTATCGACCATCTCCGAGGCGATGCCGGGTCCGGGCGGAGCCCGTTGCTGTGTCGGTGCCTTGGCCTAAGGTCCGAGGCCCCGACGACGCGGAGGTCCCTCGACGATGGCGGACGAGCAGTCGGCCGACCCGGTCATGGTCCGCATCATGGCCGCGGTGGAGCGTTCGCAGTCCGGAGACGCAGCCGGCGCACGAGCCGACTTCGCGGTGATCTGGGGCGACGTCGGGCCGGAGGCCGACCCGTTCCACCGGTGCACCTTGGCGCACTACGCCGCCGACGTCCAGGAAGACCTCCGCGAGGAGCTGGCGTGGGACGTGTACGCGCTGGAGGCCGCCCAGGACGTCACCGACGCCCGAGCGAAGGAGCATCACGCGTCGTTGGCGATCGAGGGCTTCTTCCCGTCGTTGCACCTCAACCTGGCCGAGGACTACCGCAAGCTCCGAGACGTCGAGAACGCTCGCCACCACATCGCAGCGGCCCGTGAACACCTGTCCGTTCTGCCCGAGTACGGGTACGGGGCCATGATCCGCGCCGGCGTGGACCGTGTCGGTGCGCTACTCGATGCCGAGACCGCAGGGTGAGTAGGCCTTCCCAGCCCGCGCGGGGGTGCACTCGGCGTCGTCACCGAGATCGGCCGGAGGCGCGCCACGCGCCGGGGCCGGGCGTCAGGGACCAGGACGCGGCGGCACGGCGCACGAGCGCGTCGCGGGCGGCCCACCGGGACCGCTCGGGGACGGGGGCCTGCCCGGCCGGTCCCGACGCGGTCCCGAGGACGGCCAGCAGCGCCGCCACCTCCTCGGCGGTCGCGTCGCCCCGCACGATCCGCAGCATCGACCGCGCCTCTCCGGAATTCACAGGGGGATGTTCCCGTGCTTGCGCGGCGGCAGCGTCTCGCGCTTGTTCTCCAGCGACCGGAGCGCGCGGGCGACGTAGCCGCGGGTGTAGGAGGGCGGCACCACCATGTCGACGTAGCCCCGCTCGGCCGCCACGTAGGGGTTGGCCAGGGTGTCCTCGTACTCCTGCTGCAGCTCGGCCCGGCGGGCGGCCACGTCGCCGCCGGCCTCCTCGGTCGTCGCGAGCTCCTTGCGGTAGAGGATGCTCACCGCCCCCGACGCCCCGGTCACCGCGATCTGGGCCGTGGGCCACGCGAGGTTGAGGTCGGCGCCGAGATGCTTGGAGCCCATGACGTCGTAGGCGCCGCCGTAGGCCTTGCGGCAGATCACGGTGACGAGCGGGACCGTCGCCTCGGCGTACGCGTAGATCAGCTTCGCGCCGCGCCGGATGATGCCGCTGTACTCCTGCTCGGTGCCGGGCAGGAAGCCCGGGACGTCGACGAAGGTCAGCACCGGGACGTTGAACGCATCGCAGGTGCGCACGAACCGCGCGGCCTTCTCGCTCGCCGCGATGTCGAGGCACCCCGCGAGCTGGGTGGGCTGGTTGGCGACGACGCCCACCGAGCGGCCCTCGATCCGCCCGTAGCCGACCACCATGTTGGTCGCGTAGAACTCCTGGATCTCCAGGAAGTCCTCCTCGTCGACGACGCGGCGGATCACCTCGCGGATGTCGTAGGGCTGGTTCGGGGAGTCGGGCACGAGGGTGTCGAGCTCGAGGTCGGCGTCGGTCAGCGCGTCGGCGACGGCGGCGGTCCCGGAGTCGGACTCGGACTCGGCGGCGAGGCGCGGCGGCTCCGCGAGGTTGTTCGACGGCAGGTACCCCAGGAGCTCCTGCACGAAGGTGATCGCGTCGTCCTCGTCGGACGCGAGGTAGTGCGCGTTGCCGGAGGTGGTGTTGTGGGTGCGTGCGCCGCCGAGGGTCTCGAAGTCGACGTCCTCCCCGGTGACCGTCTTGATCACGTCCGGCCCGGTGATGAACATGAACGACGTCTCGTCGACCATCACGGTGAAGTCGGTGAGGGCCGGGGAGTACACGGCGCCACCGGCCGCCGGGCCGAGCACCAGCGAGATCTGCGGGACGACGCCGGAGGCGTGCGCGTTGCGGCGGAAGATCTCGCCGTAGAGGCCGAGGGCGACGACGCCCTCCTGGATGCGTGCGCCGCCGCCGTCGTTGATGCCGACCACCGGGCAGCCGATCCTCATCGCGGTGTCCATCACCTTGACGATCTTCTCGCCGTAGACCTCGCCGAGCGCCCCGCCGAACACCGTCGCGTCCTGGGAGAACACACAGACCGGGCGGCCGTCGACGGTGCCCTGACCGGTGACCACCCCGTCGCCGTACGGCCGGTTCGCCTCGAGCCCGAAGTTGGTGGAGCGGTGCCGCGCCATCGCGTCGAACTCCAGGAACGAGCCCTCGTCGAGCAGCAGCTCCAGGCGCTCGCGGGCGGTCTTGCGGCCCTTGGCGTGCTGCCGCTGGACCGCGCGGGCGCTGCCGGTGTGCACCACGTCGTCCTGGCGGCGGCGCCAGTCGGCGAGCTTCCCGGCCGAGGTGTGCAGGTCGGGCTCGGGCGCGGAGCCCTCCGGCTCGGGCGGCGGCTGCGTCGCGGCGCTCATGCCGGGGACCCTAACCATGCCCCCCGACCGGGCCGACCGTGACGACGAGCACGCGCGGCCCGCGCCGTACCGTCGGACCGCGTGAGCAGGGGCACGGCCGCGCCGACCGGCGGTGACGCGACGGACGGGGGCGAGGTCGCCGCGTGGCGGGCGCTGCGCACCACCGCGTGCGCGCCCCGCGGTCCGTGGGCGCGCCTCGAGGTCGTGGACCGGACCGGCTCCACCAACGCCGACCTGCGCGCCGCCGCCGCGCGCGGACCCGAGGCCGCGCCCGACCGCAGCGTGCTGCTCGCCCACCACCAGGTCGCCGGACGCGGGCGCCGGGACCGGGCCTGGCAGGCGCGGTCCGCGGAGGGTCTCACGCTCAGCGTGCTGCTGCGCCCGGACGGTGTGCCGAGGGCGCGATGGGGCTGGGCGCCCCTGCTCACGGGTGTCGCGCTCGTGCTCGCCGTGGAGGACGACGTGCCCGCCGCCCTCAAGTGGCCGAACGACCTGCTGCTCGGCGAGGCGCCGCGCAAGGCCGCGGGCATCCTCGCCGAGGTGGTCGACGGTGGACCGGGCGCGGGGCCGGCCCTCGTGATCGGGATCGGCGTCAACGTCGCCACCGGGCGCGACGCCCTGCCCGCGGGCGCCACGTCGCTCGCCGCCGAGGGCGTTGAACGGGGCCGGCCCGACCTGCTGGGCGACCTGCTGGCCGTGCTCGCCTCGCTCGACGACGACTGGCGGGAGGCGGGCGGCGACGCCGCGTCCAGCGGGCTCCTCGCCGCCTACCGCGAGCACTGCGCGACGCTCGGGCGGCGCGTCCGGATCGAGCTCCCCGGCGACCGCACGCTCGTCGGCCGCGCCGTCGACGTCGACGACGAGGGGCGCCTCGTCGTCCGCGACGACCACGACCGGGAGACGCGGGTGATCGCAGGTGACGTCGTGCACGTGCGACCGGAGGACCGACGGCTAGCCTCCGACGGAGGAGGTGGGTGACGTGGCCTACCCGGAGGGGCTGCTCGTCCCCGGCGAGCGCGTGCTCACACATCTGCGCCCGCACTGGCGGATGCTCGTCGTGCCCGTCCTCGTGCCCCCGATCGCGGTCGGGGTCGGCGCGTGGGTGGCCGCGAGGGCCAGCAGCCTGGCGTGGCGTGTCCCGCTGCAGATCGCGACCCTGGTCGTGGTGGTCGGCGTCGTCGGCTGGTTCGCGCTCGCCCCGCTGCTGCGCTGGCGGTGCACCCACTTCGTCCTCACCGACCGCCGGGTCCTCGTCCGCGAGGGCGTCCTCTCCCGGGTCGGGATCGACGTCGCCGGGGCGACCGTCACCGGTGTGCGGACCCGGCAGAACTTCCTCGAGCGCGTCCTCGGGTGCGGGACCCTCGTCGTCGCCGTCGAGTACGCCGACGATCCGTGGGAGTTCGACGGTCTCGCGGCCGTGGTGCGCACCGCGGCGACGCTGGAACGGGTCGCCGAGGAGCGCGGGGGGATGCGGGAATATCTCGCCGACGACTACCCCCACGAGGACGAGGACGACGAGGCCGAGGCCTTCGGCGCCCCGGTGCGGCGCCGGGCGCGCTGAACCCGGCCGGCGCATCGTCGTGTCGGCGGCCGAGGGGAACCGCCGGATCGGGGGCCGCGTCGGAGGGGGCGTGGGGCTCGATGCGCTCGTCCGCTGGCTCGACGCCGCGGGCGTCCCGGCGGGAACGGTCGTCGTGGGGGACGAACCGGCGGCGGGGGACCGCGGGACGGACGGCGGGGTGTGGCGGATCCGTGCGGTGCGGCCGGGCGAGACGGGGCCGGGGGAGGACGCCGACCAGGACGGCGGCGGCTGGGAGGTCTTCTGGGGCGAGGGTGGTCGGCGGCACGCGTGGACCCGCTTCGACGACGAGTCCACCGCCTGCTACGCGCTCTTCGGTCGCCTCGTGTGGGTGCTCCTGGCGCGGGGTGCCCTCGTGCGGGCCTGATGGGTCACCGACGCAGGTGGGCCAGCGCCGCGTCGTGGATCAGACCGTTGCTCGATATCCCCGACCCGGTGTCGTACCGGGAGTCGCCCGTGAGGTCGGTGAAGCGCCCGCCGGCCTCGGTCACCAGCACGTGCAGCGCGGCGAGGTCCCAGGCGCTCGCGACCGGGTCCACCGCCGCGTCGAGCAGTCCCTCGGCGACGAGGCAGTGCTGATGGAAGTCACCGAAGGCGCGGTTCTCCCACGCGGCGTCGACGAGCGCGAGCCACTGCTCGCGCGTGCCCTCGTCGCGCCAGGTGCCGAGATCGGTGGTGGAGACGTAGGCGTCGGCCAGGTCGGCGACGCCGGACACGGCGATCGGTGCCCGGTCGAGCCCGCGCACGGCGTCGGAGGTCCAGGCGCCCGCGCCCTGCGCGGCCCACCAGCGCCGACCGAGTGCGGGCGCGGTCACGGCCCCGACCACCGGCCGCCCGTCGACGACTAGGGCGATGAGCGTGGCCCATACCCCCACGCCGCGGGAGAAGTTCTTCGTCCCGTCGATCGGGTCGAGGACCCACGCCCGGCCGGCCCGACCGGTGGGCCCGCCGCGCTCCTCGCCGAGCACGGCGTCCGCGGGGCGCTCGGTGGCGAGGACGGACCGGATCGCGTCCTCGCAGGCGACGTCGGCGTCGGTGACCGGAGTGCGGTCGGGCTTGCGCTCGACGCGCAGGTCGGCCGCGCGGAAGCGGGGTCGCGTCACGGTGTCCGCGGCGTCGGCCAGGTGCAGGGCGAGCGCCAGGTCCTCGGTGTACGGGACGGGAGCGGTCACCGTCGGATCGTGCCAGGGCCGTCCCCGAGCACGGCTACCATCTCCCGGTGACCACTGTGCTGCTGGTCGAGGACGACGCGGCGATCGCCGGCCCGCTCTCCCGGGCCCTCGGTCGCGAGGGCTACGACGTCGACGTGGTGGGCGACGGGCCGCGGGCCGTGGTCCGCGCCGGCGAGGGCGAGGTCGACCTGATGGTGCTCGACCTCGGGCTACCGGGGATGGACGGGCTCGAGGTGTGCCGTCGGGTGCGCGCCGGCCATCCGAACCTCCCCGTCCTCATGCTCACCGCACGCACCGACGAGGTGGACTTCGTCGTCGGCCTCGACGCCGGGGCCGACGACTACGTCGGGAAGCCGTTCCGGCTCGCGGAGCTGATGGCACGGGTGCGGGCCCTGCTGCGCCGGCGTCTACCCGAGGTGCTCGACGCCGGGGGCGTCCGGATGGAGCCGTCGGCCCGGCGGGTCCTCGTCGACGGCATCGAGATCTCCCTCGCGAACAAGGAGTTCGAGCTGCTGCGGGTGCTGCTGTCCCGGGCCGGGCAGGTCGTCTCCCGCGAGGAGATCCTGCGGGAGGTGTGGAACGACCCGGAGATGAAGACCTCGAAGACCCTCGACATGCACATGTCCTGGTTGCGACGCAAGCTCGGCGACTCCGAGAGCGGAGTGGGCACCGCCGGCGACAAACACATCGCGACGGTGCGCGGCGTCGGGTTCCGCTTCAACACCTGATCGGCACGGGAAGCGGGGGTACACGGTGCGCCGACGCATCCTCGTCTCCACCCTGATCGTCGTCTCGATCACGGTGACGGTACTGGGCGGGCCGCTCGCGTTCACCACGTGGCGGCTGGTCGAGGACTTCACGCACGCCGACATCCAGACCCGGCTGCGGCAGGTGGTGGGCACGCTCGACACCCGGATCTCCTCCGGCGTGACCTCGCCGGTCGGACCGGTGGACCTGGCGAGCGTCTCCGTCGCGATCCCGCCGGGAGGCACGCTCGTGGTCACCACCCCGCGCGGGACGAGCACAGCGGGGGAGCCCGAGGCGGGCCCGATGGTGACCGAGATGCTGCCCTTCGGGCTCAGCGGTTCGGCAGTGCTCAGCGAACCCGCGGCGGAGATGCGGGACCGCCAGCTGCAGGCCACGTTGCTCGTGCTGGTCGCGGTGCTGCTCTCGGTCGGCGTCGGTGCCCTGGTAGCGACGCTGACCGCCCGGCGTCTGGCGGACCCGCTCCAGCAGGTCGCGAGCCGGGCCGCCCGTCTGGGCGCCGGCGATTTCCGCGCGGCCCCGCACCGGCACGGGATCCCCGAGCTCGACCGCGTCGCGGACGTGCTCGACTCCTCCGCGGTCGCCCTCGCCGAGCTCCTGCAGCGCGAGCGCGACCTCGTCGGGGACGTCTCCCACCAGCTGCGCAGCCGTCTCACGGCGCTGCAGCTGCGTCTCGACGAGCTCGCCGCGCACCCCGACCCCGACGTCGCCGCCGAGAGCTCCGCGGCCCTCGAACAGGCCGAGCGGCTCGCGCAGGTCCTCGACGAGCTGCTCTCCTCGGCCCGTGCGGCCCGGGCCGCCGGCGCGGGGCCGGTCGATCTCGCCCTCGAGCTCGGCGCGGTGGTCGACGAGTGGCGCGACACGGTGCGGGCGGCGGGTCGCTCGCTGCGGCTGCGGGTTCCGGAGGGACTCGTGGCGCGCGCCACCCCGCCGCGGCTGCGGGAGGCCGTGGGCGTCCTCGTCGACAACGCCGCGCGGCACGGCGACGGCACGATCACCGTCACCGCGCGGCACTCCGACCACGACACGATCGTCGTGGAGGTGGCCGACTCCGGGGAAGGCGTGCCCGAGGCGCTCGCCCCGCACGTGTTCGACCGCGGCGTCTCCGGCGTGTCGTCCACCGGGGTCGGCCTCGCCCTGGCCCGGGCGCTCGTCGAGGCCGACGGCGGGCGCCTGGAACTCGCGCGCCTGCGGCCCGCGACGTTCGCGCTCTTCCTGCCCGTTCCCCGCACCGATCAGGCCGTCGCCGCTCCCCGTCCCCTCCCGGCGACCGGCCCGCGCTGAGCTGGCGCCGCGACTACTCCGTCGGTGCCCGCGGATCTCCCACCGTCGTGTCGACCGACACGGCGGGGAACACCCACCGGCGGAAGGCCCAGAAGCGGAAGGTCATCGCCAGCAGCGTTCCGACGATCTGGGCGCTCACCAGGTCGGCGAGCTGCTCGGTGAGCGGCGAGACCGCGGGGACGGCGAGGTCGAGCCAGTAGCGCGAGGCGAAGAGCGGGCCGGCGTTCATGCCCAGCGCGACCGCGGAGACGACGAAGTACAGCGTCGCCTCCCGCGGGCGGGCGAGCCCGCCGCGCGCACGGAAGGACCACCCGCGGTTGAGCAGGTAGCCGACGAGGGTGGCGACGACGACGGCGATCACCTTCGCCGTCACCGGCTTCGGCTCGAGCAGCGTCGACTTGAGCAGCAGGAACACCGCGGTGTCGACGACGAACGTCGACGCCCCGACCAGCGCGAACCGCACGAGCTCACCGTGGCGACGCGCCGCCTCGACGAGCCTGCGGGGATGCGGCGCGGCACGGGCCTCGGTCATCGCCGAGGAGTCTAGGTCTGCGTCGCAGCGCGCGCGGGTGAAGCGCCGGACACGGAGGTCGAGGTCGACGCTGAGCCGGCCGACGACGACGCCGACGACGACGATGAGCCAGCCGACGCTGAGCCGGCCGACGACGACGCCGACGACGACGACGAGCCAGCCGACGACGAGCCGGCCGACGCCGGGGCACGGGTGGTGACGGCCGAGGAACCCTCTGCGCGGTGGCGACCCCGGTCGGCGCTCACGCCGCGACCGGCCGTCGTCCCCGAGCTGTGCCGACCGTCGCCTGCGCGCCGCGACGTGGCGGTGGCCTCCCGGGTGGCCGCGGCGTCGGACGAGCCCCGTCGGTCGGAGACCGGCACGCCGAGCCCGGTGTCCGACGTCGGTGCGGTGCCCCGGGGTGCGGGCGGGACCCGGGGTGCGGGCGGGACCGGGGGTGCGGCGGGGCCGGGGAGAACGGGACCCGGGGGCGCGGCGAGGGTCGCCCCGGGTGGTGCACCCTGGGTGTCCGGACCGAGCACCCCCGGGCCCAGGGCGGCGACGGCGGCGAGGCCGGCGGCGCCGAGCCCGACCGCCCCGAGGACCACCGCAGCGCCCCGGGCCCCGCGGGGCAGGAGGTCGGGCCGCAGCACGCCGCCGAGCGCGCCGAGCACCCCGACCGCCCCGCCGGCCGCGACCGCCAGCTCGCCGGTGGTGGGCAGCGCCGATACTCCGAGGAACTCTCCCGTGCCCCCGCTGCGGGTCGCGAGGTACCCGACCAGGGCCGCTCCGAGGACCGTCGGCCCCACTGCCGCGCGGACCATGCCGCTGTTGACCTCCCGGAGCTCGGCGGCGAGCGCGCGACACTCGTCGCACTCGGCCAGGTGGGCCTCGACGCGGCCGGCGTCGCGCCGGGAGAGCCCGCCGCGGGTGTAGGCGCCGAGCCGCTCGCTGGTCTCGCGGTGGCGGCGGTCGCGCGGCGGCGAGCCGGCGTCGGAGGCGAGGTGCTCCTGCAGATAGGCCTGCCGCAGCCCCTCCCGGGCCCGGTACCCGAGCGCGGAGACGGCGTTGGGGGTGAGCCCGAAGAGGGGGGCGACGTCGGCGGGGGCGTCGCCCTCGACCTCGAGGTGCCAGAGCACGGCCTGCCACCGTTCGGGCAGGGTCGCGAAGGCGCGGGCGGCGAGGGAACGCTCGAGCCCGGCCACCGCGGGGTCGGCGAAGGGGACGACGGTGCGCGCGGGGTCGACGCCGATGACGTCGCCGATGTCTTCGGTGAGATCCAGGCGCCGCTCGGCGCGGGTCCGGTCGTAGGCGAGGTGGCGCAGCGAGGTCAGGAGGTAGGCCCGGAACGCCTCGGTGGGACCACCGCCGGCGCGCAGGATCTCGAGCAGGCGGGCGAACGCCGCGGACGTGAGGTCCTCGGCGTCGGCGGGGGCCCGGGCGAGCTGGCGGGCGAGGGCGCGCGCGGAGCCCGCGTGCCGGTCGTAGAGCGTGCCGAACGCAGCGGCCGACTCGGCGTCGGCCGGACGACCGCGGATCGCGACGAGCAGCTCGGCGTCGCTGGGTCCCGGACCGGCCGCCGACGCCGACCCGGGATCGACCGGTGTCATCGGCCGCACCACCTCCTCCGTGGCGGAAGTGTGGGCGGCCCGTCCGCGTGATCCGGTCATCGTCACCGTCACGGATGACCTCGCCGCGCGTCGGGAGGGGTAGAGCGGCGGACGGTGATCACCGGTCCGCGGATCGACACGAGGAGGTGACGTCGGGCGATGAGCGCACGAGGAGAACGGGCCGGAGCGCTGGCCGTCGACGACGCCGTGGCGCCGTCGCGGGACGTCACCCCGCCCACCGTCACCCCGCCCACCGTCACCCCGCCCACCGTCACCCCGCCCACCGTCACCCCGCCCACCGGCGCCCCGATCACCGGCGCCCCGATCACCGGCGGCGGTCACGGGGACGAGGCCGACGCGGCGCGCTTCCTCGGCCGGGCCCAGCGGGCCCTGCGCGAGCGCTGGTTCGCCTGCAGCAACGCCCTCGGTTGGACCGCCGCCGCGGAGTGGCCCAACGACGCCGTCGACGAGGTGTGCGGCGTGCTGGCGGCCGGGGGTGATCGTCCGGAGCTCGAGCGAGCCCTCGGCGCGTGGGCGGTGACCCGGGCGCGGGCGGGGATCGGCCTCGCCGAGACCCTCACCGACCTCAGCGCGCTGCATGCCGCCGTCCTGGGTGCCCTCGGCGACCTCGTGCACCACGAGGGCGGCCACATGCCTGGCGCCGACGGCTCCCGGCTGGTGCGGGTGGTGTCGCTGGCCTGGACCGACATCACGTGCGGGGAGCTCGCCGAGACCGCCGTGGTCGACCCGCTCTCGGGGCTGCCCACCGAGTCTTACCTGCGGGCCCGGCTCGGCGAGCTCTACGACGCCGCCCGCGCCCGCGGCGTCCGCGTCGGCGCCGAGCACGCCCTGGTGACGGTGACGCTCAAGGTGGCGGGCTGGTCACGGATCGCGCCGCTCTCGACCGTCGGGGAGGCGACCGGCATCGTCTTCGACGCCGGGGAGACCATCGCCGTCGTCGGACGCTCCACGGTCGTCGTGCTCGCGCCCCGCGTCGGGCTCCCGGCGCGGGTTCGGGTCCTGCGCGGTCTCCTCGAGCGCCGTCTCGCGGGCACCCCCGGTGTCCTCGCCGCGCCCGTCGCCCGGATCGTGGCCCTGCCCGGCACCTACGAGGGCGCCCGCGGGACCCTCGACCGGCTGCACGCCCCGCCGGCCCCGTCCGCCGGGTCGGTCCCCGTACGCCGGTAGCGTCCTGGCGTGGACGAGCGCACCGGCCTGCCCGTGGTCGCGATGGTCGGCGGGGGGCAGCTCGCGCGGATGACCCATCAGGCCGCGATCGCGCTCGGGCAGTCGCTGCGGGTGCTCGCCACCGGTCCGGACGAGCCGGCGGCGCTCGTCGCGCCCGACGTCGTCCTCGGCCACCACACCGACCTGGACGCGCTGCGCCGCGCCGCCCACGGGGCCGAGGCGCTCACGGTCGACCACGAGCACGTCCCTGCGGAGCACCTGCGGACCCTCGCGGCCGAGGGCGTCGCCGTCCATCCCGGGCCGGACGCGCTCGCCCACTCCCAGGACAAGCTGGTCATGCGCCGTCGCCTCGCCGCCCTGGGCGAGCCGGTCCCGCCCTTCGCGCCGGTGAGCAGCTTGGAGGACGTCACCGCCTTCGCCGATGCCCACGGCTGGCCGGTGGTGCTCAAGGCCGTCCGTGGGGGTTACGACGGGCGCGGGGTGTGGATGCTCGAGGACGGCGCCGCCGCGGCGCCCGTGATCGGCGAGTTGCTCGCTCAGGGCGTGCCGCTCATGGTCGAGCAGAAGGTGGAGCTGCGGCGGGAGGTCGCGGCGCTGCTCGCGCGGTCGCCGTTCGGTCAGGCCGCGCTGTACCCGCTGGTGGAGACCGTGCAGGTGGACGGCATCTGCGTCGAGGTCCTCGCTCCCGCGCCGGGCCTGGACGCGGAGACCTCCGACGCCGCCGCCACCCTCGCGCTGCGCCTGGCCGACACCCTCGGCGTCGTGGGGCTCCTCGCGGTCGAGCTCTTCGAGACCCCCGACGGGCACCTGGTGGTCAACGAGCTGGCGATGCGCCCCCACAACTGCGGGCACTGGAGTATCGACGGGGCGGTCACCTCGCAGTTCGAGCAGCACCTGCGTGCCGTGCTCGACTACCCGCTCGGGTCGACCGCGCCGCACGCGCCCGCGTGCGCGATGGCGAACGTCCTCGGCGGCGACCCGGTGCCGACCGTCGGGCTCGACGAGCGCGTCCACCACACCCTCGCCCGTTTCCCCGACGCGCGGGTGCACCTCTACGGCAAGGGCGAGCGGCCGGGGCGCAAGATCGGCCACGTGACGATGACGGGTGCCGACGCCGAGGTGGTGCGGGCCCGTGCCCGGCTCGCTGCCGACCACCTCGCCACCGGTGAGTGGACCGACGGAGGGGACCCGCCCCGGTGACCGACTCCGGCGGGGCCCTGGTGGGGATCGTCATGGGCTCGGACTCCGACTGGCCGACGATGCGGGCCGCCGCGGAGGCACTCGACGAGTTCGACGTCGCCTGGGAGGCGCGGGTGCTCTCGGCGCACCGGACGCCGCGGACGATGCTCGACTGGGCCGAGGCCGCCGCCGGTCGCGGGCTGCGGGTGATCGTCGCGGGGGCCGGCGGGGCGGCGCACCTGCCGGGGATGGTGGCCTCGGCGACGCTGCTGCCCGTGATCGGCGTGCCCGTACCGCTACGCTACCTGGACGGGATGGACTCCCTGCTCTCGATCGTCCAGATGCCCTCGGGCGTCCCGGTGGCGACGGTGTCGATCGGCGGCGCGCGCAACGCGGGCCTGCTCGCGGTGCGGATCCTCGGTGCCGCCGATCCCACGCTCGTGGCGCGGATGGCCCGGTTCCAGGCCGACCTCGCCGTCACCGTCGCGGACAAGGACGCCGCCCTCGCCCGGGAGGTGGGTGACGCGGCGTCGGGGAACCTTGGGACGTCCGAGTAGTCGCGGGTAGCGTCAGGCGTCCGAGCGCTGGGAGGCAGCCGTGGATCCCGACTTCGACCTGTACATGCTGGGCGAGGAGCGCGACGCACTCCGCGAGTCGGTGCGCGCCCTGGCCGAGAAGGAGATCGCGCCCTACGCCGCGGAGGTCGACGCCCAGGCCCGCTACCCGCGCGAGGCGCGGGAGGCCCTGACCGCCGCCGGGTTCCACGCCATCCACATCCCCGAGGCCTACTCCGGCGAGGGTGCCGACTCCATCGTGGCCTGCATGGTCATCGAGGAGGTCGCGCGGGTCTGCGCGTCGTCCTCGCTCATCCCGGCGGTGAACAAGCTCGGGTCGATGCCGATCATCCTGTCCGGCTCCGAGGAGCTCAAGCAGAAGGTCCTGCCGAGCATCGCGCGCGGCGAGGCGATGATCAGCTACGCGCTCTCGGAGCGCGAGGCGGGCTCGGACACCGTCGCCATGCGCACCCGCGCCCGCCACGACGGCGACCACTGGGTGCTCGACGGCACCAAGGCCTGGATCACCAACGGCGGTGTCTCGACGTGGTACACGGTCATGGCCAAGACAGACCCCGACAAGGGCTCCAGGGGCATCTCGGCCTTCGTCGTGCACGCCGACGACCTCGGCTTCTCCGTCGGGCCCCTCGAGCACAAGCTCGGCATCAAGGGCTCGCCGACCGCCGAGATCTACTTCGAGAACTGCACGATCGGCGAGGACCGGATCATCGGTGACGTCGGCACGGGCCTGAGGACCGCGTTCGCCACCCTCGACCACACGCGCCCGACCATCGGCGCGCAGGCCGTGGGCATCGCGCAGGGCGCCCTCGACGCCGCGGTGGACTACGTCCGCACCCGCCGCCAGTTCGGGAAGTCGGTCTCGGAGTTCCAGGGCGTGCAGTTCATGCTCGCCGACATGGCCATGAAGATCGAGGCCGCGCGGCACCTCGTGTACGCGGCCGCGGCGCGCGCCGAGCGCGGCGTGCAGAACATGGGCCTCATCGCCTCGGCGTCGAAGTGCTTCGCCTCGGACACCGCGATGGAGGTGACCACCGATGCCGTGCAGCTCTTCGGCGGCGCCGGGTACACCACCGACTTCCCGGTCGAGCGCATGATGCGCGACGCCAAGATCACGCAGATCTACGAGGGCACCAACCAGATCCAGCGGATGGTGATGGCGCGCGCGCTGCTGCGCTGACCCGGCGTCGGGGTGTGGCCGTGCTCACAGGCGCACGGTGCACCGCTCCGACTCGACCTTCCGGTCCAGGCGGGCCGGGTCGGCCGGGTCGGCGTGGCGCACCTGCACCAGCGACGCCCCGGCCGCGAGCACGGCGAGCAGCCCGTCGACCAGCCCGCCCGACGCCGCGACCGGCCAGTCCACCGTGCTCAGGACCCGATCCGACGCGGTGAGGCCCAGGTCCCCGGCCCGGGCGCGGGCCGCGGCGAGGACCTCCGCAACGGTCGCGTCCCCGAGGGCGGGGGCGTCGTCGGGGGCCGGTGCGTCCGGGGCGAAGTGGTCACCGTGGACGCGGACCTCGGTGGCGAAGTCCACCGCTCCGGCGGGGAGGTCGGTGAGCGCCCGCCCGAACGCGTCGAGCGAGAGGCCCACGACGAGTCCGGCCCCGCCCGCCGCGGGCAGGGACGGGGCGTCGGCGAGGGCCACCTCGGCGGCGTCCGGCGACGCGAGGACGTGCGCGCCGCACCACCACGCCCCCAGCAGCACCGCCGCGGTCTGCCAGTGCGCGGGCAGCAGCAGCGCCACCGTCGTCCCCGGCTCGACGTCGCACTCGTCGCGCAGGAGGTTGGCGGTCTTGGCCACCCAGTTGACGAACGTGAGCCCGGAGAGCTCGACGCGCTCGCCGGTCGCGTCGTCGTAGAACGTGACGACCGGACGGGCCACGTCACCGGCCCGCAGGGGGCCGAGGAGGGCGTCGGTGACGGTCATGGCGAGAGAGTGGCCGATCGGAGTCGATCTCGGTCGACCCGGGGCGTTCAGTCGACGCAGGGGATCCCGGCGGCGGTGATGGGCGGCGGGGGCGGCGGCACCGGCGCCGCTGCCGTGTCGGTGACGGCGAGCCCCGGTGCCGGCATCGCGCCGGGGCCGGAGTAGTCGGGGCCGAGCATCACGCGCACCGTGCCCGCGGGGACCGTGGGGTCGGGCCGGGAGGCGAGACCGAGGACCGACGCGACGAGGGCCGCGCCCCCGTCGGCGGCGGGACCGATCAGCACCGTCGAGCGGGTGGACGCGGGGTCGACCGCGGGGTCGGCGTTGCCCGACGCGGTCCGGGTGAACCCCCGCGCGCCGAGCACGCCGACGACCCGGGCGGCGGCGCCGTCGCGCTGGGAGGCGTTGCGGACGTCCACCGGCACCGTCCCCGGGTCGGGGGTGCCGGGCCCGGGACGTTGTCCGTTGCCGATCGCGTCAGCGACGTAGCGCTGCACCTCGGCGGGATCCACCCGGAGCACGTCGCCCTGCCCGGTGCTCTCGGTGCCCCGCGTGGGGATGGTGAGGAAGGCGACGGAGCCCGCCGAGACCCCCTGCATCTGCTGGGCGAACCCCAGGAGGTCCCAGCTGCCGTCGAGGACCACCGTCTGCTTCACCGCGTCGAGCAGCCGGGTGAGGGTGACCGGGTCGGCGAGCGTCCCCGCGGAGAGGATCTTGCGGGACAGCCCCGCGAGGAACGCCTGCTGGCGCCGGACCCGGTCGAGGTCGCCGTTGGGGAGGCCGTAGCGCTGCCGCACGAAGGCCAGCGCGTCGTGCCCGGCGACGCCGCGGGGCCCCGCGGCGAAGTGCGCCCCCGCCTTCTCGTCGTCGACCGGGTTCTTCAGGCAGACGTCCACGCCGCCGACGGCCTGGGTCAGGGTGTAGAAGCCGAGGAGGTTGATCTCGGCGTAGTGGTCGACGGTGAGACCGGTCAGGCTCGACACGGCACCCACGAGCGCGCGGCGTCCGGCCTCGGAGGACTTGACGTCGACGTCGCGGGGGTCGGTGTCCCCCGCCGCGACGAGGCGCTCGCCCTCGGCGGCCTTCGCGCCCGGGAACGCAGAGTTGATCTTCGCGGGCCGACCGGTCCCCGCCATCGGGACGTAGCTGTCGCGCGGGATGGAGAAGGCAACGGCACGCGAGCCGTCGTTGGGCACCCGCACGAGGATCATCGTGTCCGTGTTGAGGACGCCGTTCTCGGCGGAGGCACCGATCGCGTCGAGGACCTCGCGGGGCAGGGGCCGGCCCTCGGTGTCGGTCCGGCTGTCGGTGCCGACCAGCAGGATGTCGGTGGCGCCGTCGGGACCGCTCCCCAGCGTCCCGAGGGCACTCGACGAGGTGGCCAGCCCACCCGAGAGAGCCGCCCACGCGGTCCCGCTGAGGGCGAGGACGAGGACCGAGAGCACGGTCACCCCGAGACGCAGGACGCGGTGACCGTTCCTCCTCGCGCCCCGCGACGGGGCGCCCCGGCGCGCCGACGGTGTGGACTGCGGCGGGCCGCCCCGGGACGAGGTGCCGCGGGAGGAGGTCGGTGGCGACCGCCGGCGGTCCCGGTCGGGCCGCTCCCGCAGGGCGACCGCCCGGCCGTCCGCCCCCTCGACACGGTCGTCGGGACGCGGGGTGCGGGCCACGGTCCGCGACGGGCGCTCCTCCCGCCCCCCACGCTCCCGCCCCCCACGCTCCCGAGTGGATCGCGGGGGGTCGGATCGCGGGGGGTCGGATCGCGGGGGGTCGGATTGCGGGGGCTCGGATCGCGGGGGGAGGGCGCGGGCCGGACGGCGCTCGGAGAGCCGGGCGAGGCGGGCGAGGCGGTCGCGCGCCGAATCCTCGGCCATCACCCACTCCCTCCGCTCCCGGTGCGCGTGGCCGCGCGGGTGGTCGGTCTTTGCTCGTCGGGTCGGACCGTGACGACGCGGAGCCACCCGCCCCGCCCGTCGGGACATCGTCGCGTCCCGGGCCCGACCTGAGGGCAGGCTAGACGGCACCGACGCCGGATCCCCGCCATCACTCGACTGGTGCGGGTCCGGCGCGTCGCGCACCGTGCCAGACTGCTCCGGCCGAGTGATCGGCGACCCCGGGTCACACCCGGACGCCGCGTCGGCGGGGGGCCCGGTGGGTCGACAGGACGGGAGGCCGACGTGCGCTGGATGGTCACCGGTGCCGGCGGCGCGCTGGGCACCGACCTCGTGCGCGCGATCCGCAGGCGGGGGGACCCCCTCGTGGCTCTACCGCGTGGGGGGCTCGACATCACCGACGCCGACGCGGTGGATGCGGCGGTGCGGCGGTGGACCGAGGACGACGACCCGGCGGGGTCGGAGCCGGCCGTCCTCGTCAACGCCGCGGCGTTCACCGCGGTCGACCTCGCCGAGACCGACCCGGACGCGGCCCGCGCCGCGCACGCCGTCAACGCCGTCGGCCCGGGCCTGCTCGCGGCGGCCTGCGCTCGCACCGGCGCGGGGATGATCCACGTCTCGACCGACTACGTCTTCCGTGGGGACCGGACCGATGGCTCCGGCTACGAGCCCGACGACCCGGTCGAACCGATCAGCGTCTACGGCCGCACGAAGGCCGAGGGGGAGGACCGTGTCCGCGACGCCCTCGCCGCCCACCACGTCGTGCGTACCGCCTGGGTCTACGGCGACGTCGGGACCAACTTCGTGCGCACGATCGCCCGCCTCGTCCGGGAGCGGGACACCCTCGACGTCGTCGACGACCAGCACGGGTCGCCCACCTGGTCGGCCGATCTCGCCGCGGCCCTTGTGGAGCTCGGGGCGTGGGAGTCGCGCGGAGCCACGCCCGGCACCTTCCACGCGACCGGTGGGGGGCGGACGACCTGGTACGGACTCGCGCGGGCCGTCGTCGCCGCGGTCGGTGCCGATCCCGGTCGGATCCACCCCTGCGCCACCGACCGCTTCCCGCGACCCGCTCCTCGGCCCGCGTGGTCGGTGCTCTCGACCGGTTCGTGCCCGCTCACCGCATCGCGGCCGCTGCGGCCCTGGGACGAGGCGCTGCAGGCGGCCGTGGCGCACCATCCCGGGCTCGTCGGACTCGATGGCGTCGTTTCCGCACCCGTCGAGTAACCCATCGCCGTCCCGCCCGTTGACCGAGCATGGCGCTCGAGTCGGTGCTTCTCGCTCTCCCGGCGGTCGTCGCGGTCTGGCTGGTGGTCGACGCGGGTCGCGAGCGGCACCGCCTCCGTGCCCGCATGGCGCGGGCGGGGGCCGCTGGATCGAGCAGGAGTCCGTCCGGACTCCGGTGGCGGGCCGTGCGTCCCCTCCGGGGCGTCCGACGGCCGTGACACCCTGTGCGGATGCCCGACGACGCGGTGTCCGCCGGGGCCGCGGAACCCCTCGACGACGCTCCTCGACCCGACGACGGGCCCCTCGACGCCCGGCCCCCGAGCGCCCAGCCCCTCAGCGATCGGGCCCGGGCCCTCGCGGGGAGCGACCCGGACGACAGCGACGAGACCCACGACGAGGTGGTGAACCTCCTGCTGCGCGGTCTCGCCGCGGCGGAGCCCGACGCGGCCGGCCTGCTCGCTGCGGCTCATCTCCGACACGGGGACCGGCATGCGGCCGTCCAGGTCCTCGGTCCGGCCGTGCACGTGCACGGGGAGATCGAGCTCGCGGGCGTCCTCGGCGAGGCCCTGGCCGCCCTCGGCGACCACGACGCCGCCGAGCGCGCCTTCCTCGTCGGACTCGATGCGGGCGATGTCGGGGCGATGAACGACTACGGCGTCTTCCTGCGCGACCGCGGGCGGACCCAGGAGGCGTCGTACGTCCTCGACCGCGCCGCCCGGGCGGGGGACGACCTCGCCGCGCTGAACCTCGTCGCCCTGCACCTCGAGGAGCTCGACGACCCGGACACCGCGATCGCGCTCGCCGAGCAGTACGCCGACGACGCCCGGCCCTCCAGCCTCGTCGCGCTCGCCGACGTCCGCCTCGCCGTGGGCCGCGAGGACGACGCGGAGGCCCTCTACCGGCAAGCGGCCGAGCTCGGCGGATCGTGCGCGAACATCTACTACGGCTGGTTCCTCCAGGATCGTCGCGACGACCTCGAGGGCGCCGAGCGAGCGCTGCGTACCGCCCACGAGGTGGGGGAGGAGGGCGCGGCGTTCCACCTGGCCCGCTTCCTGTTCGACGACGGTCGACGCGACGATGCGCAGCCCTTCTTCGAGGAGGCGGCCCGCCACGGCGACGTCGATGCGCAGCGGGTCCTCGAGGACTCCTACCGCGGCCTGGTGGATCGCTTCGATGACTGACCGGGCAGGATGCGCGGTGATGCCCGCCCTCCCCGCCCCCGTCCCGGTGGCCGCGATCGTGGCCTACGGCGACGATCTCGCCGTCGTCTGCGTCACGTACTCGCCCGGGCCGGCGTTGGCCGGATTCCTCGCGACCCTCGATGGGGCGACGTCCGGCCGCGTCCGGGTGGTGCTGGCCGACAACGGCTCGACCGACTGCGCCCCCGAGGACGCCGTGGCCGCCGCCGAGACCGCCGGTGCCCCGAACGTGGAGCTGCTGCGCATCGGCGAGAACGTCGGCTACGGAGCGGCGGCCAACCGGGCGGTGGCGGCACTGCCCCCCGAGGTCGGGTGGGTACTCGTGGCCAACCCCGACATCGAGTTCGGCCCCGGCGCGGTCGACGCCCTGCTCGCCGCCGCCGGGCGGTGGCCGCGGGCGGGGAGCCTCGGCCCGCTCATCCGCACCGACGACGCCGTGTATCCGTCGGCGCGCCGGCAGCCCTCGCTCGGGCGCGGTGTCGGGCACGCCGCGTTCGCCGCGGTGTGGCCGTCGAACCCGTGGACGCGCTCCTACCGGCAGGAGGGCGCGGTGGCCGAACGGACCGCGGGCTGGCTGTCGGGGTCGTGCGTGCTGCTGCGGCGCGAGGCCTGGGACTCGGTGGACGGGTTCGACCCGCGCTACTTCATGTACTTCGAGGACGTCGACCTCGGCGACCGTCTGGGACGGGCGGGGTGGCTCAACGTCTACGTCCCCGACGCCGAGGTGGTGCACACCGGAGGCCACGCCACCGAGCGCGACGCGCCGACCTCGGCGCGGATGCTCGCCGAGCACCACCGCAGTGCCTACCGCTTCCTCGCCGACCGCTACCGCGGCGGACGCTGGGCGCCGCTGCGGGTGGCGCTGCGGGTCGGCCTCGCGGTGCGGGCCCGCCTCGCCGACCGTGCGGCGCCCCGGCGAGTCGTGCCTTAGGGCCCGCCCGGTCAGCCTCCGAACAGCCGCTTCCACCACGGACGGCGGGGCGAGTCGGCCGCGGCCCGGGATCCCGCCCTTCGGGAGTCGGGCGTCGGGGGTTCTGGCGTCGGGGGTTCTGGCGTCGGGGGTTCTGGCGTCCGGGGTTCTGGCGTCCGGGGTTCTGGCGTCCGGGGGGAGGAGCCCGGGCCGGGCGGGGCGTCCGGGGAGGTGGCGACGTCGACGGTCGGCGCGTCGTCCTCGGAGGCGAGCTCGACCGTGGGGGGTTCGTCGAGGGCGTCGGTGTCGGCGTCGGTGGCGCCCACGGCTGGGAGGCGCCGCAGGGGCACGCGCCCGGGCCGCGGCGCCGGGCGCCGGCGCTCACCGAGCCGGGGTGCCGGGCGGCCGGCGCCGTCCGACGACGTATCGGTGGTGTCTGCCGTGTCAGCGATGGCGGATGTGTCGGAGGCCCCGGTCTCGGCGGAGGTCTCCGCGGCCTCGGGGTCGTCGGGGCGCTGGTGACGGCCGCCCCGCCCGGTCCCCGGCAGGTCCGGCGTGGGGATGATCATGGTCGCCGACGCGTCGAACGGGGAGACCGCGTTGTCGGGGGTGACGACGCCGGAGTCACGCTCCTCGACGCCCGTGATGGCGCGCTGGGCGCGGTCCCACGCGTTCGAGCCCACCGGATCGCCCCTCTCGCCCACCCCGACCGGTGGGTCCGTCCCCGATCGTGCACGGAGAGGCACCAGACTAGCCAGCGCACGCACTCGGCACACCCCGCACACGACCCGCCGCGTCACGTCCACGAAGGAGAACGCCGGTGACCACTCGGACTCCCGGACCGGTGGCCGCGGACGGCGCGCGGGACGGGGTCGGCGGGGTCGTCGACGCCGGACGCACCGCGGCGGTCGTGCTCGTGGGCGGGCAGGGCACCCGGATGCGCCCGCTGACCCTGTCGACGCCCAAGCCGATGCTCCCGACCGCCGGGGTCCCGTTCCTCGCGCACCTGCTCTCGCGCATCGCCGCCGCCGGGATCCGCCGAGTCGTGCTCGGCACCGCCTACCGCGCGGAGGTGTTCGACGCCTACCTCGCCGACGCCTCGGCGCTCGGCCTCGACCTCACCTGCGTCGAGGAGGTTCCCCCGCTGGGCACCGGCGGCGGCATCCGCAACGCGGCGACCGTCCTCGACCCGGGTTTCGACGAGGTGATGGTGTTCAACGGCGACATCCTCTCCGGGGTCGACCTGCACGCCGTCCTCGCCGAGCACCGCGACACCGGAGCCGACACGACGCTGCACCTGGTGCGCGTACCCGATCCGACGGCCTTCGGGTGCGTCCCCACCGACACCTCGGGTCGGGTGGAGGCATTCCTGGAGAAGGCGCCGGCGCCGCCGACCGACCAGATCAACGCGGGCTGCTACGTCTTCGCGCGCGCGGTGCTCGACGCGATCCCCGTCGGGCATCCCGTCTCGGTCGAGCGGGAGACCTTTCCGGGCCTGCTCGCCGCGGGCGCCCGGCTGCAGGGTCACGTCGACACCTCGTACTGGCTCGACCTCGGGACGCCGGCGGCGTTCGTGCGGGGTTGCGCCGACCTCGTCCAGGGGATCGCGCCCACGGCGGCGCTGCCCGGTCCGGTCGGTACGGCCCTGCTGCTCGACGGGGCCTCGGTCGCGGCGTCGGCGACGGTGTCCGACGGGGCGACCGTGGGGCGCGACGTGGTGGTCGGCGACGGCGCGCGGATCGTCGGGTCGGTCCTCATGGACGGTGCGCGGGTGGGGGCGAACGCGGTCGTCGAGCGGTCGGTCCTCGGCCTGGGGGCGTCGGTGGGGAGCGAGACCCTGCTGCACGACGCCGTGCTCGGGGACGCGGCGGCCGTCGGCTCCGGCTGCGAGCTGCGCGAGGGGCTCCGCCTCTGGCCCGGCGTCACGATCCCCGACGGCGGTCTGCGATTCTCCGGGGGTGTCTGAGGCCCGTGTCGTGGCGGGGGACGCCGCGCCGGTGTCCCCGAGGGGCCGGCGGACCTGGCGGCCCCCGTTCGTCCTCGACGTCCGTGCGCTGCTCGAGCCGCTGCGCCGCGGCCGGGGCGACCCCACGTCGCGCACCGACGAGGCCGGGCGGCTGTGGCGGGTCTGCTCCACCCCGGCCGGGCCCGCGACGCTGGCCCTGCACCGGGCGGGCGGGGCGATCGAGGCCGAGGCGTGGGGTCCCGGGGCGGAGTGGGTCCTCGAGGGGGTCCCCGCGCTGCTGGGGGCGGACGACGACGCCGCCGGCTTCGTCTCCCACCACGACCTCGTCCGCGACGCCCGCCGCCGCATGCCGGGGCTGCGCCTGGGCGCGACCGGGGCGGTGTGGGACGTGCTCTTCGCGGCGATCCTCGAGCAGAAGGTCACCGGGACCGAGGCGCGGCGCTCGTGGCGCGAGCTCTGCCGGCGCTTCGGGGACCCAGCGCCCGGCCCGGCGCCCGCGGGGATGACGGTGCCACCCACGTCGCGGCAGGCGAGGGCGATCCCCGACTGGGAGTGGCACCGCGCCGGCGTCGACTCCGCACGCCGCCGTGCGATCCTCGGCTGCGCCGCGGTCGCCCACCGGTTGGAGCGCGCCGCCGAGGTGCGCGGCGAACGGGGCCGCGCGCTGCTGCAGAAGGTGCCCGGCATCGGCCCGTGGACCGCGGCCGAGGTGGCCCAACGGGCCTGGGGCGACCCGGACGCGGTGTCGGTCGGCGACTTCCACATCCCCTCGACCGTCGGCTACGCCCTCGTCGGGCACGCCCTCGACGACGCCGGGATGCTCGAGGTGCTAGCCTGCTACGCGCCGCACCGCCAGCGGGCCGTGCGCTACATCGAGGCGTCCGGCTTCCGCCGCCCCCGCTTCGGGCCCCGCTTCTCCCCCCGCGACTACCGCGGCCAGTAGAGGCGACCGCCTGTCGCCGAGGGGGTCAGCGGGAGCGGGCACGCAGGTGCGCGCGCTCGCCTTGCTGCCCGAACAGGATCAGCAGCTCCACCGGCTCGCTGTTCGCGGTCCCGAGCCAGTGCGGGACATGGGTGTCGAACTCCGCGGCCTCTCCGGGGCTCAGGACGAGGTCCTGATCACCGAGCACCAGCCGCAGCCGGCCGTTGAGGACGTAGAGCCACTCGTAGCCCTCATGGGTGCTCGGATCGGGATCCAACGGCGCCGGTGCCGCCGGGATGATCATTTTGTAGGCCTGCATCCCGCCGGCACGCCTGGTCAACGGGATGAACGTCATGCCGTAGCGGTGCACCGGGCGGATGTGCACCCGCGGGTCGCCGGTATACGGCGCACCGACGAGCTCGTCGATCGGCACCCCGTGCGCTCGAGCCAGGGGTAGCAGCAGCTCCAGGGTCGCCCGCCGCCCGCCGCTCTCCAGCCGGGACAAGGTGCTCTCCGAGATGCCGGTCGTCGTCGCGAGGTCGGCGAGTGTGAGGCCGCGGCGGCGGCGCAGCGCCCGCAGCCGGGGCCCCACCGCAGCCAACACCCCGTCGAGATCGTCGCCCACCCCCCGCATCTTGCCGAACCAGCACGAAACGAACACCTCCACGACCTGTTCGTTCGGCACGAGCTTCTCGAAGTGGCCATGGTAGGTGTCGGCGTGCGGTTCCGACTTGCCCGTTCCGCTCACTGCGTCGTACGTGAGCGAGATCCGGAAGGCACCACCCTCGCGGGGGTCGAAGTCATGCACGTGGCTGCTCATGCCGGCCGGAACGCGCCATCTCGCGATGGCGGTCGCATCGAGCAGCGCTCGATACACATCCGATCGCGGGCCGCGCACGTGGCCCGTCACCCGCGTCGAGTACACGTGCTCAACCTACCCAGTCCGACTGGACCTTCGGGACCAGTCCGCGGCCGAAGGCGACGTCGTCGGGGAGGTCGGCGAGGGGCCACCAGCGCAGCGCCACCGACTCGTCGCTGCACACCTCGACCGCCCCGTCGGGCGCGCGGGCGAGGTAGCGCACGTCGAGGTGGCGGGTGGGGACCCCGAGCGAACAGGTCACGGGGTGGACGTCGACATGCACCGGCTCCTCGGAGATCGCGAGCCTCGCGATCCCGGACTCCTCCGTGGCCTCGCGCCGCGCCGCGCCACGCAGCGTCACGTCCCCGGCCTCGATGTGGCCGCCGAGCTGCACCCACCGCCCAACACGCGGGTGCAGCGTCAGCAGGGCGCGCTCCCCGGCGGCGTCCACCACGAGCGCCGACGCCGTGAGGTGGCCGGACGCGCAGGACCGGGAGCAGGCGTCGGGCCGCGCGGCGAGGTAGGCGAGCAGGGCCTGGCGCACCGGTTCCGGGTCCGCGGTCCTCCAGCCCTCGAGCACCGACACGGCGTCGGCGTGCACCGCCGCCGTGGGATCGGGCACTGTCACACCTCCACGAACCGGTCGTCGACGCCGAGATCGCCCCGCGCGGGCACGGGCGCTGCCGGGTGACCGACGGCGACCGCGCCGAGCGGATCCCACGACGGCGGCAGATCGAGCTCGGCGCGCACCACATCCGCGGCGAAGATCGTCGAGGAGACCCAGCAGGAGCCGAGGCCCTCCGCGGCGAGCGCGACGAGCAGGCTCCCGACCGCCGCCCCGCCGGCGACGGTGAACATCGTCGCCTCGCAGGCGGTCCGCCGGTCGTCGGGATAGTCGTGCGCGCCCCCGTCGGCGCCGCGCACGAGGAAGGGCAGCACCAGCTCGGGCGCGGTGCGCAGCAGGTCCCCGCGGGCCACCCGTCGTTCGATGCGTTCCGCGTCGAACCCGTCGCCCGCCAGGTCCGCCCGCCACGCGGCGGCGGCGGCGTCGAGCAGCCGGGTGCGCACCGACGGCGTCGTCACCCGCACGAACCGCACCGGGCCCGTGTGGTGCGGTGCGGGGGCGGTGAGGGCGGCAGCCACCGCGCGCCGCAGCGCGTCGGCCTCCACCGGCGCCGCCGAGAACGACCGCACCGTGCGGCGCCCGGGCACCGCCGCCCGCGCTCCGGCGGCGAGCGCCTCCGCCGTCCCGAGCCAGAACAGGTCCTCCTCGACGGGGCGCACGAGCTGGCCGGCACGGGAGCCGTCGTCGTGAGCGCCGAGGCCCCGCACCACCGCGACCGGGACGCCGCCGAGCTTGCCCTTCACCAGGTCGGCCGCGGCGGCCACCTCGTCGGCGACCGCGACCTCGGTGACCACCAGCTCGTTGCCCTGGGCGTCCACGACGCCGCCGTAACGGTGCAGCACCGTGAGCCCCGCCGACCCGATTGCGGCGTCGGTCTGCCCGAGGCGCCAGCACCGTCCCATGGTGTCGGTGACGAGGACGGCGACGTCGACCCCGAGCCGTGCCCGCAGGGCGGCGCGCAGGGACGCCGCCGACGCGTCGGGGTCGACCGGCAGCAGCGCCACCTCGCCGCGGTCGACGTTCGAGGCGTCGATCCCCGCCGCGGCCTGCACGATCCCCAGGCGGTTGGCGCCGATCGTCGTGCGGCCCCTGGTGGCTAGCACCCGGACGGTCTCGGCGTCGACGAGCTCGCGGCGCGCGGTGTCCCGGGCCTCGGGGTCCGACGGCACCGTCACCAGCCGGCCCTCCACCTTCGAGAGCACCTTCGAGGTCACGACGACGACGTCGCCGTCGGCCAGGGTGTCCGACAACGCCCAGGCCAGGAGGCCCGGGAGGTCGTCGCCCGGACGGAACTCCGGAAGCCCCCGGACGCCCCACAGGCGCAGCCCCCCGACGGAGGCGTGGTCGGTGGGCCCGGCCACGGCTTCATCGCTCATGGGTCACCCCGACCAGGTCGAACGCGGCCCGCACCATCTCCGCCGTCGTCGCCGGATCGGTCATGAGCAGCGGCACCGACGCCACCGCCACCCCGGGCACCGTTGCGGTGTCCCCGGAGTGCACGAGCCACCCGTCGAGCAGGCCCCCGCTCGCCCGGGAGCCGTAGTGGCGCCCGACGCCCTCCGCGGTCACCGGGACGCCGATCGCGTCCAGGCACGCCTCGGCCATGCCCCGGACGGCCTGTCCGCCGACGATCGGGGCCACCCCGACGACGGGTGCCCCCGCCGCGGTGAGCGCGGCGCGCATGCCCGGGACGTCGACGATCGTGTCCACGCTGACCACCGGGTTCGAGGGCGCGACGAGCAGGACGTCGGCGTCGGCGACCGCCTCCAGCGCCGCCGGGCACGCGGTCGCGGTGTCCCGGCCGACGGAGGCGAAGCCGTGTGCGGGCAGCGCGGCGCGGTGGCGCACCCACCACTCCTGGAAGTGGATCGCGCGGCGCTGCGGCGGGTCGTCCGCGGTGTCCACGACGACGTGGGTCTCGACGCGGTCGTCGGTCGCCGGGATGAGCGCGACGCCGGGACGCCAGCGGGCGCAGAGCGCCTCGGTGACGGCGGAGAGGGGATAGCCCGCGCGGAGCATCCGGCTGCGGACGAGGTGGGTGGCGACGTCGCGGTCGCCGAGGCCGAACCACGTGGGGTCGGCTCCGTAGGCGGCGAGCTCCTCGCGGACCGACCACGTCTCGCCCGCCCGGCCCCAGCCCTTCTCGGTGTCGACGGCCCCGGCGAGGGTGTACATGCAGGTGTCCAGGTCGGGACAGACGCGCAGCCCGTGGAGCCAGATGTCGTCGCCGACGTTGACCACGGCCCGCACCTCGTGCCCGGCCCCCCCACCGGCGTCGGGTCCGGCCACCGCGGCGAGCACGCCTTGCAGGAACCGCGCACCGCCGACGCCGCCGACCAGGACCGTCACCTTCACGGCGGTGATCGTGCTCCCCGGCCCCGACACCCGCGCCCGCCGGGTCGGCCCGGGGATCACCCGCACCGGAGGATCACGGACGCCAGAAGAAGAACACTGCCTGACCGATTCCCGCGAGCTCCTCGGAGCCGCCGGCCGCGCCGAACACGGCCGACGCGACGGAGAACAGCAGCGCGCTCGCCTGCGGGATCAGGAAGATCACCGCCACCAGGGCGAGCGGCGCGTAGGGCCCCACGCGGGCGGCGGCCACCCGGGTCGTGGCCGGCAGGTAGGGGTCGATGACGCCGAAGCCGTCGAGCCCGGGGATCGGCAGGAGGTTGAGCACGAACGCGAGCACCTGGATCAGGGCGAGGAACGACAGCCCGGTGGCGAGCGCGAGCGGTGCGAACGGAACGGCGACGCCGAGGAGCACCGCGAGCACCAGGTTGACCGCCGGCCCGGCCAGCGAGACCACGCTCGTCGCGGCGCGGCTCCGTAACGCCGAGCGGTCGATCCACACCGCCGCACCGGGCAGGGGGATGCCGCCGATGAGCAGGAAGAGCAACGGGAGCACGACGGTGACGCCGGCATGGCTGTAGCGGCGGATGTCGAGGGTCAGGTACCCCTTGAGCCGCACCGAGTGGTCACCGCCCCGGTCGGCGACGAGCGCGTGGCCGAACTCGTGCAGGCACAACGACACCGCCCAGCCGGCGAGCACGAGGACCACGATGCCGACGGTCACGGTCAGCCGGGACGCGACCAGGGTGAGTGCCCCCCCGGCCGCGGCGACGGCGACGAGCGTGAGGAACAGGGGGCTGATCCGGGGTACGGGGCCCCGCACGGCAGACGACACTGACACAGTGTCCACCACATTGCCCTTGACGCTCACCGCACGTGACGACCGCCCGTCGCGACATGCGGCCAGGAGGGTGGCCCCGCTTGACCCGGATGGAACGACACCGCTGTAATTCACCGCGATGTTCGCGTCGGTGCGGGGCCGACGCTCCGCCAGCTGGGGAGCGCTAGCGGTGAGGGAGGCCGTGGTGAACGGTGTGGAAAGCAGGTCGGTGGTGCTGGGCAGCGTAGGCGGCGCAGGTAGAGACGGTGAGGTCGACGGAGTTCGTGGCCGCGACGTCCGGGGCGAATTCGCCGCGATCGGCGGCGAGGACGAACAGGAGTGGCAGGAACGCGCCTTGTGCGCGCAGACCGATCCGGAGGCGTTCTTCCCGGAGAAGGGTGGCTCCACCCGCGAGGCGAAGCAGATCTGCAACAGCTGCGACGTGCGGTCGGAGTGCCTGGAGTACGCCCTCGGGCACGACGAGCGGTTCGGGATCTGGGGTGGGCTCTCCGAGCGGGAACGCCGTCGCCTCAGGCGGCGCGTGGTCTGATCGGCCGATCCCGCTGACCGACCCGGTCTCCCGGTCTCCCGGTCGCTCCCCACCCGTCCCAGGAGTCCCGGCCCGGGGACGGCCCCTCGGGCTGCCCGCCGGGACCTCCGCCTAGTGTCGGCCCCCGACGGGCCCGGCCCAGTCGTCCGATGGTGGACCGGGCCGACGCGCCGCACCGGTGTCGGGGCCTGATCCCGTCCGGGGGAGGGACGAGGAGTCGGTGGCACCCACGGCGCCCGTGCTCGCCGTTCTGGTCTGCCACGACGGCGGGACGTGGTTGCCGGACGCCCTGTCCGCGCTCGCGGAGCTGACCCGACGACCCCGCTGGGTCGTCGCGGTCGACACCGGCTCCACCGACGACACCGCCCGCGTGCTCGGCTCGAGCAACGCCGTCGACGTCGTGCTCACCCTCCCGCGCGACACCGGGTTCCCCTCCGCCGTGGCCGCGGCGGTCGCCGACGCCGACCGTCGCTGGGGTCGCCCCGACGGTCGTCGAGACCCCCAGAACAGCTCCGGCGACTGGCTCTGGGTCCTGCACGACGACTGTGCCCCCGAGCCCGCCTGCCTCGACGTGCTGCTGTCGGTCGCCGAGGTGTCGCCGACGGCGGCGGTCCTCGGTCCCCTCCAGCTCGACTGGGACGACCCCCGGCTCGTCGTCGAGGCCGGGCTGTCCACCGATGCCTCGGGCCACCGCCAGACCGGGATCGGGGCCGACGAGCTCGATCTCGGCCAGTTCGCCACCAACTCCGAGGTCCTCGCGGTGGGCTCCGCCGGCTCCCTCGTCCGACGCCGCGAGTGGGACGTCCTGGGCGGCTTCGACACCGATCTCGGGCTCCTTCGCGAGGACGTCGACCTCGGGTGGCGGGTCAACGCGACCGGCGGCCTCGTGCTCTGCGTGCCGTCCGCGCGCCTGCGCCACGCACGCGCGCTCGCCACCGGCGCGCGCGACCTCGACGCCCGGGCGGCAGACCCCCGCTTCCGGGCCACCGACCGCGCCCACGGGAGGCGCACGGTCCTGGCCAACGGCTCGACCCCGGCCTTCGCCCTCGGCCTGATCCGGCTGCCGGTGCTCGCCGTGCTCCGCGCCGTCGGTTTCCTGCTGCTGCGCCAGGGCCGGGCCGCCGGGGCCGAGCTCGCGGCCGCCCGCGGGCTGCTCGGAGGCCGCCTCGAGCTGCTCGAGGCGCGACGCCGGCGCAGTGCCGGGCGGACGGCCCTCCCGCGCGAGCTGCGGGGCCTCCTCACGAGCCGCACCACCCGCCTGCGCAACGGCGTGCGCGGGGGCCTGGCCTCGGTGCTCCGCGACGAGCTCGACTTCGGTCGCCTCCCGGACTGGGCGCAACGCCGGGCCACGTCCGAGCCCGAGCCCGAAGCCGGGCGCGCCGACCTGCTCGTCGGCCCCGGCGCGCTGCCCGCCGGCGTGCTGCCGCCGCGCCGGTCCGGCGACGCGGGCCGGGCCGGCACGGCGCGCACCATGCGCCGCACGGCCGGCCTCCGCCGCCCCGGCGAGTCCGTCGGCGTCGCGCTGGCCACACCGGGAGAGGCCCCGCCGACGGAGAGGGACGTTCCGGGCGCGGCGTCGCACCCCGGATCCGAGGCCACGTCCGACGCGGGGGAGGTGTCCTCCGACGCGGTCACCCAGGTGAGGCCGACCGCGTCCGGCACCCTCCGCCCGGGGCGCGTGGTGCTCGTCCCGGTCACCGTCGGCCGGGTCGCGCGGGACCTGCTGCTCGCGCCGCCCCTGCTGCTGGTCGTCGCGCTCACCGTGGTGTCGCTGGTCGTGCACCGGGCCCGCCTCGGGCTCGACCTCGCGGGCGGGCGCATCCGCACCGTCCCGGGCCTCGGCGAGCTGTGGACCACCTACCTCGCCGAGTGGCACCCCCTCGCGGGTGGCACCGCGGCGCCCGCGCCCGCCGCCCTCGGGGTCCTCGGGGTGCTCGGCGGCCTCGCGGCGCCGCTGGGGGGCCCCCCGGGCGCGGTGTCGATCCTCCTGCTCGGCGCGCTGCCGCTCGCCGGGACGACCGCCTATCTGGCGACCCGACCGCTGCGGGTGGGCCGGGTCGTGCGCGCGCTCGCCGCGGGGGTCTACGCCCTGCTCGGCACCACCGGTGCCGCGGTCGCCCAGGGACGGCTCGACGGCGTCGTGGTCGGCGTCCTGGCGCCGGCGGTGCTCGCGGGCGTCGTCTCGGTGCTGCGGGGGGCGGCGGGCGCAGGCCGCCGCGGCTCGTGGTGGAGCACCGCCGCGGGCACCGCGCTCGCCCTCGGTGTCGTCTCCGCGTTCGCCCCGCTCGTGCACGTGCTCGTGCTCGTCGTCGTGGTGCTCGGCTTCGTCCTCGTGCCCGCGCCGGCGGGGGCGGCGAGCCGGCGGGCGACGGCTCTCGCGCTCGTCGTCGTCCTGCCCGTGCTCGTCCTGCTTGCACGGCACCGGGTCGCCGGTGGGCGAGCGGTTCGTCGACTCCCTGGCGATGGTGTCGCTGGACCCCGGGGGGCCCGGGTCGCTGCCGGTCGTGGGCCTGCTGCTGGTCGTCGCCGCCGTCGGGGGCGCGCTGCTCGCGCCGGCCCGGGCCGCGTTCCCCGGCCTGGCCGTCCTCGTCCTCGGGATCGTGGCCGCCGGCGTCGTCGGGTCGGTGGCGCTGCCCCCGCTCTCCGGTGGGGACGCGCGCCCTGGATGGACCGGCCCCGCACTCGCCCTGGCCGCCTGCGGAGCCCTCTGGAGTCTGCTGGCCCAGGTCGCGGCGGCGCGAGCGGAACCGCTGGGGCGGCTGCTGGAGCGCCGGAGCGACCGGGTCCCCTCACCCGCGCGGCGGGGGGAGTCCGAGCTCGACCTCGGCGGCGAGACGGTGTTCGGGCGGATCGGCACGGCGAGCCGCGCCGCGGTCTCCCGGGCTGGGCGGGCCGCCTCGAGCCTGGTGAGCGGGGTCGCGCGGCGCGCGCCCCGTCGCACTGCCTCCGACGAGACGGGGCGGCGCGCGCAGGGGGTGGCGGTGGGAGTCCTCGTGGTCGCGGTGGCGGCCCTCGCCGTGCTCGCGGTCCTGCTCGGGAGCGACGGACCCCTCACCGCACGCCCGCGCGCCACCCTCGAGCCGGCCCTCGCCCGATCTCTCGCGGCGTCCGGCGCGGGGGTCGTCGACGTCGCCGTCGACACCGAGCCGCTGCGGCCCGACCCGGACGCCACCCGCCGCGCCGGCCCGGTCCTGCCCCGCTACGGCGACGACGACCTCGCGCCCGTCGGCGCGGCCCCCGAGCCCCGCACCAGCGCGTCGACCACTGCCGGTGCCACCTGCTCGCCCATCTTGGTGCGGAAGGTGTCGGTGTCGTCGGTGAGGATGACGCCGGGGTAGCTGACGATCGGGACGTGGGCGACGCCGAGCGATCTCCCGATGGCCCGGCCCATGCCCTCGAACCCGGAGCCGCCGAGGGCGACGGCGGGGACGCCGGCCTTCTCGGCGGTGGCTGCGGCCCGCATCACGGCAGGCATGCAGGAGCCTCAAGCACCCACCGCGGCGACGACGAGGTCGACGCGGTGGGTGCGCAGCAGCGCGGGCAGCGCCTCGAGTACCCGCCGCTCCTCGGCGGCCGAAGCGTGGAAGTTGCCGAACTCCTCCCACCCGACGACCTCGACGTCGCCGTGGCGCTCGCGGGCGACATCGGTGATGACGTCGAACATCTCCGGCCCGCGGAAGAGCTCGTCCCACAGGTAGGCCACGCGGCGCCCGGTCAGGGAGTCCGGCCGCTCGTGCTCTCCGACTTCGTCGGTCACCCGGGGAGCCAGTGGCGACAGGACCTCGTATCGGGCCTCGTACCGGGTCTCGGTCACGGTGCTCACTCCTCCGCGGTGATGACGCGACCCGACCGGTCGCGCAGGAACAGGGCGGCGACGGTGACGATCACGGCGCCGAAGACCGCGATCCCGACCGCGATGCCGTAGCCCGAGTTGGTGGCCACGATCCCGCCGATGAGGGTCCCGATCCCGGAGAGCCCGCGCCCGACGTTGTAGGCGGCGGCGGACCCCAGCGACCGGATACGCGTGGGGAACAGCTCGCCGAACCACACCCCGAAGATGCCGAAGTAGCCCAGGAACAGGCTCGAGAGCAGGTAGAGCCAGACGAAGTTGATCAACCCGGTGCCCGCCAGGGCGAGGGCGAGCATCACCGCGAAGGTCACCGCCTGCAGGCCGGCGAAGGCGACGAAGACCCTGCGCCGGCCGAAACGGTCGGAGAGCCAGCCGGCGAGGATGAACGCGACGAACGAGATGCCCGAGGCCACGTAGAGCACGAGGCTCGCGCTACCGGTGTCGAAGCCGAGGTCGACCTTGAGCAGCGAGGGCATCCAGGTCGTGGCCGTGTAGGGCACCCACTGGGCGCCGAACGCCACGAGCAGCCCGACGAGCACGATCGGCAGGCTGTCGCGGGAGACGAGCTGCGCCCACGCCGACCGCTTGGTCTTGCGGTCGGTCTCCGCCGAGAGTTCGCCGGCCGCCTTGCGACGCTGCAGCTCCTCCCACTGCCGCGACTCGCGGCAGAAGTACCGGATCCAGACACAGGCCAGCGCGGGCAACACGCCGATGAGGAAGGCGTAGCGCCAGTCGGGGACGAGCTGGGCCACCAGGATCGCCAGGGCGTACGCCGGCCACAGCGAGGACTGGACCAGGCCGCCGCCCAGGCCACGCCGCTTCGGAGACCACGCCTCGTTGAGCCACGCGAACCCGACGGCCCACTCGCCGCCCGTGCCGACGCCGGCGAGGATCCGCAGGACGACGAACACCGCGAAGGTGGGCGCGACGAAGACCAGGCCGGTGGCGATCGAGTAGATGAGGATCGACCAGGTCAGGGTCCGGCGGCGTCCGAACCGGTCGCCCAGCCAGCCGAAGGCGAGGCCGCCAAGCGCGGAGCCGACGAGCTGGCCGACGATGCCGATGCTGAAGACCCCGGCCGAGACCCCGTAGGCCCGCATGATCTGGGTCGCCAGCAGCGTCGGCAGCATGAAGTCGAAGTACTCCATGCCCCAGCCCAGGCAGGCCGCGCCGAGGATCCGTCGGCGCTCGGACGGGGTGTACTCGGGCGGCGTGGTCGTGGTCGCCCCGGGCCGGATGTGCTCCGTCGTCATCGGTTCCTCCCGCGGGCGCCGCCGCACCGGTGCAGTACGGACCCGGAACGGGAGGTTAGGTGGGTCACACCACCGGTGTCCACAGTGGATTGGATAAAATCTTGGCTATTCGCGCCGTGGCAGTCCGAGGGCGGCGTGGAGGTCGGCGACGGTGGTGTCGCGGTGGACGTCCATCAGGTCGATCACCGCCTCGTTGTCGCCGCGGCGCAGGGCGGTGATCATCTTCCGGTGCTCGCGCACCACCCGCTGGCGGCCGGCGGAGTCGTAGAGGTGCACCGTTCGGTAGGGCTCGCTCATCCGCCAGAGCCGGTCGATCTCGGCGACCACCCGGTCGAGCCCGGAGTAGCCGAACATCGTGAAGTGGAAGGCCTGGTTCGCCGCGACGATGCCGACCACGTCGACGCGGGCGACCTCCTCGCCGATGGCCTCGTTGAGCGTCGTGAGCTCGCGCACCCGGTCCGGGCCCAGGCGGGGGAGGGCCCGGAGCACCTCGGTCTCCAGGGCGCGGCGCATGAGGTAGACCTGTGCGAGCTCGTCGGCGTTGAGCCGGGCGACCGCGTAGCCGACGTTCGGCTCGTGGCACATGACCCCCTCGGCCTCCAAGGCCTTGAGGGCCTCCCGGACCGGGATGCGGCTCACCCCGAGCCGTGCGGCCAGCGTCTCCTGGCGCACCTGCTGGCCGGGCACGAGCTCGCGCGAGCGCAGCATGCCGCGGATCTCGTCGACGACCCGGCTCACGCTGGAGACCCGCTTGGCGGGCTCGGTGTCGGTCTCGGGCACGGGCCCACCTCCCCGGTCAGGGTAGCGGCGGGCGGCCGCCGTTCGGCGTACCGGCGTCGTCGAGAACGATTGCATACGAAGAGCGGGCGTCTGTTGTGTGCTCGTAGGCGCGCGCCTAGATTCCGGACGGGGGGCCGACGGCGGCCCGGCGAGGAGATCGGCGACGTGGGCGACGCGGCCGGACGGGCTCCGACGACCGACTGGGAGCGGATCTTCCGCCCGCGCTCGGTGGCCCTGGTCGGAGCGACCGGCCGGGAGGACAACCCGATGGCCCGGCCGCTGCGCTGGCTGACCGGACGGGGCTTCCCCGGACGGATTCACCCGGTCAACCCCCGGTACACCGAGCTCGGCGGGGTGCCGTGCGTCCCGACACTGGCCGACGTGCCCGGGCCCGTCGACCTCGTGCTGGCCCTGGTGCCCGCCACGCGGGCGGTCGCGGCGGTCGAGGAGGCCGCGGCGGTGGGTGCCGCGGCGGTGATCGTGTTCGCCTCCGGTTTCGCCGAGGTCGGCGCCGAGGGCCTCGCGCTGCAGGAGCGTCTGGCCGAGGCCGGACGCCGCGGCGGCGTCCGCGTGCTCGGCCCGAACTGCCAGGGCCTCTACCACGCCCCGAACCGGCTGTTCGCCACCTTCACCGCCGCCGGCGAGCGGACACTCGAGGGCTCGAGCGGCATCGCCTACGTCGGGCAGAGCGGCGCGATCGGGGGCGCGGTGCTCGACGTCGCCGCCTCACGCGGGCTTGACCTCACCGCCTGGGTGAGCACCGGCAACCAGGCCGACGTCGACGTCACCGAAGTCGGGCGCCACCTCGTGGGTGACCCCGCGGTGCGCGTGCTGACCGTCTACGCGGAGTCGGTCCCCGACCCCGTTGCCTACGAGCGCCTCGCCGCCGAGGCCGCGGTCGCGGGGACGGCGCTCGTCGTGCTGCGGTGCGGGCGCTCGGCGAGCGGGCGCCGCGCCGCGGTGTCGCATACCGGGGCGATGCTCGACGACGACACCGCGTTCACCCTGGTGTCCCGCCGCCACGGGGTGGTCCTCGTCGACGACGTCGAGGAGCTGTTGGCCGCCGCGGTCCTGGTGCGCGGCCAGGCCCCGCCGTCCGGGCGCCGCGTCGGCGCCGTCACCAGCTCCGGAGGGGCCGGGATCCTCGCCGCGGACCGGTGCGCCGAGCGCGGGCTCGAGGTCGGCGAGCTCACGGCCGGGACGCAGGAGAAGCTCGCGCTGCTGGTGCCGGAGTTCGGTGCCGTGGCCAACCCCGTCGACGTCACCGCGCAGCTCTTCAACTCCGGCGGCGACGCGTTCGGTGAGGTGTGCGCGCTCGTGCGCGCCGACCCGGGGGTCGACGCCCTGCTTGTGCTGCTGACCATGCTCACCGGCGACACGGCGGCCGGGCTCGCGCGCGACCTGGCCGAGACGGTGACCGCCGGCCCGCCGGGAGCGCCGCCGTGCGCCGTGGTCTGGATGGCCGGGGAGGACGTGACGACCGAGGCACGGACGATCCTGCGCGACGCCGGCATCCCCGTCTTCTCCTCGGTGGCGCTCGCCGCGCGCGTCCTCGACGCGGTCGCCCCGCCGCCCGGGCCCGGGGCCGCCGCACCCGCCGTCGACGCCGCGGTCGACACCGCTGTCGGCACCGCTGTCGACACCGCTGTCGACGGAGCGGTCGGCGCCTGGGAGCTGCTCGACGCCCTGGGCGTGCCGCGTGCCGCCGCCATCCTCGTGCGCGACCCCGACGAGGCCGCGGCGGCGGTCCAGGCGGCCGGTGGCCGAGCCGTCCTCAAGGCCGTCGCCCCGGGCCTGGAGCACAAGACCGATGCCGGTGGGGTCCGCCTCGACGTCACGCCCTCCGAGGCCGCCGGGGTCCACGCCGAGCTCGCAGCCACCGTCCCCGGTCTCGAGGGCGTCCTCGTGCAGCAGCGGGTTCTCGCCGGCATGGAGCTGCTCGTCGCGGTGGACGGCGGGAGGGGCGGGTGGCCGCCGGTGCTCACGGTTGGGCACGGCGGCACCGCGACCGAGGTCCACCACGACGTGGCCCACGCGCTCGCCCCGGTCACCCCCGCGACCGCGCGGGCCCTGCTCGCCTCACTGCGCTGCTGGCCCCTGCTCGCCGGGCACCGGGGCGCCCCGGGCCTCGACGTCGAGGCCGCCGTCGACGCGGTGGTGCGGGTGAGCCGGGCCGCCGGGTGCGCGGGGCTCGCGGAGCTGGAGGTCAACCCGTTGATCGTCGGGCCGCGCGGCGCCGGGGCCGTCGCCGTCGACGTCCTGCTCGCGTCCCGGCCGGAGGGAGCGCTCTGATGGGCAGCATCGGTCTCGAGGTCTCCGACGGGGTCGCGGTCCTGACCGTGGACTCGCCGGAGGTTCGCAACGGGCTCACCCCGCAGATGGGTCGCGACCTCGCCGACGCCTGCGACACCGTCGACGCCGACCGTTCGGTCGGGGCGGCGGTGGTGCGCGGCGCCGGTGGCACCTTCTGCTCCGGTGCCGACCGTCGCACCTGGGACCCCGGTGCGGACCAGGCCGAGGACGCCGCCTTCCGCGACACCGGCGCCGTCTACGGCGCCTTCCGGCGAGTGGGGACGCTCGCGGTCCCGACCGTGGCCGCGGTCCGCGGCGCCGCGGTGGGCGCCGGGGTCAACCTCATGCTCGCCACCGACCTGCGCGTCGTGGCCCGCGACGCCCGGATCCTCGCCGGCTTCCTGCGCATCGGGCTGCACCCCGGCGGCGGGTTCTTCACCCTCGCCGGGCGCACCGCGGGCCGGGAGGCGACGGCGGCGCTCGGGCTCTTCGGCTCCGAGATCGACGGGACCCGCGCCGCGGCGCTCGGGCTGGCGTGGGCCGCCGTCGACGACGCCGACGTCGAGAACACCGCCCTGGCCCTCGCGGCCGGCCCGGCCCACGACCCCGACCTCGCACGGGAGGCGGCGAGGTCGTTCCGCACCGAGCTCGGGCCGCCGGGCATCGGGTGGGACGCCGCTGTCGAGTTCGAGCGCGCCACCCAGATGTGGTCGCAGCGCCGCCGTGCCGATCGATCCCGGAAGGAGGAGCGGTGATATTCGACCCGACCCCGCTGAGCACGACCGAGGAGGAGCTGCGAGGCGAGGTCCGCGCCTTCCTCGCCGACGTGCTGCCTGACGACTTCCGGCCCGGGCTCGGGCTCGGCGGACGCCACGACCCCGAGTTCACCCGCACCCTCGCCGCCCGCGGCTGGGTGGGCATGTCCATCCCCCGCGAATACGGCGGGGCCGGCGCCGGCACCGTCGAGCGCTTCCTCGTGGTGGAGGAGCTGCTCGCGGCCGGCGCCCCGATCGTCGCGCACTGGATCGCCGAGCGGCAGACCGCGCCGACCCTGATGCGCTTCGGCACCGAGGAGCAGCGCCGCTGGTTCCTCCCGCGGATCGCCGCGGGGGAGTGCTGGTTCTCCCTCGGCATGAGCGAGCCCGACGCCGGCTCCGACCTCGCCTCGGTGCGCACCACGGCGACCAGGGTCGAGGGCGGGTGGCGCGTCGACGGCACCAAGGTGTGGACGACCAACGCCCACCTCAACCACTTCTTCGTCGTCCTGTGCCGGACGTCGACCGAGCCCGATCGGCACGCCGGGCTGTCGCAGCTGATCGTCGACCTCGCCGCGGAGGGCGTCACGGTGTCCCCCATCCCCCTGCTCGACGGCGGCCGGCACGTCAACCAGGTCGTCCTCGACGGCGTGTTCGTCCCCGACGACCGGGTCCTCGGGCAGGTCGGCGAGGGGTGGGCCCAGGTCACCGCGGAGCTCGCCCACGAGCGGTCGGGCCCCGACCGCTACCTGTCCGTGCTCGGCCTGCTGCGCAGTTTCCTCGCCGCGTACGGGCCCGCGCTGGACGACGCCGCCGCGGCCGCGGTCGGTCGGATCTGCGCCCGGCTCTGGACGATCCGGCAGCTCTCCCTGGCCGTGGCCCGCGCCCTCGAGCAGGGCGAGGCTCCCGCGGTGGAGGCGGCGCTGGTCAAGGACGTCGGCACCACGTTCGAGCAGGAGGTCGTCGAGGCCCTGCGTGACGTCGCCGGCACGGAGATCGACCCCGAGGGGGAGACCATGTTCGAGCGGCTGCTCGCCGAGTGCGTCGCCAACGCACCGACCTGGACGCTGCGCGGCGGGACCACCGAGGTGCTGCGCGGCATCGCCGCCAAGAGCCTGTCCGCTGCGATCCGGTCGAGGGGTGCGCGATGACGGCCGCCGCGGTCCTCGACGTCTCCGCGGTCCGCGACGTGGTCGCCGCGCTCCTGCACGACCGCGCCACCCCGGAGGTGCTCGACGAGGCCGAGCGCACCGGCTGGGCGCCGTCGGTGTGGACGCCGCTCGCCGAGGGCGGCTTCGCCGCGGTCTCCGTGCCGGAGGCCGCCGGCGGGGTCGGCGGCTCGATCGCCGCGGCGTGCGCCGTCCTCGAGGAGGTGGGTGCGGCCGCCGCCCCGGTGCCGCTGGCCGAGACCGGCCTCCTGGCCGGCCGGCTGCTCGCCGCGGCCGGGCTGGAGGTGCCCGGCGGGGCGTTGAGCACGGTGTCCTCGTCGTCTCCGCCGGTCCTGCGGCGCGGCGTGCTGTCCGGCCGGGTCCGCCGCGTGCCGTGGGGCCGTTCGGTGCACCGGCTCGTGCTGCTCGCCGGGTCCGACGACGGACCCGTCGTCGTCGTGGTCGACCCGTCGCGCGCCGCGGTCACCCCGGGCCACGACCTCGCCGGGGAGCCGCGCGACACCGTCGACCTCGACGGCGTCGCGCCGGAGTCGGTGGCGCCGGCCCCGGACGGCGCCGGCGAGGCGCTCGCGCTGCGTGGCGCCCTGTCCCGGGCTGCCCTGATCGCCGGGGCGACCCGCCGGGTCCTCGACCTCACGGTCGCCTACACGGGGGAGCGCGAGCAGTTCGGGCGTCCCGTCGCCCGGTTCCCGGCCGTCGCGGCCCACCTCGTGCGGATCGCGGAGGAGACCGAGATGGCCGGAGTGGCCGCCCGCTCGGCCGCCGCGAACGCCGGGCCCGAGGGGGAGCCCGCGTTCCTCGAGGTGGCCGCCGCGTCGTCCGTCGCGTCCGAGGCCGCCGGGGCCGTCGCCACCGCCGCCCACCAGGCCACCGGGGCCATGGGCATGACCCGCGAGTTCGCGCTCGGGCGCCTCACCCGGCGGCTGTGGTCGTGGCGCGACGAGTGGGGCGGCGAGCGCCGGTGGAGCACGCGGCTCGGGGCGGCGCTGGCCGCCGACGGGCCGGACGCGCTCTGGCCCACGCTGGCCCGTGGCTGCGACCCGGACGTCTGAGGATGCGCACCGAGAACGGCCTGGACGTCACCGTCGCCGAGCGGGTGGCCACCGTGACCCTCGACCGCCCGCAGCGGCTCAATGCCCTGTCCACCGGGCTGCAGCGCGACATCGTGGCCGCGTTCGACGGCTTCGCCGACGACCCCAGGGTGTGGGCCGTCGTGGTCACCGGTGCCGGGACGAAGGCCTTCTGCGCCGGCGTCGACCTGCAGGAGATCCGGGAGAACGACGCATCGTCCGACGCCGGGATGCGCCCGATGGGCGGCGTGGCCCGCAACGTGTTTGAGGCCGTGCTGGAGTGCACCAGGCCCACGATCGCCGCCGTCAACGGGTGGGCCCTCGGCGGGGGGTTCGAGCTGGCCCTGGCCTGCGACCTGCGCCTCGCGGCCGAGGGTGCCCGGGTCGGGCTGCCCGAGGCGCGGCGCGGGATGGGCGCGAACTTCGGGGCGCACCTGCTCTCGCGGCTCGTTCCCCTCGGCGTCGCCTACGAGCTGCTCTACACGGGCGACGACCTCGCCGTGGAGGACGCCGCCCGCTGGGGGCTGGTCAACCGCGTCGTGCCCCCGGGCGATCTGGCGCGGGACGCCGACGACCTCGCCCACCGCATCGCGGCGAACGCCCCGCTGACGGTGCGCCGCTACAAGGCCGCCATCGGCAAGGGAGCGAGCCTTCCCCTCGCCGCGGCGCTGCGTCTCGACGTCGGTCCCGACCCCTACACCAGCGAGGACCGCGTCGAAGGCGTCGCCGCCTTCGTCGAACGCCGGGAACCCCGCTGGCGGGGTCGGTGAGCCCGGAAGGGCGACGTAGCGCATCTGGGTCTCGATGATGGTGATCTGCGCGCCGCCGTGCCCGAGCGCGGAGTTGGGCCCGGAGAGCAGGAACAGGTTGGGGAACCCGGGGCGGCTACGCCGAGGTGGGCGTGGGTGTCGTCGTCGCCCCAGACCTCGCCGCCGTGGCGACCGCCTTCGGCCCGGCGCGCGCCCCACGCGGCCGACGTGCCTGGCCTCGGTGGCGGCGGTGATCGAGACGCCCACGTTGCGTCGCTGCGCCTGCCCCTGGCTCTCGAAAATCTTGGTTGTCTTTCCTGTTCGGAGCCACGTTGTCGGGGGTGCACTCTATGATTGACCTATGAGTGCGGCGACCATCGACGACACCCTCTGCGCGAGGGTGCGCGAGGCGGTCGAGGCAGCCCGGCAGGCCGAGTTCGCGCTGCTGGAGGCGGTCGCGGCGCTGCACGCGTCGCAGGTGCCGGCCGCGTCGGGTTACCGGTCGACGGCGCGGCTGGTGGGGGACCTGGTCCGGGTCGACCCCGCGGCGGCGAAGCGGATGGTGGCGCAGACGGAGCTGCTGTCGCCGGGGGTGGCGTTCTCGGGGGAACCCCTCGAGCCGGCACTGCCGGCGACGGCTCAGGCGTTCGCCGACGGCGCGGTCGGTGGGGAGCACGTGCGGGTGATCAGCAGGGCGATGGACGCGGTGGGTCGGGTGCCCGACCTCGATCCCGGGACCGTCGCCGACGCCGAGGAGCTGCTGGCCGGGCACGCGACGCAGCTGTCCCCGTGCGGGGTGGAGAAGGCCGCGACCCGGTTGTTGGCGCATCTGGATCCGGACGGGGTGGCGCCGCTGGATCCGCCGGAGCCCGACGACGAGGTGTCGATCGCGACGCGGCGTCGGGACGGAGCGTTGGCGCTGTCGGCGCTGATCCACGGTCCCACGGACGTCGAGCTGGTCCGTGAGGTGTTGGACGCGCTGTCGGGGCCGGCCGGTGCGGAGGACTCCCGGTCGCTCGGGGCGCGGCGGGCGGAGGCGCTGCTGGAGCTGTTCACCCAGGCCCTCTCGCCCACCGGCATCGCCACCGACACCACCGACACCACCAACACCCCCGAGACCGACGACACCGGGTCCGGCGAGACCGGGACCGGCGAGACCGGGACCGGCGAGACCCCTGCTCACGAGCAGTCCTCCGACGAGGCGGGTCCGGTGCGAGCGCCGGGGCGGCCGCTGCTCGCAGTCACCATCGATCACGAATGGCTGCGCCTGCAGATCGGCCACGGCCTGCTCGACTCCGACGCTGCGGTCTCCGCAGCCGAAGCGCGCCGGGTGGGGTGCGACGCGGGGATCGTCCCGATGGTGCTCGGAGCGCGCTCGCAGCCCCTGGATGTCGGTCGGCTCTCCTATACGGTGCCCGACGGGATGCGACGCGCCCTGCACGAACGGGATCGCGGGTGCACCTTTCCCGGCTGCACTCGACGGCCCCGGCGTTCTCACGCCCACCACGTCAAACATTGGGCCGACGGCGGACCCACGAAGATCGACAACCTGACCCTTCTTTGCCGAATGCATCATCACCTGGTCCACCACGACCAGTGGCAGATCCACATACGGGACGGGCGACCCTGGTTCGTGCCGCCCGCCTGGATCGACCCCACCCGCACACCGAGACCCGGCGGACCCCACCCACCACCGTTGTAGCGCAGTTGGAGAGTCGTCGGTGTTCGTCCACGGGCACGGCCCGCCGGTCCGCACGGCCGAGACGCACGGGCGCTCGCCCGGGGTCCTGCGACGCCGTCCTCGCGACCCCGGGGTCGTCAGGGCAGCGTTCCGACCGCGCCCGAGAACAGTGCGGCGGTCTCGTCGCTTGCGCACGTGGGTGGGTTGGGGCACTTCGGGCGTCGACCTTCTGACCAGCGCGGACCCGGTCGACGAGGTCGGGGTCGTCAAGTCGTCGCTGCCACGGGAGACGACGACGGCGCTGCCGGGAGCCATCACCCGCGGTACGCCCCGAAGCCCATGCGAGGTCATCGATCGGGACGAAGTGCAGCACCGCGAGCATCAGGACCGCGACGGGGCGCGTGAGATCCAGGGTCGCGGCGATAGTTGGGGCGTTCAGCACCGAAGCGGGGTCGCGCGGGTCGGCGTGGGTGCGTGACCTCGTCGACCTCGTCGAGGAGGTCGCGGCCGTGCGCCGGCGACCGCATCGTTGTCGACGTAGGTGATCCGCGCGGCAGGGTTGATGCGGCGGGCGGTCTCGTGGACGTTGCCGACTGTCGGGACTAGCCCACGTCCTCGACGCAGCGGCCAGTCCCGTGACGGGGCCGCCCCGCTGTCGTTCTGGCACGGCGCCAGTGGTCCGCCCGTCCGAGGGGTGACGCCGTGCTGGCGGGCGCGCTGGTGGCCGCCGTCGTCGCGACGATCTTCGTCCGCGGGATGCTCGCCGGGACCTCGTTGCAGACCCGGAGGAGGTCAGCCGGGGGAGATGGACCACCCCGTCCTGGCCCGCTCGATCGTGACGCTTGTCACTACGGGCTCGGAGGGTGGACACTCCTCACGGGAACGACGACCAGCCACGGCCGGACCGGAAGAGAAGGTCCGTCCCCCTGGTTGCCGCTCCCGAAGCTCGAGTACGGGCACCCACGCGAAGCGCGCTGCGATGAGGTCGAGCGCCGATGGGCCTGCGTGACCAGCCGGTAGGCGGCTGTTCCCGCCGAGGTCCCACGAGCACGGCGTTTAGTGCACGCATGGTCACCCGCGACGCGGGCTGTCGGACGCCGATCCCCCCGGGTCGGCATTCGACGCATGTCCGTACCGGTCCGGACGGCACCGACCCTCTGCGCGTGGGAATCGAGGTCGTGCTCACCGCGGCCACCGCCTGGCTGACGCCCCTGTAGCCCGTCGCCCGGTGCGGTCAGCACGGCGTCCCGCGGGTCGCTTGGCGCGGGGCGGCGCCGACGAGTCCGCCCGCGGCGAGGCCGGTGACGGGGAGCTGCGTCTGCCAGGAGATGCACGAGTAGGGGAGGCCGCGGGGGGCGTCGGCCGGGTCCTGGAGGCTGCGGTAGCGGACGGTGGCGACCGCGCCGGTGCCCGTGGAGGTGATGTCGTCGACGGTGCCGCGGTACCCGCGCAGCCAGTCGGCGCGGGGCTGGTCGACGGCGAGCGAGGGCAGGACCGTGGCGGCCCACGCGTCGTAGTCGTGTGCGTTGATCGCGGCGAAGTAGCGGCCGAGCACGGCCTGCACGGCGGACGCCTCGGGTGCGCCGGCAGCGGCCGAACCCAGACCCACCCCGCCCACCCCGCCCACCCCGCCCACCCCGCCCGCGAAGGGCGTCGAGGTCGGGGCGGGCGGCTCGGTGGGGAACAGGGGCCCGACGCTGGGCGCGGTGGTCGTGGTCTCCGGGGTCAGGGTGGTCGTCCCTCCGGCGGCGACGGTGATGGGAGCAGGGGAGGGGGTGCTGGCCCAGGCGGCGGCACCACTGACCACCGGCGAGGACGGCGACGACGGCCAGGGCGAGCGCGAGGACCGCGCCGCCACGGCGCGCGGGAGGCGGAAACCCGTGGGGCGGGGTCGCGACGGCGTCGTCGACACGGACGAGGCGCGCCCGGAACGCGGCCACCCCGCCGGCCGGCAGGACCCGGGCGACGAGCGCCCCGCCGGTACCGAGCAGCGCGCCCCACCCCCCAGCATCAGCAGCGGGGCGAGGAGCGCGTCGAGATGGATCGAGGCGCCGACCCCGGTGCCGAGCACGCTGCCCTCGACGCCGAGGCCGGTGAGCAGCGTCGCGGCGAGCGTGACCACGAGCAGGACCGGGCCGAGCTCCCACCCGCGGCGCAGTGCGACGCGCTGATCGGGTGCCCACAGCGCCGACACCGTGGCACCGATCAGCAGCGTGAGCACCACGAGGATCAGCAGCACGAGCGCGCCTCTCGTGTCCGGTGCGTCGAACAGGCTCCCGTCCGGCTGGGGTCGACGCCGGGGATCGGCTGGTCGACCCGGAGGGAGATCGGTGCCCCGACGCCGGCGGTGACCCCGAGCAAGGCCACGTGCGGGGCGAGCAGTGCGGGGATCGCGACGAGGTCGAGGATCGCGCTGATCGCGCAACCGACACCTCGTGCACCCGAGTTCGCTGCTCCGGCCGAGGTCGCCGTGGACGAGGTGCCGGTCGGCAAGCCCGCGCCCTGGGCGTCGAGGGCCTGCACGACGCCGGTGACCCCGGCGACGAGGCTGAACGCCGTCACGACGACCCCGGCGAGCACCACCGCGACCAGGATCCCGGTGACGGGGCCGGCGAGCCGGTCGCGCCACCGTCGCACCCCGGGGGTGAGCACGTCGGGCCGACGCCACGCCACCGCCCCAGCAAGGGGTGAGCGAGCCGAGGAGCAAGGCGCCCAGCACCGTCGGCCCCACCGAGGCCCCCAGCTCCACCCCGGTGGCCGAGGCGAACGCGCCCAGCAGCGTCGTCGGGGCGATACGGACCTGACCGAGCAACCGCCACCAGCAGCCCGCCCACGGTGAAGAACCCGACGGTGAGCAGCGCCCGGCGCAGCAGCACCGGCGTCGGGGCGTCGCGCACCGTGCGCGGGAACCGCAGCGCCAGCGCGAGGACGCCGAGCGCGGTCGCGCCGAGGGGCATCACGCTCGCCGAGAACGTCGCCGGACCCACGGAGCCCTCCAGCGACCCCGCCGAGGGCGAGCGAGACGAGCAGACTCACCCCGGTCACCGGGTCGGCGGGCAGGCCCGCGGCCACGAGCGCGAGGACCACCGCCAGGGGCAGGAGCGCCAGACCGCCGAGCCCGGCGAGCGCGCTGGTCGCGGCGGCGGACCAGTCGGCGCCGGTCAGGGCGCCGGCCGCGCCGGTCGCGCCGGGCCACGGTCCTCCCGCGGACCCGGCGGGGGTTCCGGACCGGCCGGGGTTGCGACGCGCGCGCCGCACGACCCGCAGAAGGCACCCGGCCCCACCGGCGCCCCACAGCGCACGCACCTGGTCATGGCGCCCCCGACCCCACCGTCGTCGCAAGCCCTCGCCGACTGCGACGGGAGCAGTGAAGCCGACCCGGCTCCCCGAGGAAAGGTCCATCGGAGGGCCACGAGGACGCGCTGTCGCCCGCTCAGTGCGAGGACCTCGCCACGCGGCTGACCGCCGTCTACAGCCAGGCGACGGCGGCGCCGGGGTCGTTCGCCCAGGTGCTGTTCGACGAGCTCGCTCCCGGTCGGCACTACCTCGGAGGGCAGGCGGCGGACCCGCGGGCGGTGTTCGTCCACGGACACGGCCGCGCCGGTCGGACGACGGAGACGTTGACGGACCCTCAGGCGGGGGCGTCGCGGTGGCTTGTGAGGTGGCGCTCGAGGTTGGCAAGGACGCCGTCGTGGATGCGTTGCAGGCCCTTGGGGGCGAAGAGAGGCGCTCGAAGAAGCCGCCCACCCCGGAGGCCCCGTTCCAGCGGGTCTCGACGGTGACGGTGGCGCGCCCCTGGCCCTCGGGGTGCACGGTCCAGATGGTGACCATGCTCGAATTGCGGTCGCGCTCGACGATGCCGCCGGAAGCGTCGGAGGTGACGTCGACGAGCTGGTCACGGGAGCGCGATTTCGTGGCCTGCAGGATCCAGTGCGCGAGCGTGCCCTCGCCGGTGCCGCCGGAGTCCACGCGGTAGTCGTGGTAGTGCTCGGTGAGGATGCGGGGGCGCACGTCGTGGTAGTCGGCGAGGGCGACGAGCACCGTCCCCGGGTCGGCGCCGATCGTGCGGTGGGTCGTCGCGGTCACCTGTGCCATTCGTTCTCCCTACCCGGCGGCGGCGGGTTTCAGGCCGGCACGCTTTCCGATGGCACCCAGCGTGCCTTCTGGGCGTGAGCCGCATCGGCGGACGCACCGGTTGCGTTGGGGTCTCACGGGGCGATGCGGACGGCGCTGACCCCGCGGCTCGTGGGCAGGAAGAGGGCGTTTCCGCTGGCCGCGGGGGTGGCGAAGCGGCTGGCGTCCCCGACCGACACGGTGGCGCGCAGGGCGCCGGTCGCGGCGTCGAGCCCGTCGAGGGCGCCGTCCTGCTGCAGCGACCAGACCGTCGTCCCGACGACGATCGGGGACCCGGCGATCTGGGGCGGTGCCTGCCAGCCCTTGGTCATCACCCCGTTCGCGTCGACCCGGACCTGGAGCACGCCGGTCGAGCACGGCAGGTAGGCGACGGTGCCGCCGCCCACGACCGGCGCCGCGGCGCCGCCGCCGTAGGACTCGCAACCCTGCAGCTCGGCGCGCTGGCCGCCGACCCCGCCCATTGCGGAGAGGTCGACGAGGTAGACACCGCCGCCCTTGCCGGCGGCGATCGCCTGACGGGTGCCGGGGAGCAGGACGGGGCCGGTCGAGCCGAGGTCGGCGTCGACGGAGTTCTCCTGCGCCCAGCCCTGCGGGGCGAACCCGTCGACGAGCCCCAGGGTCGGGGAGAGCCGCAGCATCGAGTCGCTGTGGTCCCACGCGCCGCTGGTGACCTCGCCGTTGCCGGTGGTGACGATGACGTCGCCGTTAGGCAGCGCCGCCGGGCCCGAGGCGGCCCAGATCCCGCCCTCGCGGGGGGTGGGAACGGTGAACGTCGTCATCGGGCCCGGCCCGGACGTGGGCAGCCCGACGACGCGGCCCTGGTACCGGCCGCAGTCGCCGTAGTTGCCGCCGTAGGCGATGTGGACGGTGCCGCCCGAGACCAGCAGCGCGCCGCGCTGCAGCTGGGTGGCCGGCTCGGAGCCCGGGACGTCCGCGTCGCGCTGCGAGCGTACCCCGCCGGTCGCCGGGTCGAGGGCGGAGAGCACGTGACGGACCCCGGCCTGGGTGGTGACCGCGAAGACCTGGCCGGTCATCGGGTCGTAGACCGGGGAGCCGGTGATCCCGATCGGATCGATGTTCCCGCACGGGAGTGCGGAGCCGGGCAGCGGATCGGCGAGGTGGGTGCGCCACTGGATTGCCCCGGTGAGGGCGTCGAGCCCGTACACCGATCCGCCCTCGGTCGCGGCGACGACTCGCCCGTTCACGACCAGCGGACTGCCGTAGACCGCGCCGTCGAGTGGGGTCTGCCAGGCGAGCGCGGCGGCCGCCGGGTCGGGACCCGTCGGCAGGTAGCCGGTGCGGGCGGCGTCACCGTGGTAGGTCGTCCAGTCCGCTCCGAGCCGCACGCCTCCGCTGGGCGGCGGCGGGGCCGCGGACGCCCCGGACACCGGGGGCAGCGCGAGACCCGTCCCCGACGAGGGGACCTGCGGCACGGGAGGCGACGGGACGGTGGGGGACGCCGCCGCCGGGGGCGGTGCGGCGGAGGGCGCGTCGCCCGAGCAGCCGGCGAGCACCACCAAGGCCGCGCACACCGCCGTCACGACCACCACCGGCCGGGTGCCGAGGCCTCGACGTCCCATCCCCACCTCCATCGTCACGAGCGCGCCGGGTTCGAGCGCCCCCGGCCTTCGCCGCCGGGTCGCCACGGGTTCGTCTGACCACGCCGGGCTGGTCAGGGGGGAGGCCCTTCTTCTGCGCCGACGTCGGTCACCGTGGCGGCTCGCCCGCGCGGCAGGCAGCACTTCTTGTACTTGCTCCCGGAGCCGCACCAGCAGGGCTCATTGCGCCCGGGTGGCCAGGGGAGGTCGTCGACGCCGCCGTACATGTCGTGGACCTCGGGGTCGGCGGGGGAGAGCCCCGCGGCGTCGGAGGCCTCGACGAGGTCGGCGACGCTGCCCGCGACGAGGGCGGCGGGTTGGCCGCCGGCGGACATCGTGCGCAGCAGGTACTCCGTGGCCGCGCGATGCTCGTCCCAGGTCGCGCCGTAGGTGCGGGCCACGGAGGGCCAGCGGCGCAGGAGCTCGTCGAACTCCGGCCGCGGCCAGAAGAGGGCGAGCACCTCGTCGTCGAGGTCGTCGTCCTCGAGAAGGTCGTCGTCGAACGGGCCCTCGAGGGGGTCCTCGTCGTCGAGGCCGGCACGGAGTCGCTCCACGGCGGCGTCGTCCTCGTCGAGGGGCAGCTCGAGGTCGCGCCGGACCCGGTAGCGCACGTGCGCGAGGGTCGAGACGAGGGTCGCGGCCGCGACGGCAGCGTCGGACCGCGGCTGCAGGCGCTCGGAGCGCTCGTTCGCGGGGGCCAGGGCCGCGCTGAGCCACTGCTCGGCGAGCTCGGTCCGGTCGAGGGCCTCGAGCGTCTCGGTGACGTAGAAGGGCGGCAGCCTCGTCGCGGGTCAGCAGGGGCCGCAGCATGCGCAGCTCACCCATGCCCTCCTCGGTACGACCGAGCCGGACCAGGCACCGTGCGCGGGACGCGCGCACCCAGGGCGCGTCGGCGTAGCCGAGGGCCCGGGTCCACAGGGCGAGGGCCTCGTCGAGGTCGCCGACCCGTTCGACCAGCTCGGCGGCGAGGCTGAGGGCGTAGCGGGCGTCGCCACGATCGGGGGTCCGGTCCTCGTCCACGGCGGAGACGAGCTCGCGGACGTGCGGGCGCGGATCGTCCGCGCCCAGGGCGTCGGCGCCGAGTTCGTCGATGTCGTCGGAGGTCAGGACCCGGGGCACGCTGGTCACCGTACGCAGCCCGTTACGTGCGATGTCCAGCGCGTCGGGCTCCGCGCCGAACCGGCGTCCCCCACACGCCATACACGTTGTCAGCACGCTGTATCGAGGACACGTACGTCCAGGCGATCATGGACCGCTTCAGTCTGCGGACGAAGACCGAGGCGGTGGACCTCGCGCTCCGGCACCTCTGGGGTAAGCCGATGACGCCCGAGGAGGCGCTGGCAATCGATCACGCTCGGATCGCCGGGGTCATCGGCGTCGAGCTCGAGGCATCCCGGTGAGGACGGCGCTCGCGGCCGGGGTCAGCGAGCGTCGAGATCGAGAGTGACGTCGGGGAGGAGGGAGAGCGTCGAGTGCCCACGGTGTTCTCCCGCTCGCTCGTACCGGCGCTCGACCAGCTCGAACTCCACCATCGAGACCGGTGGCCCGGGCTCGACCAGGAGGTAACAGCCGATCCCGGCCTCGGCGTACTCGGACAGCTTGAGGATGCGGTCGGTCCGCCGCGAGCCGGGGGAGAGGACCTCGACGACGGCGAGGACATCCGACGGTGACTGCCGGGCGCGGCCGTCCGTCGCGTGCGCGCGGACCACCGAGACGTCGGGGGTCCGGACCGTCGGCGGCGTCGTCTCCTCCACCGTCACCTCGACCTCGGGGAGGGCTCGCCACGCGGGACGGAGCTGGGTGTCGAGGGCGGCGGCGATCGCCAGCACGACGAGCTGGTGACGTGCGACCGGGCGGGGGGACACCAGGAGCACTCCCTCCACCAGCTCGATGCGACGGCTGGTGTCCTGTCCCAGCGCGTCCCACTCGGCGAGGGTGAGCAGGTGGTCGGGCCAGGTCCGGGTCGTCGTCACGGTCACCTCCCTTCGACGGCGCCGATGGTCGCACGGTTCCCCGCCCACTCGTGGCTCGTGATCTCACCCCGGCTGGGCGGGTTCTGCTTGCCCCGGTGTGGGGGTGTGTTCCCAGCTTCGGGGTGCGGCGGCGGTGTCCCAACCGCCGAAGGTGCGGCGGCGTAGTGCGGGCAGAGCCTGGCAGAGCCGGAACCAGCTCCTGGCGAGCAGGCTGGCTAGTGCCCCGGTGGCCAGAGATCGGTCCTCGAGAGCGAGGGCGGCGCGGACGGCGGCGTAGCCGTAGTCGCGCATCTCGGTCTCGTAGGTGCCCACGGCGTCGAGCAGGCCACGGTCACCGCAGGCAACCAGGCTGAGCTGCTGGCACAGCAGCCGGGCGTCACGCAGGGCGGTGTTGGCGCCGAGCCCGCCGACCGGGGGCATGGTGTGGATCGCGTCGCCGAGCACCGTGATTCTCGTGGGTGTCCAGGGGGCGATCTCGGGTGAGGCGGTGAACTCGAGGCCGCCGCGGGCGGCCGGGTCGGACTCGGCCAGGACGCGGCGCAGCGTGGGATGCCAGCTCGACACCATCTGGTCGACGGCGTGCCGCAGGCCTTCGTCGTCCAGGGTCGCCACGGCGTCCGGGAGCACGGACTGGTCGGCGACCAGCGCGCACAGCACATACGGCGCGTCGATGCCCTCGGGAGCATCGCCGGTCACGGCCTGCAGGGCCGCCGCGGCGTGCGCCGGCGGGTCGTAGACCGAGGTGAACAGGAACATCGGGGCGTTGGCCATGATCGAGTTCATGCCCAGTTGAAGCCGCTCGGGCACCCAGCGGCGGGTGTCCTCGGTGAGATAGAGCTTGTGCCCGAACCCGCCGACGCCGACGTCGACGGGTTTGGCGTGCGGCAGGTACTGGCGACAGACTCGCGAGGAGGCGCCATCGGCGCCGATGAGCAGGTCACCGGCCGCGGTGCGCCCGTCCGCGAAGACGGCGACGACCCGACCGTCCGCGCTGTGCTCGTAGCGCACGAACTCGGCGTCGAAGGCCACCACGTCGTCGAGCCCGGTCAGCAGCAGCCGGCGCAGCGTGCGCCGATCCACCGCGTAGTGGTTCTCGCCCGGATCGCTGACCCCACCCGGGTACATGATCGCTTCTTCGACGACCAGGAGCTCCTCGAGGCCCTCGGTGAGGAACCCGAAGTCCCCGCCGGGCCCGGAGGTGGCCAGGAACGCCTGCCACAGGTCGTCGGGCAGGCACGCCCGCAACGACCGAGCCCCGGCCGGGTTGACGTGGATGCGGTAGCCCTCCGGGCGGGCGCCGGGGCTGCGATCGCGTTCGTAGACCTGCACCGAGACCCCGGCCCGACGCAGGCCGTGCGCCAGGCACAGTCCGCCGATGCCGCCACCGACAACGATCACACGCAGGGATTCGCTCATCGTGGTCGCTCCTCGGCGTTCTTGCGGCGTTCGGCGACGATCTTGGGGAGGCGGTCGAGCAGCCTGTCGTGCCAGGCCACCTCTGTGGCCAACCGAGCCAGCTGGTGCTCGATGGCCAGCCGCTCAGCCTCACTCAGCCACGGATCGGCCTCCTCGGTGAGGTGGCGCAAGGAGTTCTGCCGCGCGAGCAGCGCGTCGCGGCGGTCCCCCACGGCGTGGGTCAGGGCCTGCTCGTCCATCTCGTGGGAATGGACCAGGGCCAGGTCGAACGGGTCGGGGCGCACCACGACCGTGCGCAGCGCCTCACCATGGATCGCGGCCAGGGCTCCGCGGCCCGGTGCGGTGATCTCGTACACCGTGCGTTCGGGGAAGTTGCCGTCGCGCTCACTGCGCGCGACCACGATGAGTCCTTCGCCGGCCAGCCGCTTCAGCGCCCCGTACAGCGCCCCGACCTTCACCTCGGTCCACAGCTCGGTGCGGTCACTCTGCGCCTGCTGCCGGATCTGGTAGCCGTGCATCGGCCCGCGCTCCGCGAGAGCACTCAGGATGAACAAGCGAACGCCCGACACACGAATACTCTCACACGACTAGTTGGTACCGCCGAGACCAGCGCACCCACTGGCTCCCTTGACGTGCTCCGTTGCCTAGTATATGTATACGCATATTGATGCTCGGGCTTATGATGGAGCGCACGGTGCCCAATAAGACGATCTACGTGTCCGACGACGATCTGCCGCTCTATGAGCGGGCTCAGCAGTTGGCGGGCGGCAACCTCTCGGCGGCGGTCGCCCGCGCGTTAGGACGCTTCGTTGCGGCCGAGGAGGGCCGCCACGCCGGCTACCAGGAGGTCACCGTGCGGGTGGGCACCGGGCGGGCTCGACGGGCCCAGCGCTTCTCCGGTGTTCTGCTCGGCGAGTGGCGCCATCCCACCGGAGAGCGCCGCATCGAGCGGTTCCGTGTCTACCGCACCCGCAAGGACAAGTTCGCGCTGCACGTCACCCGGATGCCCGACTGGGCCGCCTGGTCGGACCCCGACACCTGGCAGCCAGGCTGGGACTGGGATGGGGGCTGGAACACCGGTGGCTGGTGGTGGGGACCGGCCGAGGAAACCCTTCAGGTCGTCGACACATGCGAGGAGCTGCGGGACCAGGTCCCCGCCGAGTTCTTCGACATGCTCGCCGACCCCGCCGAGCATCCCGCGGTGCAAGAGCTGGACATCTGAGGGTGCTCACCCGCTTATTCGATTCCGCGATCGTGAGGTTCCTGATGTGCTTGGGCCGCGACGGGGCGACGAGGGGACGAGATGGGTGAACCGGCGATCCTGGTCGAGGGGTTGACGAAGTCGTTCGGGCGGGTGCACGCCCTGCGCGGGATCGACCTGGCCGTGCCGCAAGGGACGGTGCTCGGGGTGCTCGGACCGAACGGGGCGGGCAAGACCACGGCGGTGCGCATCTTGACCACGCTGCTGACCCCGGACGGCGGGCGGGCAGTGATCGAGGGCTACGACGTCGTGCGAGAGCCGGCCCGGGTGCGCCGGCTGATCGGGTTGGCCGGCCAGTCCGCAGCGGTCCAGGAGGAGCTCACCGGCCGGGAGAACCTGGAGATCATCGGCCGGTTCTACCGGCTGGGGCGGGCCGGTGCCCGGGCCCGGGCCGAGCAACTGCTGGACCAGTTCGGTCTCCTCGACGCCGCGGATCGGGCCGCGAAGACCTTCTCGGGCGGGATGGCGCGTCGCTTGGACCTGGCGGCCAGCCTGGTCGGCCGACCGGCGGTACTGTTCCTCGACGAGCCGACCAGCGGGCTCGACCCGCGGGGCCGGCTGGGCATGTGGTCGGTGATCCGGGACCTGGTCTCGGCGGGCACCACGCTGCTGCTGACCACCCAGTACCTCGACGAGGCCGACGAGCTCGCCCACGAGATCGTGGTGGTCGACCGCGGCCGGGTGATCGCCGCGGGCACCGCCGAGGCGCTCAAGGACCAGGTGGGCGGCGACGTCCTGGAGTTCGCCGTCACCGACCGGGCCCGCCTCGGCGAGGCCACCCAGGCCGTGGCCGCACTCACCGAGGGCGAGCCGGTCGTCGACGTCGACGGAGCCCGGGTCACGCTCGGCGTGGGTGGGCGGGGCTCGCAGACCCTGGTCGAGGCCGTGCGCCGCCTCGACGCCGCGAAGGTGGAAACCGTCGGGCTGGCGGTGCGCCGCCCGTCGCTCGACGACGTGTTCCTGGCCGTGACCGGGCACGCCACCGGCGACGACGAGCACCACGACGCGGGTGATCCGGGCAGAGCGGGCCGGCGACGCGGGCGACGGCATCGAGCACGAGCGGACTCGGAGGGTTGAGCGGTGGCCACGACAACACCGGTGATGCTCGGTCCGGGACGGCGTCTGGTGGAGGGGGCCGAGGACCTGGCGGTGATGACCCGCCGGGACCTGCTGGTCTGGCGGCGGACACCGGCGTTCCTGGTGTTCACCTTGGTCCAGCCGGTCATCTTCGTGTTGCTGTTCCGCTATGTGTTCGGCGGCGCGATCCAGGTCGGCAACGCCGGTGGCTACGTGGACTACCTCATGCCCGGGATCATCGGACAGACCGCCGGGTTCGCCTCGGTGGCCACCGCGATCGCGCTGGCCCGGGGACTGCACAAGGGCGTCATCGACCGCTTCCGGTCCATGCCGATGGCCCGTTCGGCCTACCTTGGCGGTCGACTGCTCGCCGACACGCTGCGGATGCTCGTCACCCTCGTCGTGATCCTCGTGGTCGGCTACGCGGTGGGTTTCCGGTTCCACAACGGAATCGTCCCCGCCGCCGCGATGATGGCGCTGGCGGTGCTGTTCGGGCTGGCCATGTGCTGTGTGTCGGCGTTCATCGGACTGGCCATCAAGGACGAAGAGTCGGTGCAGGGCTTCGGCCTGATCTGGCTGTTCCCGCTAACCTTCGTCAGCTCGGTGTTCGTCCCGCTGGCCTCGATGCCCGGCTGGCTACAGGCCTTCGCCCGCAACCAACCCGTCACCCTCGTCGTCGACACCATGCGCTCGCTGGCCCTGGGCGGGCCGGTAGCCGACACCGGGTGGAAAGCCCTCGCCTGGCTCGCTGGCATCCTGGTCGTCTTCGTGCCACTGTCGGTCCGCGCCTACCGCACCGCCAACTGACGGCCCCTGCACGGGACGCGCGCCGAGTTCGCTGAGATCAGGCGGCCCGTAGCTGTCCGCGCCGCCGCCGTGATTGCTACCGGCTGCCAGACCGGGTCTCGGGCGGCCCGTCTGGCGCGTCCGCCCGGGCGGCTCGTCAAGGTGGAGCGAACTCTCCGAGAACGCGGTGGGGTCTGCGACCCGGAGGCGCTGGCGGCCGCCACACCGAGCCCGCGAGGCCGGGCGGAACCACTGCGGAAATTCTCGACTGCTTCTCCTGTTCAGCACCAGGTTGTCGGGGGTGCACTCGATGATTGACCTATGAGCACGGTGACCGTTGACGACACGTTGTGCGCGCGGGTGCGCGCTGCGATGGCGGCGGTTCGGCGGGCGGAACGCGCATCGCTGGCTCGACCGAGAGGTACAGGTTGCGGACCAGCACTTCTCCGTCGCCGGGTTCGGGTACCGGTGCCGTGACGACGGCGAAATGCTCGGGACAGGGTATGTCCTGAGGTCGGGCTGTCAGGAGCACCCGTCGGTTCACCTCTGTGTCCATGTCGCGCTCCTCGGTTGACCTGTTGCCTGTTCAGCGGCCGGCTCACGCTTCGGTGGGTGACATACGTCGGCCGGTACGTCCGGTGGAACGCAGCGTGGTGAGCTGATCGGGCAGTTGCAGGCGGAGTTGGCCGCGGCGCGGGCCGAGCTCGTGGAGTTGCGCCGGCAGCTGGGTCAGGACTCCCAGAACTCGTCGAAGCCGCCGAGCTCGGACGGGCTCGCGAAGC
>JAABUP010000377.1_pt1 | contig 100064 bp, 106 predicted proteins | sample 5559201 | NCBI WGS metagenome assembly JAABUP01 (sample SAMN10711887, study PRJNA513373) | rock metagenome | isolation source: Antarctica rocks | place: Antarctica | reverse complement strand
TCTAACGGTGTACTTTTCCTAGAAATCGGTTAGGGTTCGAGCCGCATTTCATTTAGAAATAGAAAATCAAATGAAATGCGATTAAAATTTTAGTACCATTTAAATGAAATGCGGTTACAGTTCATTTATCCCTATAAGATAGTACTATTTAAATAAAATGCGGTTACAGTTTATTTATCCCTATTAGATAGAGAATACCCCGAGTAGCCGTAAGTAGACCGTAAGTAAAGCTTTGAAAGTCGGAAATTAAGAAGGAAATCGTACTCCTATAAGTAAGAGATTCTCCCTCCTACTCTAACTAGCTAGTAGTAATTATTTTTCGAGCTATATTTATCTTATAGCTTCGAAGATCTAGTAGCTAATTAATCGGGGTACGAGTACCGCGAATAAGAAAGCGGTTAACGAGAGTTTTTAGTCTAGATAAAGGACCTTCACCTAAATCTAGACCGGAGAAAAGTTGTTCCGGAGTACTAGAAGTACTAGAATCGGAATCCTCGGCTATCTCTTTACCTCTCGTAGTTAATATACGAGAGGAGTTCTCGAAAGAATAGCGAAGAACGAGAAATCGACTAGTTTTCAAGATAGAACTAAGAATAGAAGGGTAGGAATCGACCCCCCTAAACCTATTCTATTAAACGCCTAATACGGCTAGCGCGTTAACTAGGGCGAGGTCGTATTTATCTTCGGAAGTTAATTAGTTAAGAAGAGAAATCGTAAAATCTAATAGAGCTTTTTTAAGAGTAGTTAGACTAGAGAGCTTCCGGGAATTTTTCACTGGAATTCGAGTATTCTCTTTATCTTCTTCCTCTTTATCTTCTTTCTTAGATTCCGAGCGAGACCCTTCTAGGCTAGACTCGCTCTTAGAATTTCTTAACGAGACGTCGGATTTTAATTTCTCTCTAAGATCTTCGAGGTTTTTAACCCTCGAGGCTAGCCGAATTAGCTAAGAGTAGAAAAATCGTTGACCCTTAGTAAAGTAATACTCTAGGAATTTTTCCGAGCTAAAACCCTCTTAAGTTCGAATAAAAAAGCTAAGTAGTTATTTCTAGGGCTAGGAATATATTAAAAGACGATCGGATTTTTAGTAGGGCTTTAAGGGTTTAGCCCTAGACTAGTTTTTTTCTATTCGAACTATCTTAAATCGACTGAAAAAGCTAATAATACTAATAGCTTCGTGTAATTTCCAGGCTAATTCATTGAAAATTAACTAAACGGCTTCTAGTAGAAGGGAAGTTAGGTCCGCTACTAACTCGAGTAGGTCTAGCCTATCTAGTCCGCTTAGATAGGTAGCCTATTAAGTTCTTTCTATTTATAGACTTAGGTCGTCGGTTTAATTAGCCTGGATTTTTCTAACCTCGCTTTTCTAGAAATCATCGAACTTTAAATCTAGAGTAGACTATTCTAGATCCTACTTCGAGGGGTTTATAAAGTAAATTAGTAATAGAAGAATAGTTAATTATAGATATAATTACCTTGACTTTCTATAGAACTAACTCGAGATCTTCTTGAAATATTCTCTTCCTCCTTACTACTCCCTCTCTCTACCCTTAAGCTAGCCGCTCTAGGTATAGTTATAGACTCCCTTAATAAAGGCTTTTTAGGATTAACCCTAAAGTATTACTAACTAGGTGTAACCCGGAAGAATTATTAAACGCTAACGCCTAAAATTTAAAGGACTTCTATTTCCCTATTTTTCGGAGTTTACCCCTTTCCTTTCAAGTTTTCCTACTTATAAAGAGATGAAAAATATAACTAAATACTATTTCTATTTCAGGTATAATAGAGACAGTCTAAATACCTAAGTCTATCCGAGTAAAGAGCTAGATCGGGAAAGAAACAAGGAAAAGAAGTAGGAATTTCGATATCTACTACCCCCTTTCAGTCGTTTACTAAATAAGGGTATTTGGCTACCTTAGAAAGGATACGAGAGCGGTTATTAGGAGGTAGCTTATAAGGGCTTTATATAAAATAACCTTCTAGACTAACGGGAAGTATAGCGTACTTATACTCCTTATAAGCTAGGAAGCCCGTATTTCTAAGGATTAAGATAAATTCTATTATAAATAAAAGAGCTATATTAATTTCCTATATAGGACTTAAGTTAAGTTAAAAGCCTTAAGAATTCGTTGAGATATTAAGGAAGAATAGAATAATATTAATAAGAATAGGTTAAAGTATAACTCCTAGCGGTTATTAGGCGGTTAACTTAGGGGTCGGGTCGGCTATTTCCTAGCTACTAGCTAATATACCCTAGCCGAACTTATAAGCGAGTATCTTAAACTTTTTATTAAGGATAAAAAGAGTAACCCTATAACTTTACGAATATAGCTCTAATCTAGAAACTTAAAACGCCTAAATTTTATTAATTTTAGGGTCTAAAAATAGATAGTATAAATTTAAGCGAAATTCCTACTATTTATAGTATCGATCTTATAGTAAAAAGGGAATTTATTTGAATTCTTTATAACTTTCGTAATATATAACCGTTTTCTATAATTTTTAAGGCGTTTTAAAGCCTAAAGAGATATCTATATATCTATTTAAATCTTATAAATTTTAAACCTTAATTCGGATAGAGGAATAACCGGAAATAATTAACCTTTCCTTAGTTATTAATTAGCTATCAGGGTCTAAATATTAAAAAAATCCTAACTTTATAAAAATTATTAAAAAATACTCTTAAGAATAATTAACCCCGTAGTAGATGTAATTTATAGGGCTAAGTTTACACTTTAAAATAGTATACTATCTCTATAAATATTATATAGAAAAATTATAAATTATATTTAAAATAAGAAAATTAAATATAATCTACTTAAATCCTTAGTAGGGTTTAAATATAATCTATATAGATTATATTTATCTCTTTATAATAGTATTAATAGTAGACTTATAAATTAAAGTAAGGTAGATAATAGCTATATTATATATTACGCGGAGGTAATTATTAAAGTAGAGGAAGATACTCTTACTTATAATTACCTTATACTTAATAGCTTACCTTATAAGAGGTAGGAAGATTTTACTTAATAGATTAGAAAGTAGTTATATATAATAGATAGGATAATATAATAGATAAATCTTATTTATTCTAAGTTAGTAGTATATATAAATATAGAAATATTATATATATTAATAGGCTAATATAATATACTTCTAAAACTTTATAAGTTAATATCTATTCTAAGCTATTATAATTATTTTATATTATTAGATAGCTTAAGTAATAAATTAACTCTAATTAAAGATATAAAGTTTTAAGCTATTACCTTTCTAAGAGTTAACTTTAAACTATACTACTTACTTTTATAATAGTAGTAGATTATTATATATAATAGCTTAGTTATAAGTTATAATAAGTTACTAGCTTAATAAGTAAGATAAATTACTTATATAAGTCTTAATAAGTATATATTATAACTAATATATACTTTAATTTAAATACTAATAGAGATATATACTAATAAAACTCTTATTAAAGATATATAAGAAATATTAAGTATAAGTTATAAGGATATAAAAGATAAGCTAGGGAGGTTAACTATTATAATACTTAATAATAGCCCTTAAATATAAGTAGAATAAGATACTAGGATTAATAGCGCGTTATACTAGATATTAGAACTAGTAGAAATAGTATATATACTTAAAAGGATATATTAAATAGTAATATATAGTATAATAGAGGTACTCTAACTTATAATTTAAGTAGATAGTAAGTAATACTACCTTTCTTACCCTAGATAAGCTTATATACTAGGTAAGAGAGGAGTCTCCTAGAAGTTCTAAAATCTCTAAGTCTTTTTATACTAATAATTAAGGTTAATCCTAGAGAATTAACTTTAATTATATTATATATTAGTATTATTTCTTTAATAAACTAATAGAAACTACTTACTTTAAAGATTTAGTAAAAATTAGATTAATTCCTAGAGATTATAATATTAGGTTTTAATTATTATATAGTAGAGTAATATTAATTATAATTAACTTTAATAGGAAAGTAGTAAGAGAATATATACTTTAATATTAGACTAGATAATACTAGATAATAGGTTAGCTTCTAGGAAGGTATAATAGAAGGCTAGTTAAGTTAAGAGTTCTTTAAAGGCTAGAGCTAGGTTTAAATAAGCCTTTAATTATTATAGGAAATAATATAAAGTTAATTATAATTAATATAAAGAGGGATCTCTTATAAAGACTAATATATAAAGAAAGGTTAGAATATAAATAATAAGGGTTCTTTAATTATATACTAATACTATAAGGTAATAATAGTAGAAGGTACTTTCTAAATAGTATAAGAGGTATATTTAGTTATTAATTAGCTTAATAATATCTAAGAAGTCTAGTATAATTAGAAGTAGTAGTTTAATAAAAAAAATATAAGGATAATATAATAAGTAGAAGAGGGAAGGAGGGAGTTTTTTAGTAGAGGAATAGTATTATAAGATAATAGAGCTAATAGATAAAAGGTACTTTAAAGTTAGAATTTTTAAGTAGTAGTAATATAAAGTTTATTTATAACTCTAAGTTTATTTATAAGTAATAGTAGATAGTATATAATAGAATATTACTTAATATATAATAATAGAAGTAATTTAAATATAATAGAAAGAGTTAAGGTAAGAGGTATAAGGCTCGCGTTATTAGATAAGCTCTTTAAAATCTCTACTTCTTTATATAAGACCCTTTTTAAATAGTTAAATATATAAAAGGTAGTAAGATAATACTAGACTTCTACTAATATAGTAGTTAATAAATATATAAAATAGGGATAGTAATAAAAAAAAATTAATAGGGTAATAAGGGGAAATAAACTTCTACTACTAAGGAATATTATATAATATCTTAGTTTATACTTTATATTATAAGTTACTAATAGTAGTTAAATATATAAATCTAAGGTTTCTAATTAAATAGCTAGATATATTAAAGTTAATTAACTACTCTTATAACTTTTTATAACTAGATTTAAGGTAGTAGGTATAATATAATAGATATTTATATTAAAAGAATTAGCCCCCTCTATTAAAATAATTTATCCTAGTTATATAAGTACTATACTATATCTTAGTAAGCCTACTAAGAGTATTAACTTTATTTACTTATAATATTAGTAATAGAATAAGACTTAAAGCTAGGAATAAGACTTATTACTAGATTCTATTACTATAAGTAATATCTATCTTATTTCTAGATAGGTAATACTATTAGAATAATCTATATTAATATATTCTTATATTAGCTAATACTATTATATTTATATTATCTACTAATATATCTATTAATATATCTAATATTAATTTAAATAAAAGGAAATTATCTTATTACTAGATATAAAATACTATTAGAATAGGTATATATATATAATTTAACTAATACTATTATATATATAAGCTATCTATCTATCTACCTACTAATATATCTAATATACTTCCTACTATTTATATTATCTATTAATATATCTAATATTAATTTAAATAAGAGGTAATATCTATCTTCTTACTAGGTATATAATACTATTAGAATAATATATATTAATCTATTAATATATATATATAATATAACTAATACTATTATATTTATAAGCTATCTATCTATCTATCTATTAATTTATCTAATATACTTCTTACTATCTATTCTATCTACTAATATATCTAATATTAATTTAAATAAAAGGAAATATCTATATTATTAATAGCTTATTATATCTAATATACTTCTTACTATTTACTCTATCTACTAATATATTTAATATACTTCCTACTATTTATATTACCTACTAAATACTAGATAGTAGAGGTAATTTTCTAATATTAAAATCTTAAATTTTTATAAGTATTTTCTAGTTAATATATAATACTCTTAGTTTTAAAGCTAAAAATCCTAGATATTAAAATACTTATAACTACTTATTAATATTAAATCTTCTAGTTATCTAATAATACTTATTATCTTAAACTAATCTAAGAGGTAAATACTTAAATTAAGGTAGATTCTATCTACTTTTAAACTAGGTTAGTAGGTTAGATTTATTAATAAATAATAGAACTATTATAAATAGTATATTATTTAGTTTTAAAGATTATCTTTATAAGTAAAGCCTTATTAATCTATTATATATATAATAGCTAAGATTAATAGATAATAATATAAAGTATAAAATTTTATAAGATAGTAATAGCTTTATTAAAGGAAAATAAGCTAATTATAATTATATAATATATATAGAAAATAGGGATTTCTATATTATAAGAAAATTATAAGGAAATTATAAGGCCTTAAAAAGATAATATATAACTCTAATAATAATAATAAGAGAGGAGGAGTAATAGAGACCTAATTATAATAGGGATAGAGAGGGATTTTTTATAATTATAATTATTAAGGAGATTAAGAGATAGAAGGGGAATAAGTATAATAGAGTAGATAGAATTTATATCTAACTACTTAAGACTTTAATAGAGACTTCCTTTCTAGTAATCTTATAATATTTATATATAAAGTACTTATAAATTAGTTAAACCCTCTTAATATAAAATAAAACTAAAATCTATCTTTTAATAAAAGATATAATTAAGCCTTATAATATAAATAACTTATACTTTATTACTCTTATTTATATCTTTTAAAAGCTTTTTAAGTAACTCTTATTAAAATAGTTTAATTATTAGAGGTAGGTAGTACTTTAACTAGTATAAGTAGAGTTTTAAAGTTATTACTTAACCTCTATTAATATAATAATTATCTACTACTTCTTAAAGATAAAGTTATATTTATAAGTAGTCTTTATTAATTTCTACTTTATCTTTAATATAATAAATTATAAGAAGTTAATAGAACTATTATATTAATAAGATTATCTAGTAGTAATTTATATAATAATTAAGGGTTTAATAGTATAAAAGATTAAATTATAAGTCTTAATTAATAGATAGAAATCTAATTAATTTAAGTAGATTTAAGAGGTTTTATAAGGCTTAATCTTATTAATTATACTATTTAACTTTTATATTAATAAATTAATTAAATAATTAAATACCTTAATAAAAATTATCTTATACTCTTTATTTTATACTAATAATAAAGTATTACTAGAAATATAAGAAGAGGACTTATAATTAATAATAGAGATTATTAAAGGTTAATTAGAATAGTAGAAAATTAATATAAATATAGATAAATATAACTATATCTCCTAAGATAATAAAGTAGTACTAGTATTATAAAAGAGAGGAAGGATTATTTAAATAAATAGATATTAGTATTTTAGATTTCTAATAATAATAACTAGAATTAATTTCTAGTAATATTTAAAGGCTTATATAAATATAATAGTAAGTTAGGCGTAGTATCTATTAATCTATTTAAACTCCTAGAGCTCTATCTATTAACTCTAAGTATATAAATAATTCTAAGCTCTAATATATAATTATAAGGCTCTTTTAATAGATATATAAATATAAGAATAGCTAGTAAACCTCTAAGTATTTTATAAGGTAGTTATAAAGCTATTCTAATAACTAATAGTATAAATTACTTATAATAAAAGGAAATAATATTAATATATAACTAACTTAAAAGGCTTAGTTTTAATATAATAATAACTCTAGTTAATATAAATAGTATATTAAAGGATTCTTAAATAGACTAACTAGAAATATATCTTATAATAGGTTCTCTAATAAAAGTTAAGTAGAAGAGGTTTTATAATAAGCTTTATAACTTATTTAGAAAGGAATATAAATTATTTAATATTTAAGGTAACTAGTTAATTTAAATTAATAGTAATAATTATATTATAATATTTCTTAAGATAAAAGTAATCTAAGTACTTTTAATAAGAGGTAATAAAAGTAGCTTTAATAAGACTAATTCTTTAAACTACTTATTATATACCTAGCTTATAAAATATAAATATATATTTATAAATTTAATAATAAGATAAAAGGTTTTTCTAAAATATTACCTTAAAATATTTATATATAATACTATATATAAATATAATATACTAGGAAAGTTTTATTAAAGATATAAATATTATAATAGATTATAATATCCTATCTAATTAAGTTAAAGGAAATAAAAGATAAAGAATAAAGCTTAAATATAGTTAAAATAAGATATTACTTATACTAAAATTATTTATTTATTAAATACTAGTTAGTTTAATTATACTTAGAAGGCTTTAATAGGAATTTATATAAAGTTACTTATATTTTTCTATTAGAATTAAAGAGGAGGAGGGGACTTATCCTAGAAATAATAGTAAAAGACCTAGTTCTAGGAATAATAAAAAAAGGCCTAGTTCTAAGAAAGATAGAAAAAGACTTAATTCTAAGAAAGATAGAAAAGGACTTAATCTTAAAGAAGATAGAAAAAGACTTATTTTAAAAGAGGTAGTAGATAGCTTAAAGAAGTACTAAGGAGGTAATAATATTACTTAAATAAGTAAGATTATTCTAATAAGAGAAGTTATAATTAATATAAAAGAAGGAATAACTAGAAGAGAATTAAATTCTTAATAGTTAAAGAAATAAAAATAAAAGACTTTAATAAATTTAAAAAATAAAAAGGATCTATTATAATAATTAATATAAGAGATAAATAAAGAAGAATTATAAGGAGATTAAAAACTCTAATAAATAAAGCCCTTACTTAGAGGTATATAAAGACCTAGGATTTAGAATTCTAAGAGATAAGTTATAAGTAAGAAGCTTACCTTAAAGTAGAATATAAAAATAGAGATTTAATAGAAGGTAAATATATATTAAGCTTTTATTTAACCTTATAAAGAATAGATTATTATTAGAAAAACTAGAACCTTAATTTAATAAGCTATTTAAAAGAATTATTATTATACCTTTAAATAGATTTACTTAGAAGGAATAGTTATATTAAATAATAGGAAAGGATCTTATATATATAAAGTAGTAGATTATATACTCTTAATAATAAGATTAAACTTTAACTCTTAATAAAACTAAATAAATTATATAAATAAAGAGAAAAGAAAAGGAAGAATAGAGTTCTAAGTAGTTACTTAGATAGTATTATAGAATTTAACCCTAAGTAAAGATTAAGATAAACTAATAGAGGATTAAATCAAGAGATAGAAGAGAAGATTAGATTATATCTAGGATAGAAACTTAACTTAACTAGGCTTTATTAAATAGTATTTATCTACTAATAATAGAAGATAGCTTAAAGTATAATAGATAAGCTTATTTAATTAAGAATTATAAGTAGAAGTCTTTATAAGGTAATACTAAGAATTTATAAGTAAGAGGGACTTATAACTACGTAGTTATATTATATATAAAGTAGATTAGATTAAAAGTCCTTTACTAACTACTATTAAAGTATAATTAACTACTCTTAATTAGTACTATATAAATATAACTAAATAAGAAACTTCTAATTCTAAGTACTATCTTTATAACTTTAATATAAGACTCTTTATCTTAGAAATAGATAAGAATATTATTTAACTAAATAATATATATAATATTAAGTAGTCTTACTAGAACCTTATTAATATATACTTAAAATAAGGTAGATATATTAGTAAGTTTAAAAGATATAACTATATATTTAAAATAGCTATATTATATATAAAATATAATCTTCTATTTATTACCCTTTCTTATTTATAAGTAATAATATATATCTTTAAGATCTAATTTAATTAAGTACTTAATACTAACTAATCTTATTAATATTCTATTAATTAATAAAAGTAGATAGTAATTCTTAATTATAATCTTATTAAGTACCTTATAATTAATATATAAATATAATATTCTATCCTTTTTTAATATAAAAAGGATTAATATACCTACTAGATTTATAAAATAATAAATCTATCCCTTTTTAAAAGCTTACTTAAAGTACTTTCTTAGTATATATAACTCTTTCTCTAATAGATTATAAAGTAGATTAAAGGAAGGTTCTTTATTCTTCTTTATATTAATTATATAATTATAATATATATAAGCTAATAGTATCCTAGTATTCTTAGTTAAAAAGATATCTTAGAATTCCTAAAATTCTAGAAGAAGCTTAACTTTAAATAGTAGGCTTTTATTACTTACTTCTAAGTATATTATAATTACTAGCTAGAAAGATATAAGATATCTTATAAGATATCTTATATAAGATAGTATAAGATTATATAATAAGATAGGTAGATTAAATCTTAATACTATATCTTTATAATAGTATAAGATAGAAATAAAATAGGATTTTTTAATAGAATAGAATTTTTATAAGACTACTTTATAAGATAGAATATTTATAAGATATCTTATAATTAGTAAGTATATAATATAGTATTTTTAAAAAATATATTTTTAAAAACTTCTTTATATAAAAAGTTATAACTAGAAAGATAACTAGAAAGCTAATATTTATCTTTCTAATTAACTTTCTAGTTATAATATTTTATATAGTAATAATTCTAGAATATTTTTAAAAAATATTATATTATATACTTACTAATAGTAGGATTTCTTAGAAATACTCTAGAATTATTACTATATAAAATATTATAACTAGAAAGCTAACTAGAAAGATAAATATTAGCTTTCTAGTTATCTTTCTAGTTATAACTTTCTAGATAAAGAAGATTTTAAAAATATTTTTTAAAAAAATACTATATTATATACTTATTAATTATAAGATATCTTATAAATATTCTATCTTATAAAATAGTCTTAAAAAAATCCTATCTTATAGAATTATCTTATAAAAACCTATCTTATATTATAGTAAGTCTAGTATCTATTATTTTTTAGTAAAGACTATTAAATTTCTAACTACTTTATAGAAATACTTTAATATACTCCTTCTAATATAATATTCTATAATAAAAATATATATTCTATATTCTATAAATATATCTAGATCTTAATACCTTTTATTATTTATATTAATTCTAAATAGAGTTAATATAAAGCTCCTAATATAAATAGTAAGCTATTTTAGTATTTAAGAACTTTAAGTAAACCTTAGTACTATTAATAAATACTATACTATAATATAAGATATTATTCTAGAATAGAATAAAATTAAAATAACTAATCTTATATTATAATATAGTATAATAGGTAAGACTAATATCTTATACTATCTTATATCTTTCTAGCTAGTAATTATAATAAATATAATACTATTAAGCTACTCCTTTAAAGCTTTAATAGTATTAAATTACTCTTTAATATTACTTTTCTTAATAGGAAATTACTAGTTTTATATAAGTTAATCTACTTAAGAATTTTATTCCTCTAATTATAAATACTTAAGATAGAAGTTATAATTAAGATTTATTATTATATAAAAGGCGTCCTTATAATATTATATAATACTATTAGAATTAATAAGTTTAATTTTTCTTATATAAGAACCTAGTAATAATATTAAGTTTCTAAATTTATTATATAAGATATTACTAGAGTTAAGGTCTATTTCTTAATTCTACTTCTTTACTAAATATATATTAATATAATTAGTATCTACTCTAGAATTAATTAGTATAATAAATTCTCTTTATAAGCTTTTAAGCTCTACTTGTATTAGAATAATAAGTTATTATATCTACTTCTTTCCTTATATTATAATTATAGATATAATTATAATACTTAGGAGTTTTTTAAATTTAAGCCTTTCTTAACTAGCTTATTACTAGATATCTTATTAGTTATAAGCTTATTAGTTATAATACTTATAACTATTAATTTTATACTTTAGTAATTCTTAGTTATATATCCCTTTTTAATAATTATAATACTTAATAGTAGAAAAGTTAGATTTAAGTCTTTAAGGAAGGTATAATAATATATTAATAGTACTTTATACTTCTTATTTTATATATAAGTTATTATCTCTTTACTCTTAGAAATTCCCTCTTCCTCTTTAAGGATATTAACTTCTAATAGAAGTATTATCCCTTTAATCTTTATATATAAGTAGTATTATATAAGGTTTTAATTAGATTACTAATATAATAAGAGTATCTCTTATCTTTAAGATATTAGATTATATTATAAGTTAATTATAAAGATCTTTATATAACTTATTTAAAAGGTTATTATAAAGTATATACTTTATTAATAGCTTAAGTTATCTTTCTAATCTAGTAAAATAATTTATAAAGTTTATAATCTTTTAATATTCCTTTTACTTAGCTTTTAAGTAGTATTTACTAGTTATAAGATATTAATTTCAAAGATCTTTTATTTACTCTATTAAGAAACTATTAAAGTATTTCTAGAACTATTTATCCTTTAATATATTCTTTATATACTTATATTATATAGCTTTAAAATCTAGAGTTATATATTATAATATATATTAGATTTTTATAAAGCTATTAAGAAAATAGATTATACTTATTTTAATTATCTTAACTATATTATTAAATTATTCTTAATATTCTTATACTAACTTTTTATTATATATATATAAGTCTTATAATCTAAGAATATAAGTTTTATATTAAGAATACTTTAATTCTAATTCTTTTATTAATAATAAGTAATAGTAATAATCTACTTAAGTAGTATTATTAGTATATATTTCCTACTTTAACTCTTATAAATTTTATTATAAATTTTATATCTATTACCTCTTAAAGACTTTTTTCCTAAGTTCTTATATTCTTTATAATAGTACTTCTTAGGTTTTAAGTAGTAAGAACTAGGTTTCTAACTCTAAGTTACTTCTAGATAGTTAGTTATAATTATAATATATCTATTATTAATTTATTAATTAATTCTTAATACTTACTTTCTTTATAAGCCTAGTCCCTTATATTTAAGTAGGTTATTTATACTAGTTAACTAACCCTTTTATCTTATACTTATAATAATTCTTCTCTACTTATCTTATTAATAGTTAAGCTACTACCTTTAAATAGAGTAGAGTAATTAGAATATAAGGGTACTATATAATAATATAGCTATTAAGTACTATAAATAGTATATATATATATATAAGAGAATTAGATATTATCTAATAGAGTTTAAGAAGGTAAATATAATTATCTTAAAGAAGTTAAAGAAAAAGAACTACTTAAAGCTAAAGTTATACTATCTAATTACCTTACTTAATACTTTAAAGAAGGTATTAAAGGTAGTTATTATAAAGAAATATAAGCTACTACTCTTATAATAAATAAGAGTAAGGAAGGGAAGGTTAATAGTAATATCTCTTTTAATAATAATAGAAGTAGTATATATAATATAAAATTATAATAAATCTAATATAATAAGTATATTATTATTAGATATTATAAGAGCCTTTAATAATATCTCTTATAAAAGGTTACTTTATAACTTAAAAAGAAAGGGGTCTTAATCTTTATTATAAGGTAGGTATAAAGCTTCCTAATAAAAAGAGTTATAATAATTATACTAGGCTAGGAGATAAATAGAATAGAGATAGTAGAGACTAGAATCCTTTAAAGATCCTTAATATTATTATTTTTATTATTATTTTTTAACTCCCTACTTATAAAAGAATATATAAAGATAAAATTCTAGATATAAATTAGAGGCTTTATTAATAATATTTACTTAATAATATATAATAAAAGTATTAAAGAGAATTATAAGATCTTAATAAAAGTATATAAAATATATCTTTATTAGATAAATTAGGTAAATATATATAAAGTAACTTTTACCCCTTATAAGTATAAGCTAGTCTATTTATTAAAGAGCTTAAAGAGGTTTAATATAAAGGTAATAATAGATCTTAAAGTAATAGTAATATACCTTAAAGTATTAATATAAGTCTTTAGACTTTATATTAATAATAAATTAAAGTAGAGCTTATATATTAATAAGATAAGATTAAAGATAAAGATATAAAAGCTAGCTTTATTAATTATTATTAGCTTAATATAAGGTATTATACTTAATAAGATAAGATAGATATATAATATTATAATCTAGCTAATAATAACTTATATAATAAAGATATAATATAACTTAAAAAGGATATTAAAGATAAAGAAGATAAATATTATAATATTAAAAATTATATAAAATAGGTACTTAAAGATAGTACTTAAAGCCTTTAAAGTAATTAATATATAAATATTAAAAGTAGAGTTAAGGGTCTTATTAATAAATATAAGCCTTAATTAATTAATTTTATAAATATTAATAATATAAGGGATCTATCTATTAATTAAAGAAGGGAATATAAGGATCTATTATAAGTTAAAAGAGAAGAGGAGAAGAGAGAAGAGGGTTATAAAGACTTTAATAAAAGAGAAGTAATCTTAAATAAAAGGAACCCTCTAAGTAGTAATAAGAGGAGGAGGTATTAGAATAGTAGATTAGAGTCCTAGAGGTAGAGAAATAATAAGGAGGGATAACCCTACCTTTAAAGAGATTAAAAGGTAGGTAAAGGAGAAGTAAAAAAAGAGTTAGTTAAGATATTAAAAGGGTATTCCTAATTATATAAAGATAATAGTATAAAAAGGAGAAGTTTAAAAGATAAGAGTTAACTTTTATATAAGGCTTTTTAAGGTTAAGAGTTCTATAAGTATTTAATTATATATAAAGAAGATAGGATTATATACCTTTTTATATAAAAGGAGGGTACTTAAAGTTAATAATATTAATTATAAATATAAATAAAGGTATTAAGATATTAAGTATATACTTATATTCTACTATAATTATATAAAGAAGAGGAGGTAGATACTTTAAAAAGTAGGGTTAAATAACTTCTATTAAATAGTATTAACTTTAAAAGGATTAAAGGTAGTAATTAAATAAATAATTTAATAAGGTATACTTAATTAATTTATATTAATAAGAGAATAACTCTTTAAAGTAGTATAAGAGTAGATAAGCTTTAATTAAAAAGTAAAGGAATAAGTAACTCTAATAAAAGAAGAGAATAAGATAGTATAAAAATATAAAAAAGGGTAGTATATAATATCTAGAGATTTAGAAATATAATAATAAATAAAGTAGGAGATAAGGTTTTCTTTTATAAATTATAGTTTCCTCTAGTAAGTTAGATATAAACTACCCTTATTAACTCTAAGTAGCTAGATAGTAGAGTATAAAATATAAATATAAATATAAATATATATATATATATATATATATAGAACTCTCTATTCTTATTAATAGTAAGACTAATTACTATCCTTCTCTTTAATAGGGAATTCCCTCCTTTATATATTATAAGTAAAGGGGTAGTATAATACTACTATATATTATAAATACTATATTAATAGTAGTACTATATTCCTACCTAGTTATTATAACCTATTTACTTTATTTTTAATACTCCTCTTTATAAGATTTATAGACTTATTAATTCTAGAGATAACTAAGTTATTATATATAACTTTTTAATAAAGTTATCTAAGATACCTTAAGTCTCTAGTATAATAATCTTAATTATTAGTTATATAATTAGTTATATAGTATATTAATTAGTTCTACTTTCTTATCTAGCTTTATACTATATTATTAGAGTATATACTACTAGTCTAAAAATCTCTTTAAGAACTTAAATCTTTAGTTTTCTAGAATATAGAAGTATATCTAACTAGCTACTAGTAAGGTATAAGAAGAAGATAATCTATATCCTATTTAGTTATAATCGTAGTTCTAATACCTAAGGGCGAGAAGTTTGTAATAGCGAATCGATGAATTTAGACTATTAGACTATACTAGTGAAGCTCGATCTCCTCGCCGGTTATAGTCTTAATATTGTTGAGAGATAGCTGTTAACTCAGTATTCCTACAAAACTTACTATACTGATATCTGGCGAGACGTAGGCGTTCCAGACAGTGTCCAATCGACAACGCCGGAACAGATACTTTGTCGCACCTCATGATACTTCCCGGCTCTTGTACCGTTTACCCAATAGTCACCTCAAGACTACGTCGATCCAGCAGCCAGAATGACTGTCCAACGATCAAGAAACTACCGGGCTCTGTTTTGGGTCCATGAGTCCACCTTGTTCCCTCCCCAACTATTGGCAACCGACACGTTTAATCGTGCCAGACAGTAATTTTCTAACAAACCCGAGGGTCCAGTATTGACAAGAGGAGTGTACGTTTGAACCCAACTTGCCGCAAGTGATACTTCTTGACTCAGTTTCACAAATCCCACGTCCGGATCGCGAGGAAATCCATGGTCGAATTCCAGGCTTTGGCATAAGGTGCAGCCAGTGGGAAAGTTCCTTGCATGAAGACAAAGCCTGCTGCGTGATCCACACCGCTGTTGGTATAGAACGGCCTGGATCCAAATGGAAACACTGATTGCAATTCACAGATCGCGGCACCTTCGAAGAGAGATTCTCCACTCGCATAGTTACCGGTATACATCTTTTGCAGGATCTGAGAAGACTGCTTGACATCCGTTTTTCCGTTCTTCAACAAGAGGTAGGAGCTGTTGTGTGCTTGGCTGTACCAAAGGTTCGCGCACAGATCGAATTGGTCAAGCGCTCCTCGGCACCCGAGGTCTTTCGACTTGGCATTACAGCTTGAGCCTGCCCAGCTTGGGCAATTGCTCGTTGGGTCACTGTAGATCGCGGCAGGATTTAGGCCTGGGATGAGTACGGCGTAGAAACCGTTCTGGGCTAGAAGGGTCGAGATCAGATACGTGTTCAATGTCGTTGACAGCTTGGGAAGAGTCTCGGAGGTGTCTCCCTTTAGTGGAAGCTTGTTACCGCTGTCGGAATACTGGCCTCCCCTAGTGAATTCAAGAAAGTCATCGTAATCGGTCCGGCCAAGCGCAATTTCCACGCCTTGTAGTAGCGCAAGAGTTGTGTTGATGTTGTAATCGAGGACTGACTGCACGCTTGAATTGGTCGTTCCATTCAACAGGCTTGCCAGCTGATTGTTTTCAAGCTCCTGCAGATCCTCAGGATCTCCTGACGCGGTCGACCATATTCTCCTTGTGATAGCTGGAGCCCGGCCTGCTGGATTTTTGACTGCTTCAGTGAGGACCAACGATGCTTCCGGCCCAACTCCAGGTATGAGAGCGATCGCGGTGGCCAAAGCTGTCGCAATGAAACTTCCGGCCCATTGATGTTTGGTTTTCCCATCGGAGTCTACTACAGCTGTGATACCGCTTATGTCACTCGCAGCCTGATGGATGACAGCGTTCATAGCATCTCGCCACGAAGAGATGAATCGCCAAACTGCTACTTTCAATTAGTGCACATTGCAAGGAAGACCTTCAGCATTTGAACCTACAGTAAATAGTATATGACGTATACGCGTATCTGGCAAAGAGCAAGCGTTCCTGACGATTCTCAGCCTTTCTTGGAGCCACGTATACGGTATTGGCGCATGATTCCGATCCAATGTACCAGCACTCACGATTTGGACCCCAGCCAGCGCTCGCAAGAAAAGTCTGCGTCCACGGAGGTACTGTGGAACTCGCAGTCTGGCAAGTGGCGTCGATGGCGCAAAGAATATTAGCTTGTACCCATTGGGGTATCCATTTGGATAGCTGCAAAGCTGACCAGCAGTCTCCTTCGAAGTGATTGTCTAGCGACAAGCACTTATCGGGAAATTGGGCCGCGTCGCTGTCTGTGTAAAGAGACAGGGCTGGGCTCAGAGGGTTTGGAGCCGAGCTATTGGCAGGTTGTCCCTCGTTGGGATTGAGGGGCGTACTACCATTTTGTTGCCAGAACAATGACGGCGAGATAGAATCTGCCACTGTGAAATGCTCGCTTTCGAAGCCCGCATTCATCCCTCGGAGGGGTTGGTACATCTTCATGTAGCAATCATTGCCGGTACTAAATGCAAGGGTAAAGTTGAATAACCACACTCCATTATTTGTACCAGTGAGATTGTTCACCGAATACAAGACTGTGGACAAGTTAGTAGTATTCTTCATTGTGGACAAGCCGACAACTAACCTGCGCACAAACGGGGCGAGCAACATAGATACTGCAGATATGTGTTCCCTACCGAAGTTTGCTAATTCAATTGAAGAACATCCTGCACGTGATATGTCGGCTTATAGCCATTGGAAGATAGGGGATCCTGTGGAAAGAAGAAGAGATCTTTGGAGGCTCCCGCGTTTTGGGCTGTAACAATATTGAGTATCGAAAGTGTCCATAAAGATAGCCACACGACCAAAGCCATCATGGGTTTCGTTTCAGCGCTGTGAAGATGAGGGTATCTGTTTGGGTGGAGTGAGTGAATACAAGAGGGTGGGTACACAAGTAGACTGAGCTGGAGGGTCGAGCATCTTATGGAAATTAATATGTCTACTAAGTTAGCCTTTCGTTAAGTAGGTTATCGCTGATTGACTATAGAAATATCGGCGCTTAGTTTCGTGCAGATCTTGTTCCGCTTCGCAGAGCTCAATGCTACAGGACCAACCCAAATCTTTCAGCAGCCCTCTCACGGATATCCAAGCTGTATGTCTGATCTTACTGAAGTAGACGAGTCAATGAACGATAGCGGTATTTCAGCACCGGAGCGAACGAGGCGAATGAGCCAATACCCGGAATCGCGAATGGGTGCGCCAATTCCGAGCGGAAATAGTTGCATATCTCTTCAGTCTGTCCTACCGTATCGTGGTATCAGGGTTACGTTGCATGCTGCAGTCAGCATGCTATGCGGGATACTTATCAGTGTCACAGCGATAGCTCTCGAGGAATGTGACAGGAGGAGGTGCGCGTCGATTGAGTATACAGGGACAATGCCTCCAGCCGAGCCCCTAGGATGCCAATGGGAATGCATGAGCTGATCATCCGTGAAGATATAGCGCGGTACTGCCGAGCGATGTTGAGTACGTTTGTTGCGACACCACATGGGAAGCTCTGTTGTGTATCTACAGGCATGCCGAGCACCAATGGACGACTTCGTCTAATACCTTGTAATGGCTCTGGTGGCATTCCATACAACAAGCGATACCTCGCCAGTTGTTTCACACTCGATAAGTCGTGGGGTCCTGCAGTAGCTTTCTCTGCCTCGTTGTGGAAAAAGATCTAGTACTTGCACTGCTGTAACCTAAACATTTGGTCCAGTAATAGAACCAAAGACGCAGGGACAGTATGAGAAATATGTAGTACATCGCCGGGAGTGACTTGCCACGCTGACCGTTCGGCCGGCATCATCACATTAATCGACCATATCTGCGCCTTCTATATGTGGTTCAAGACAGATAGACCGCTTCCTCACTACTAGCTTTGCATTCCGAGCTCTGAAGAGTAGCCTTCACGAGCCTTTGGCAATATCAGTTATATCCTAATCGATTTGTAACGAATTTGGACTCGCCGAATGGGCCTCCTCCATCAACTATATGTTACGAAAGCAGGGGGCGCGAAGTATAAGAGCGGACATCTCCACTACTAACCTACCTATAGATCAAATTGAGCGGATCAGATAGTTCGGTACCATTGAGAAGTAACTCTGAGGTTGATGAGCCGAAGTAAAGGCTGTTATCTGGTGGGGTTGTGTTCTGATTATTGAAAAAAGTGTTCGTTGTATTACCTAGCTGCAAGTCGACGTTTATGGACTTGAAGAAGGTTGAGTAGGCTTGGCTATAGTTGGGGCGGTTAAAGCTCGTAATTTTATAGCGATCGCTACTAGCACAGGAAATATCAAGGTATAATGACTCAGCAGAGAAGTGTGAGGTCCCAAGACCTCCAATCATGAGGCCGTTGAGAGGGACCCAGATTGTATTGTTTGCATGAATATCTACTAGGCTCCATGGCTCGCCATGGACGCCTGAAGACGTATATGAGTCTTCAATCAGGGGGATCTTCACATTGTTCCATTAATCGACGGGCGAATTCAGAGCGACTTCAGACTCTATGAAGCTGGCCTCCATGAGGGTGCTAAGTAGAGAGCAATACGTTAATTGAGTTTCCTGTCCCAGATTGATAAAACTTTTGTTCAGGCTTGTGATTGTATTTTGTGTTGAAGTATTTGATGGTGTTGTTCGTCACAATTTCGGTATCAGTCTTGGAAAGGACTCGGGAGGACCTCCAAGCGGCGATAAGAGCCAAAGTAGCAGGATAATAATACTGAAAGTTCTGAAGGGGCGAAGCAGCCCAGATCTCTCCACAGTACTAGCCAAGCTTTGGCTCTCAACAAGCTGCTCGAGGATCTGATGATTAGCTCCGTTTGACGTGATATTGAAAGACTCGAGTCGTATTTATGAGTGAGACCTACCCCAAGTGGAGATCCCTTCTCGGAGCGCCGCAATGCTAGAGCCTTGATAAGACGAGCCACAACACTAGCGAAGAGTATTGGATGTATAATTTGGCCATAGCGAATAGCCTTAAGAAGCTGGTCTCCAGTTGTTAATGCCGGTCTCCCATTAGATGCCAGCGCCGCGATGCCTATCGTTAATACGAGGCTCATTACCAATAACCTATGATTAGATGTATTTTTGGGGCGATGTCGAACATCAGCATTGCCGCCAGCTGTTTCAAGACGACTTACCAAGGAACAACGCTGGTAATAACATGATCAGGATATCGTACAATGTCGATAATCCTGTCTATATAGTCCTCTCTCTTAACCTTTCAGGCCTACTAGGCGAATCTCTTCAAAAGCTGGCGATTGCTGCTTCTCGGAGGAGATATCTGTATTTAACGTAGGGTACCGTGTTGCCGTCTCAAGAAAAGGCTTCTGTGAATATGGGTTTTCCTGTCACACTGATCGTGGAGGTAAAGGAGACAGCGCCATAGTATACTGTGGACGCTGATGGGCAACGTCATCAGCAATATCAGAAATGCCGTCTATTCTAGACTATTCCAGTACGATTCGTCTCTATCGGACGATGTCTCTGCTTTGGAGATAACCCGATGTTGCATGTATGAAAATGGGGGGCAGCAGCAGTTCGAACTAGAGGTTTGAGGTTCTGATGAGGGCAAGAAGCTAAGGGCGGCTAATTTCTCGAATGGCCACCTTGTGGAGCCTGATAGCTAGCTCGGCTCCTTATTATAAGGACCTCCTCTGGTACGAAAGAGTGCTGTATATAGGCCCATTTCAAGATTTATGCAGTGCTCCTCGTGGAATAATAAGGCTGGCCCCAAATAGAGAAATGTGTCAACGCCTATTTAAGGCTTACTACTCACACCCCCGCAAAGACGTAGTACATAGACTATTAAACCTAATAGTAGAGCGTGAGATAATACCGCTCTTAAATTTGTCTTTATATCTATTTCATACTCTTCAGGCAACTATATCTTTCCAGCCTTAAAACTACGAGATATTACCTAGTTACTATGAAAAGTACTCGGTTATAGTTATTTGTAAAGCAGTTAACCCGACGCTAGTAGGCTATAAACTAATAAAGCTCCCCTACTAAAATTAGGTAGTAAGGCCTTAATAATATATAGTCTATATTATAACCTAGAAATATTATTAATAGATATTTAAATAAAGCTCTAAATTATACTATATACCTAATATTTAATATTCTTACTATTACCCTTACTATTACCCTTACTATTACCCTTACTATTACTATACCTCTATCTATTATACTAGCTATTAGGAAGTATATTAGATATAAACTAAAGCTTAGCTATAATAATAATTAGATTACTACTATATATAAGGTTAGTATAAGTATAATTAAGTATATAAGGTAAATATAAAAGAAGTAAAATTTAGTTTATATACCTTTTTATATACCTTAGCCTAGATAAGACTATATTATAAATAACTTATTATAAGAGGAGCTTCTTATCTATCTAGACTAGTATCTAATAGTATATCTAAATAAAATAGCCTAGTTCTTATAAAATAAGTTTAAGGTTACTATTAATAAGTTAATAATCTAGTAGTATTTATAATAGCTAGGCTAGTTAAGAAAGAATATAAGGAAGATAGCTTAATAATATAACTAAGACCTTAGAAACTTATAATTTATATATCTAGCTAGCTAGTAAGCTAATTAGCTTATCTTATTTAATAAGAGTACTATATATAAGTATACTAGTAAGAGACTTTATTAGGCTCCTTTTAATTATATTCTAATAGTAGTATCTAGGTAATAGGTATTATAGATAGGTACTACTTACTAAAATATTATATTAGATATAAAGCTTAAAATAGTTAAAGAGGTAAAGTATATTACCTATATTTATAATTAATAGCTACCTCTTATATCTTATAGATTAAGGTTTAATTAGGGCTACTATATTTAATAACTTTATCTACTACTAGGTCCTCCCTTACTATAATTATATTATTAATAGTAATCTACTATTAATAATTATAATTAATAACGCGAGTATTTATTAGAATTAAGAGCTTATTAATATATTAGATAAGGCTAGGGTTAAACTAGCTTATTTACCCTTATATTTACTAGATTTAAATCTAATTAAGATATTATTTACTATTCTTAAGGTATAGATAAGGAAGTATTAGGATATAACTACTATATATAAAGAAGATAATAGATATAAGTACTTTTTATAAGTAGTAATAGAGGTATAAAGGGGATAAGCTAATTCTAGTAATTTATTTTAAAAGTTAGGTACTATACTTTAGTAAACTAGGAAGTAGAATAGAAAATATAAAACTAGAAAATCTATTAAAAGCGTATTTTCTAGGTAAAATATTAGAAATAAATAGGAAAATTTTAGGTTTTTTTTATTCTAGCCTAAAAGTCCTATATATAAAAAATCTGGATTCAAGGCCTTAAATCCGTAATTTTCCTCTAGTACTAAGAAGAAATAGGAAGCTTACTAGAGTTATAATAGCTATATTATTAACGCTAGTATAATATAGATTTTAAATACAGTTAATTTATATAGTTTATATACGCGTAGAGTACTCCCCCCTAGCCTAGCCCTATTTCCTATACCTATATTATACTTATAATTAATTCTCTTACTAAGTATTAGTACTATTAGTTATTAATAAGACTTAGTACCTTATTATAACTACCTAGTTAGTACTAGCCTAGTATAGTTATATTATAGCTAATTAATAGGACTTATCTCCTATTAGTCCTATTACCTTATATTTCTAAAACTTACTAAATATATATTTAGTAACTTATAGTATTATTCCTAGCCCTAGGGCTAATATATAAGCGCGCTAGTTATTTATATATTTTCCGTATTTTTCTATATTATTCTATATTCCTAGTTTACTAATATATATAAGGGATAGTATATAGAAAGTAGAGATTATAAGCTAATTTAGTACTAATTACTTTATAAAACTTATATATAACCTTACTATTATAATATTAACTTACTACTTAAATATAATAGTTTATTAGACTCCTTTAAAGATAGTTAATTCTTATAAAGGTGGTTATAATTATTAAACCCCTTAACTTCTATACCTTCCTCCTACTTAATAAAAGCTAAGATTATACCCTCTTTAAGTACTATTATAAGTTATAAGGGGTTAAAGTTAAGTAGAATATTAGAAGATTTAATTAAATATCTAAGATAGTAAGGTAAAGGCCTTATAAGAAGCTTTAATATATATAAGGTATTTCTATCTCTATTATAATCCTATTAATTAATACCTCTAGCTAGATATATATTAATATTATACTTAATATTAAGGGAGGCCTATTACTCTTTATTAGTCTTCTACTCTTATATTAAGTTAATAGTAAGACTTTAATTTATAAGCTTTTTATATATCTTATCTAGATTATCTATCTTATATATAAGCCTCCTCTTCTTTATCTACTTAATAAAATCTAAAAGATTACCTTTAATAGGACTACTTTAAAGGTATATTAATAGCTCTAGGGTAGTAGAAGGTCTTAGTATTATAAAAGGTCTTAGCGTAGTAGAAGGTCTTAATATATAAAAGGCTCTTATTAGAGTTATTAATAAGTAAGTTTAAAGGTTTAATAGCTCTCTTACTTACTCCTTTAACTCCTTTTATAACTTAGATATTTATATATTTTATAAGGTAGGAGGAATAATAAGTAGGAGTTAAATTAATAGAGTAAAAGTTTCCTTATAAAGAGAAAGATATAGAGAGGGAGTAGGTAGTTAGAAGACTTCTTTATAAGAGTTATATTAATTATATAAGGGAGTAGCTTAAAGATAACTTCTATATAAGAGGGGTATTCTAATTTACTACTCCTTTAATTACTCTTTCTCTTTTAGTCTTTATTTTCTCTTTATAAATACCCTTATTTTAGTTATAAGAGTTATAAGAGGGGTATTCTTTATAATCCTCTTTATACTATCTTATAATATAGTACTAGCCTAAGTTAAAGCTCCTTAAGTTATAAAGAAGATATACTTAATATTACTATTAATATAATAGAATACCTTAAGACTATTATAATTCTAATAATATTTATTAGTATATTTTTATAATACTAGGATTTCCTTATATAACTTCTTTACTAGAGTCTAATTTCTAATATTATATTCTTATAATAGAGCTTTTATTAGATTACTTAAAGTAGGAGTAATAATCTAGCTATTAAGGTAGATAGGCTATTAATAAGTTATAATAGACCTATTTATAACTTAAGTAGTATATCTATATATAATATTAACTTTAAGGCTAGAAAAATTATCTTATTAAAAATTTATAAATCTCTTACTTTATATTAATTTACTTAGATTTATTAATAATATTAATAGTATACTTATATATCTTAAGTAATTTATTATAAAATAGGGTAGCTTTAATTAATACTAGATAAGCTCTTATTAAATAAGTAAGAGTAAGTATTTAAATAGAAGTTTCCTATTTATATTTCTATATTCTAAATAGTAGCTAATTATAAGATAGGTCTTATAAGAATAACTTCTTATTAGTTATATTATCTAGTATCTCCTTCTTAAGAATAGCTTTTAGATATATCTTAAAGCTTACTAGCTTAAAGTCCCCCTTATTTATAATTTATAAGGGAGTAATAGATATAAGCTTTTTAATAGTAGTAGAAGCCTTAATAGTAGTAATATAATTCTTAATATTTATTAGATCCTAATTAATATTAGGTTCTTCTACTCTCTTATAAGAACTAGTTATATCTTTTACTCTTATAAAAAGATTACTAGTCTAACTATTAACCTTATAATAATTATAATTATATACTAGGTACTAAGAGCTTAAGATATACTCTTATATTAACTTTATATTACTCTTATCCTTCTTCTCTAATTAATAGTAAAGCTAGTAAGGTAGATTAAAAGCCGTAGAAGATATAAATAGTAAGGGTAATAAAAATTTAAGATTATCTCTTACTTATTATTCTAGACTTATTACTTATTTATAAGTTAGCTAGAAACTTAAATAACTAAAAAGAGTAAGGAGAAGAGGTAGTAGTATACTTAAATAAAATATATTAGGAGGGGGAGGGAGTATAAAATTATATTAAGAGTTATACTAGAAGCTTAATAAAGGTTTTAAGTTATTAAGTTATAATTATAATATTTATAAATAACCTTAAGGCTTTATATTAAGTCTTAATCTTAATATTTTAGTTATAAAGGTTACTCTATTAGTAGATAGTATTTCTAGTTTATAAGTAGGCCTTAGAGTATTAGCCTTAAGTTAAAGTATAATATCTTTTAACTTATTATTAGAAGTATACTTTTAAGTAGTCCTCTCTATCTTAAGAGCTAATAACTAAATAGAAGTTTAACTAGGCTATACTTTAAACTTAATAAGGGGTTTTTAATTAGACTTAGGGGGCGCTTTACTAGTATATTTAAGAGGAATTATAATCTTTATAATTATAAAGGAAGTAGGTATTTAAGTAAGATATATATAATAAATATAGTTATATAAATATACTAGACTATACTACTATTATAAGGCTACTATATAAGTAGTATATATTATAGTATATTATAGAGCTATTATTATATAATTAGTAGGATAGTAGTAGTAGTAATAATAGTAAGTAGATAGACTAGAAGGAAGACTTTATAAATTAGGTATATAATATAATTTAAAGCTTTATTTAGATATCTATTAATTATATTTCTAGGTTATAATATAGACTATATATTATTAAGGCCTTACTACCTAATTTTAATAGAGGAGCTTTATTAATTTATAGCCTATTAGTATTAGATTAACTACTTTATAAATAACTATATACTAGGACTATTAATAATCTATATAATATTATAACTATTTAAGATTTAGCTACTAAGTAATATATATTATATAATCTAATTTCCTTAAGAACTTTTCTTTCTAGTATTATAGTATAGTTATAGTATAGTATTCCTTATAATATAGCTATTATATTCCTTATAATATAGTTATAGTATAAGTATAGTAGTTCCTATAATATAAGGTATAGTATAGGTATAGTATTAGGGTATAATATAAGGTATAGTATAAGTATAATATAGCTTATAGTAGTCCTTATAATATAGCTATAATATAGTTATAGTATTAGTTATAATAGTCCTTATAATATAGTTATAGTATAGGTATAGTAGTCCTTATAATATAGTTATAGTATAGCTGTAGTATTAGTTATAGTAGTCCTTATAATATAGTTATAATATAGCTATAATATAGGTATAGTAGTCCTTATAATATAGCTATAGTATTAGCTAATAGTATAGCTATAGTATTACCTAGAGTATAGCTATAGTCTTATAGTATAACTATAGTATAGCTATAGTATTAGCTATAGTAGTCCTTATAATATAGCTATAGTATAAGTATAGTAGTCCTTATAATATAGCTATAGTATAAGTATAGTAGTCCTTATAATATAGCTATAGTATAATTATAGTATTAGTTATAGTAGTCCTTATAATATAGTTATAGTATAGCTATAGTATTACCTAGAGTATAGTTATAGTAGTTCTTATAATATAGCTATAGTATAAGTATAGTAGTTCCTATAATATAAGGTATAATATAGGTATAATAGTCCCTATAATATAGGGTATAGTATAAGGTATAGTATAAGGATAGTATAGGGATAGTATAGGGATAGTATTAGTTATAGTATAGGTATAGTATAGATATAGTAGTCCTTATAATATAAGTATAGTATAAGTATAATAGTCCTTATAATATAGGTATAGTATAGGTATAATAGTCCTTATAATATAGGTATAGTATAGGTATAGTAGTCCTTATAATATAGATATAGTATAGGTATAGTAGTCCTTATAGTATAGGTATAGTATAGGTATAGTAGTCCTTATAATATAGGTATAGTATAGGTATAGTATAGGTATAGTAGTCCTTATAACATGAGGTATAGTATAAGGTATAGCACCCCTAGAATTATAGATCTTAGCGGGTTTTTAGGGAGCTTAGCCCCTAGAGTACTTAGGTTTCTAGGGAGTCCCTAGCTTAATTACTAATCTCGCACCGAGATAGCGACCCTCTAGTTAATGAATACCGTACTTGAAGTACTCTCCCTAGGCGTCTAACCCGCGTGCCCGCCACGCCCGTAACTTAACTTTGCTACCCCTATTCTAAAGTCTTGGCAGGGTCTAGACCCCTCTAACGTGCAGTCGTACTCCCCCAGTTCCACTACCTCTTCCCAAGTACAGGAACACATACTTCTTGCCCTCTCTGAGCTCGTCTCTCATGCCTCTCGACTCTCCCTGGGCATCTTGATCCTCGCCCCTCGCTGGATCCGACATCCACCAACACTTCTCCGGGCCACCGCGACAGTGGTCCTCGGCCTCCTCACCATCGCCGCCCTCCCCACCACTATAGGCATAGCCCAAGGCATCTCCCATCACGACGAAGGCAACGCCGACACCCGCGACAGAATTGAGCAGCAAATGCGTAAATTCACCCCACAAGCCTACCTTAAATCCCCCACCGGTCGCACGCGTGCCAATCCTCAAGAATTAAAAGATATACTTCGGATCAGCCACCTCAAAACCAGGGAAGACGGGGGAGGAAAGGAACAAAAGAGAAGGCCGCTATGAAGGTTTCTACCTCGAGTATCCGGACAATGAGTTACCGAAGCCGCTGCCATTAGATATGGTGAGCATGGTGTCTGATACCGACCTACCGACGATGAATGGGGGTAACGCTTGAGGAGCTTGATGGCGCTGTGGCTATACAGATGGCCGATAGTAGTGGGTTGTAGGAGGTTAGACTTAAGGATGGAGATGCTGGGGTTGGGTACGTGGGGAAGAGGGTAAGGGTAAGGGTAAGTGGGAGTCTAGGGAGGCAGATGTTTATTTGGGAGGAGAGGGATGAGCCGGGATAAAGAGAGGAAGAGGCAGAAGGAAGAGGAGGAGAGAAAGATAAAGGGTAGACGAAGGCGAAGAGGACTACTGAAATAACTAGGAGTGGGTTTGTGGATTAGTTGAGAAATGAAGAGGGTAGGAAGGAGAAAAATGAGATGGTGAAGATGACTATAGCAAGAGTTAGAAGAGTAAAGGCGGGGAAGAAGAAGGGTCGAAGCTGGAGGTCAAGGGTGAGACTACTACGAGGCCGATGAAGGAGGGGTGAGGAGAAATGCTCTTTAGCAAAGTCCATCCACAGTTGATGGAACGACGCTTCTACTAGACATTCATGATGCCACACCAAACTTACTCTGCTTCCGGATCTGTCGTCCACATATCTTAAACAGATACGACATAGGTACTAGCACCGCCTCAGGCAGCCGAGAAGAGTAAGGGTTCACTGCACCCCTAAATTCTTGTAAGGCAGGATAGCGACCTCGACCATTCTACCAGCGGAGATATATCAGATCAACATCACGCTGGCAAGCGCGCTAGCCGAGTATATCTCGTACGTATCGATTATACATTGGTACCTTGTAATGGAGATGCAAAGGATGCCATATCCAAACCGAACGCTAGCGGCTAGTACTAGTTAACCAGTATAAGATGGATGATTCCATCATCCAGCCCATCCCGAATATCGAGATTATTATTGTAACAGCTGCGGTCGCAAATATCCCGTAACAAAGGCGTAGATCTGAAGCAGCCTAGACCCCCCCGCCTTGATCTGTGATCTTCGCGAGGTCTGTGTTTGAACCCAGATGTATGTACACGGCTGGGACTTACAGGATGCCAGACACAGACCAAGTCCAATGCTAAGGGAGCATAGGTAGGCTAGTACATCCCTTACTAAAACAGTATTCTATATCTCTATAAAGATAAACGTATACCCGTTTAAGAATGTAGAGAGGAAAATACATATGACCGAATCCCGAAAAATGCACCGCTCGCATGTCAGGCCTTGCTACTTACCTTACTTATTTTCGAAGGGAGAACTTCTTCGACATGCGGCCCACTAGCGTCGGGCCACTGCATTCAAATCGTGGCGGAGACACGGGATGCCCAAGTATAGGAATTATGCGTCCAAGCGGGTATAAGACCGCGTACCATGCTTCAAACACGTTTCACACCGCCGCCGACCCCTTGGCGAAAGGCCTCAAGTTTGACCAACACTTATGTTTAGGTGATCGGGGCCCCCCTAGTCGCGGGTCGCGATTAGAATAATAGGCATGCCGGCCCCTTCCACATGGTGGTAGGTATATGCGCTCGCCGTCAGTGAGGGGGGATACGGAGCTGTTTTCCAAACAGTGAAGAAACGGTGGACTGTGTTTCGATCAGAGATTCGAGGAGAATCACAGGTATGGAGATTACTATAGAAGGCCGCGGATACCTATGATATTATGGATCTTTAACTTGCTATCGCATTGCGAGATCACGTTACCGCGTTGTCGTGCAATTCAGACATAACGAACCACACAGCCAGAGTCACCACGCAATGTCATTCCTGATCTCCCTCCTCGGCTGCGTCGCTGCTCTCGCCCTCACCAACGCAACACCAACTCTCTCTCCACGCGGCAGAGACCTCAACACCATAGTCGATCACCGGCCCGATCTGGGCGGAGACCTCATCAACTTCGCCCCCAACTGGCCCACCTGCAGCAACGACAAGAACATGAAGAGCATCGGATTGAGTACGACCATCACCGTCAAAGTCAGGCCGGACTGCGACACCGTCATCGACAAAATCTGCGTCGCCGCCGCGGCCATGGCCAGCCGAAAACCCTACGAATTCATGGTCCAGCTATCCCACACCGAAGGTAACTGCGAAGGCCACATGCTGTTTTCGTATAGAACGCTGTCGGATCCGCTCACGTACGACATCTGCGTCCGGAACTTCCAGAGCATCACCAATACCTGCATGCTGATGGACGACCCGACGGTGAAGAATCTCGCGGCGGTGGGGGAGCAGGCCGGGGTGCAGAACATCCTCTGGAACCCGACCGCGGACGATTCGGCGACGTACCAGAAGTGGAGCGCGACCAAGGTTTGGAATCAGATGCCGGGGTATATGATGGGCCCGAAGGGGTATTTTGGCAAGGTGGTCGGTCACGATTCTAACGATATTACGGCGGATGGGTTCCTGAAGGCAGGTGCCTAGTGAGGCGATGTTCGTTTGGGTGAAGTGGTGCGGCGATTGTGATTGGCAAGGCGAAGGGAAGGGCTGTAGGCAATGTCATGTATATTACCATGATGAGATCAATTATTCGGTGCACTCAGGAAACAATCACATGGAACGGAGACGGTGATGTGCCAATGTGGGGACCAGTTTCCATCTTCTTCCCCGCCGCGCTGATTGGCCTTAGGGTCGGCCACTGAGTCATTCATCACGGGAGATCCATTGCAAATTAGACAGGCTGAATACCATCCATACCATCGACATCCCAGAATGGATGAATCAGATCAGCCTATCAATACCTGCACTGCTTTATCAACAATCCAGATCGTTGTTGATGGCCTGTGGTCTGAAGTAGCAATAGCCCAAGACGAAAATTCCACTTTGGGTAGAAGTTGCATAGAACCCGATACCCGTAGGCTGTAACCGTGGCCTTCCATTCGCGGTCTTTTATTCGCCGGCTATTGATATTAGTAGCTTACTTTGGTGAAATCGTCTCTCAAGGCTTCAAGGAAAAAATTAGGCTGCTGCTTGGCAGGAAATGTCAAGCGCAGATCTCATGAGCCTTCAGGATGGTTGCCTGGGCAATATGCAGTATCCCCTTAATGGCAAAAAGTCCTTTCCTGTATTACCCCGGTGCGGCCATGCTGCATAGGCTTGAGTATGTCGTAGTATCATTGAGTTTCGTGATTCTCTTAATCATGCAAGCAATATCCGGCTATGTTAGATTGATCTGAAAGTCACGACTTGTGGGTGTTCAGTCGTCAATCGCAATCCTTTAACAAAGACAATTCGCGCTCCCAACCAGAGTCGATCTTAACGTAACGTGCACTGGCGACTGACATGACCACAAAGGGAAGTATGCAAACTTCAGGCACAAAATTCCGGTTTGCTTGCTCACCTGTGGCAAACCAAACAAGTGCCAGTACAAGATGTATAACACTCCCTCTCACGGCCTGTACGCTGTCCCTTTCAGGCACGATCACCAAATCCATAAGCCGCAAAGATTGCGAATCCGCGAAATCTTCCCTGGTCAATCATGTCGGCTCTGAGAATAGATACACAGAGCCACCGCCAATGTGATGAAAAACCTCCCCAAAGCGTTGAGGACGAACCACTATTGAAGATCAGTATTGAGGATCGTCGGGATCGCAAGTTTTTTCCAACACCCATAACCTTGTGACTGCTACACTGACACAAGCCCACAGTGGACAAGGCGTCGGTCAGCAAATATGAGAGTGGCCTAGCTTACCACACCACCAACAGGGCAGTCTTTCAGCAAGTCAAAGCCGTTTGCGAGAGCGCATTGATAGAAAAAGGATCCGACTCCGACAGCAAGAAGGCCGCGAAGCAAGTAGGGCCGCCCGCCTCAGAACCTGGCGAGATGGTCAAAAAGCTATCAGATCTTCTCTCCACACACGCGCGACTCAAGACCAAATTCGATGGCGCTCTCGATAGGCTAGAGACATTGGCCGGATCGAAGCATCGCGGATATGCCGGGATGAGAGCATGGAGTTATCACTTCGATGCTGTGGCGGAGTTGGCGGATGCTTTGGCGAAGGTGGAGAGAGGGATCTTGGATGATAAGGATATTAAGGGTTTTGTTGCTGGCGAGAAGTGAAGGGGAATGTTTGATGGTGTAGGAGAAGAGAGAGTGGTTGCTTGGGTTTGAGGATGATGAGAGAAAGCTGCCTGCTACTGAGGACCTCAAAGATGGCGTTCGTCAGCAAAGGGTGGGGATCCGAATGTGATCGTACTCTGTGAAGTGTGATGCAGCAGCGAAACCTTTCCTGCGATACCAATAGCTCGGTTCAATGGTGAGCTTATGAGACAGTGTAGAACACTTCCATCTTGCGGATCTTGAAGAGATTAAAGATAGCTCCCAGCCAAAGAGAATCTCGGTCGCAACTGTAGAGTACAATTCTTCACATCGAGCCTGCTCATCCATTTGCGATCAATCTGTGGTAATGATGGCCATATTAGATGGTTTCCTCTACAGGTCCATCCGATTGCCGGTCCTACCGTGCTGCCAAGGGTTCAATGACAGTGTCGACACCACAAGATGGGAGAACAGCCTTGAGCTTGATCGATAGTGGAGAACTAAAGGTGTTATGGGAATATCAGAAGGGCACCATCGTCAACATTCTCGCCAAAGAGTCCCTGATGCAAGGTGGCAAACAGCTTGCGAGAAAGTGACGGCGAATCCTCATACGACTAGTAGTTGAAAGCCCAGTGGCCAGATGGTGGTTCTCCGGAAATCCTTGCAATGATGTAGCACACAGATTCCCGAATCGTTAGCACAAGGGAATATTAGCCGGGGCAGGCATTGGACAGCAATTGAAATCTCTATTTGATCTCGCCTTCCAGATGGTTGGAGATCTGGGTCCTTGCCACCATCTTATCGCCGATCATCTCATATCAGACATCTACCTTAGATGCTTGTCTGGAAGGACACAATTGTATGTTTTTAGTTGCAATGAAAGATTAAGATATGGAGTTGCATTGCGGTCTTGTCAGCAACACCTTTGGGTGAAGAACATGGCCCAGAGACTGTAGCTGCCATCGACCAAATGATACCAGCGTGTTCCGAGGCGTGAATGGGCAAGATTTGTCATCATATGTGGTAGAATACTAGGTATCAGCGAAGGCCAAGTGGTGCTAGCTCTTATCCTTTCATACCAATCAACAAGCCAGAGAGGTCGATGGATGACATTTGCAAAGCCTCGGTCGCATGAAAGTGGATTCGAGGGTTTTACCCGGTTGATTATACATACAAACCATGTGGATGCTTGATGTTCGGTGCCACCATCTGGGTAGCTGAGTAGAAGGACCTGACGGTTATCCGAGAGGCTCGTCGCATTCCATACTCCCATTGTTGAAGGAGCACGTGGTGGCAACAAGGTCATATACGAGAGGCAAACACCAATGATAAGATCAGATCCCATCCGCCCACGCGATGACCGGCAGCTCTTAAGCCTGTTCGTGATTACTTTACGCGGGTGGACACTAAATCGGGCAGCTGTTGGTCAGTTGGAAGAAGATAGCGCCAGCCTCGGCCGGGACGCTAGAACGAGCTCTAGTGGATTAGCTCCCGCCAAAGCACAAGCTCTGGATCGGGCCATCTTTCAATTGAAGCTTGCGAATCCGAGCCAATCAGATCATCCGAGTTCACCACGTTTCAGAAGTAGTGGATATAAAGCTCCAACATCCCCCATCCCCTCAACACCGCAATTCGCCTCGAAGTCTCGGTAGCTTCGTCCAATTCGCCTCGGTGGCCCCGCCTGTGCCCTAGGCGACCTGACCCAACGATGCCAGACACCCAGCGGAACAGACACGTTCCGCTACCATACTTCGGGACTGAACCCAATGGAGCGAGGGCACCCCACGAGGCTTACTGTAGCTCACTCCAGCTACGACGGCTGCTACTGCATCCATTGCATTATCCAGCCTACTTTACTACTATAAGGTAGTAGGATCTCCGTAGTACCGGTCTTCTAGCACCCTTGGCAATAACACCATCATCACCGTGCACCAGCAGAAAGGCCTGCAACCCTGTAATAAAGTCTCGTTTTCCCTGCGTCTTCTCCTCCCTTCCACCTGCAGCAACTCATCTTCAGAGGACACCATCGATCCTTCGTCGACACTTCAACATCACACCAGGCACGTCGCCATAGTTAGAAACACTCTGCGACAAGATGAGGTGGGAAGAAGAGGCTTACACCCGGAAGGATGAGAATGGCAACCCCATCTCCATTGTATGCATGAGCGGTCAATGCATCAACCGGGCTTCAGCGAGCTGACACTGCATACAGGAGGAGTATGAACAATATCAACATGCCAATGCCACCGGCTTTGGGCGCGTTATGACGAGGGGCGACTTGAAGCTATATGCCATTTGCGGGTCAGTCGTAGCGAGCGCAGCCTTGCCACTACTGAACTGACACATCGCAGTGTGGGTTTCTTCCTGGATTCCTACGACCTGTTCATCATCAACTTGGTAACACCAATCTGGACTTACGAGTACGACCGTTCCAGCTTGTGATTTGCTCGGGTTCAGATACTGACTGCTTTCCAGATACTGGGGCGGTTTCCCAGGCCCTGGCCACCAGAAAACTCCCACCTACCCGCTCCTTCTTCGAGGAGCTGTCAACGCAGCAGCGAACATCGGCAACATCATCGGTCAACTCAGCTTCGGATTCCTTGGCGATGCGTTCGGAAGGAAATTTGTCTACGGAAAGGAACTGATCATCATGATCGTTGGTGTCATCCTCGTCATCAGCACGCCTAACCATCTCGGTCACCACATTCGGGATAAGTTCTGGTACATCTTCGGTTTCCGTGTACTGATGGGTATCGGTATCGGTGGTGATTATCCAATGTCAGCCTCCATTGTCGCTGAAAGGTCGTCTCTTCGCAACCGTGGACGCATGCTGGGCTGGATCTTCTCAAATCAAGGCTGGGTAGGCGCTTTAAATCCAGTAAATGCCATGCCGAAACTGACTTGCATAGGGAACTCTGGCGGGCTCCATTGTGACCCTCATCTTACTCGGCTGCTTCAGCAAAGCATTGAAGGCAGGTCACTACGGTCAGCTCGATGCAGTGTGGAGACTGCAGATCGGAGTCGCCATAGTACCCGCGCTCGTTACTCTTTGGTATCGCCTGAGGATGCCTGAAAGCAGGAAGTTTTTGCAGTCGAACGAACTCAGCACATTCAAAGCCTCTCAAATCGATGACTCGTCCTCGACCGTTGCAAGCATGGACAAAGGGCCCATTGAGAAGACTCACGGACTGGACGTCAACGGTAACCGACACGCATCCATCGTCGAAGCCCACGTTGCTCCACCTTCCCGAGATATCCAGATGAAGGCATTCTTCGCCTACTTCAGTCAATGGCGCCACTTGAAGACCTTGATCGGTACCGCATCGACATGGTTCTTGGTCGATGTAGCCTTCTACGGTCTCAATCTCAACCAGTCCGTTCTGCTCAGCGCCATCGGGTTTTCGAAAGGGAAGACCGAGTACGACACTCTGCTCAAGAACGCCTACGGAAATCTCATCATCGCAGCAGCCGGCTACGTACCTGGCTACTTCCTCACCATCTATTTCATCGAGATCTTGGGCCGTCGCTGGATCCAGATTCAAGGCTTCCTCGTCTGCGCTCTCATGTTCGCCATCATCGCTGGTGACTACAAGCATCTCGGCACGGCTGGGAAATTCGTCTGCTTTACCATTGCTCAGGTACGAGGATCCCCAATATCGTGAAACTCCCAACGCTAACATCACATGCAGCTATTCTTCAACTTCGGCCCCAATGCCACGACATTCATCGTGCCCGGCGAAGTCTTCCCCTCCCGTGTTCGTGGCTTCGCTCACGGCATCAGTGCCGCTACCGGCAAACTCGGTGCCATCCTGTCAGGCGTCTTGTTCAACTATCTCTCCGACCCGAAGAAGCTGGGCGTGGCGAACGTGCTCTGGATCTTCTTTGCTTGCAATGCTGCAGGTGCCATCGTCACATGGTTCACGATACCCGAGACGAAAGGTGTGGATGCTGATGCTTTAGATTTTCAGGAATGTCAAGAAGCGCTGAGAATGAATCGACGGTAATGTAGTGGAGAATTTGCACAGATTCATGATCTGAGATTGGTCATTCAGTAGTTCCTTTGGTGGCTCTTGTGCATATATATCAATGTAGACAATTTACCCAATGTCATACAAACGTCTTCACAGTGCACATTTGAATCCAACAGGATTACTATCGATAATCCTGAGCGCGCACAACCCGTCGAAACCCATCGTCTTCGTCTAGAATTATAGCACGCTCCCACCAGCTCATACTCATGCTAGCGTGCAATTAAAGTAAGTAGGTACTTTAGCGTACATACTGATCGCGTTCTGACAATCCTGAGCTTTCAATCCCACCTCATCCCATACCCGTAGACGTTGACATAAGTTGCGCAGCGGGAAACCCACGAAACCGTATACCAGCTAGATCCCACATAACAGCAGCCCACAAATCCAAACCATCCATTGGCGCTCGGCCTCACCAAGCAGCCGTTGTCATTATCCAGAAATATTCACAACAATGACTGAATAGTCTACAGCCCCTCCTCACCAACCTCCCCTAACAGCAACAACACCTTCAACCCCTCCCACCACCGAACAACACACCCATCTCCACCCGTCCTCATCCTCTACAACATACGAGCCCTCACCCGTCAGCCCGCACAAGAGAGTCAGATAGGTGGGTGAATACAATGCTACAACGCAAAAGTGGGAGGGGAAGTGAGGCAAGGAGGATAAAAGGAAAGATGCGTATGGGCGCACTGGGGAGGTGTGTGTCGTGAAGATGCTAGTCTGTGTTGGCAGTACTTCAATATGGGAATGAGTGAGTGAGGGAGGAAGCTTCTGGGTTGGGGACGACGTTGGGGAAGGAAGGGAGTTGTCTACATTGTTATTGGCAGACCATCCAGCCCTTGCGATTCCTTCGCCATGGAAAATAGACCACCAGAGTTTCCTACAATACTACAACGCGAAGATCCAGAGACCCTCAAGGGAGCAGAGACACGCAATTGTGTACTGAAGATGCTACGGGGCACAACACCATCATGGTCATATTGAAGAGAATACAATTCTGAGCTCGGAGGTCCACCACATCCTATACGGTAATGCTACATTCTCGTCTGGCAGACTATCTCCATCAAAGCAACCGCTCAGGATCCGCTACTTAAGGGGAAAAATTAGTACACGTGGTATGAAGATGAGTTGAGGGTGGCGGGATTCAATGGAGGCCTGTTCCCCGTTCCGCTGGGCTTTACTTGACGACGGTCCAAGAAACGACTGTCGTAAATGATGAAGGCCAGGATTGGGACACTATGGCCCCGGAGAGAGGTCCGTCTGATGAGGTTGGTGGGTGCTACAACATGAATCGGGGAATGGGCACTACCTGCGAGGTCTCCAGAGCCTCAGAGATGATCCTCAGATGGAAACGAGAAGCCAAATCCGGGACACTATGATCCCGGAAAAAGATCACGAGCTGTAACGTCATGGGTGGTGGCTACATCCAGGAATCGGGGGCTAGATCTTGCCTGGGAGGATCTCGAGATTCCTAGGGTCGACTGTCATATCTGCGACTCGATGGCTCCGCAGGATGGGTCAAACCGGTAACACGGTTGATAGTGGCTACAACCAGGGTTGGAGGACTAGGTCCTTCCTAAAAGGAGATCGAGAGTCCTGAAATCGATTATTCCAAATCACTACATGTCAAGACTGGAATACTTTGGCTTTGGAAAAGGGTCAGGATGGCGATAGGATTGATGGTGGCTTCAGCTATGTTTGCGAGGCTAGATCTAGCCTCCGAAGATCTCACTTTGCTGGATGTCGATAACGGACCACGCCATGTGGCAGCCACCACCGCCCCGAGGACGCAATCGGGGTACATAGCATATGTGTAATACCGCCACCCAGGATGCCGGGTCCAGCAATTATCCGACCCGCTCCGTGCTGCCGTCCCTCGCCGCTAGATCGCCACATATCACTCCTTGAGGCTTGAGATCTTGGGGAATCGAATGCTTCCAGGAATCAAGGAATGGGGTCCACTTTGACTGAACCGTGTATGGCTTCTTACCATCAATCAACGTCAAAGTTCGCAAATTGCATACAATTGTGTCCGGCGTGGGATCATCCAATCATCTTTACCTAGGTCATCCACGAATTTTTGCGTCCCTGATCGGCAATCTTTTCCCCCAAAGTTGGAAACGCGATATAGAGTTAAGCTTTTTGTTTCGCAAGATCTATCGTCACTAAATCCCCGAACGTCCATGTCAACATTGCGTTTACACGATGTCAGGGGAACCCGCATTTAACTCGATTCCCAGCTTCCTAAGGCGAACGCTTCTGCAAGCCGCAATCCTCCCGTAACGATCATATGGGATTCGGATTCGTAAATTGCCCGGCGTTCTGGCAGTGGAGCGCCTGTAGGCCAAGGATTTTACCTTTAAACGCGAGTCACGCTTCATCCACTATCCCTAATTCAGCGTTTAGTACAAAGCATCCAGCTGTGCCACTCCTCAATCTGCGAATTCCTCCAATCATACCGCTGACCGTTGGAATTCGAGTCCGAACAAGGCGCACTAAGCCACAGCAAAGAGTCTGGAGTATTTTCTGGCGCTCGAATCGCATCATGACTTGATGTCATCTGCTTTCGTGTTGAGCACTGACACTGATGTCCCTACAGTTGTAGGAAGATGTTTACGTACGATGGCTATTGGGCATGCAACTCGAGCATAATCTCTGGATACAGAATAGCGTACCAGCAATCGGTCGAAGTTGCAGGATCCAGACCATGGTTGTTTCCTCCTTAGCATCTTGCTGATTACAAACGCTGTCATGTTCCATGAACGTCGCGGAGTCGCTCTCTTGTTATATCTGTCGAACATCATGAAGGTCTTACAAGCTTGTTTCACTTGGTTCATTACAAGCTACGACTTTCATTCCTTGTCGTGACACGCTTCTGAATATGTCAACAGCAATGCATCCACCGCCTCCGGGGGGCAACTACAACAAAGCAGGAGAGGTCCACGCCTTCACTTGGATACTAGCAATCATCTCCGTGGTGTGCGTTCTAGGTAGGATGTACTCGCGCGTGAAGCTCACTCGGAATGTGTGGTGGGACGATTGGTGCATTTGCTTCGCGCTGGTATGTCCTGCACACGACAAGCCAACGACGAGTGCTGGACTCACCGACATAGGTCCTCGACTTTATCATCTCAATCATGTGGAGCGTGTATGCGGGCAGGGGCTACGCACGACATCTCTACTACCTAAAGCCCCATCAAATCACAAACGCGCTGGAGATCAACACAATCTCACGATCCCTATCCATGGTCAGTATTGCCATCGGCAAGATCTCCGTCGCCTTCTTGATCGAAAGGATTTCACCGCCGGGCGACTGGCGGAAATGGATGCTCCGAGGGATCTCTATCAGTATCGTGGTCTCAGCCACCATCACTTTCACGCTCTTTTACGCGCAGTGTCAGCCGGCGAGAGCGATCTGGGACAAGGGGATGATCAAGAAGGGGACGGGTAAATGCTGGAATCCCATCCCGGTGAACACCTGGAATTTGGTGATTGCAAGTAATGATCTCTCTCTCATTTTGCCATGGCCAAGCACTCATTATTGCATCAGGCTATTGGGCGTTTCTAGATTTCGCCCTCGCTTTCATCCCGGTCGATATCGTGTGGAAGCTGCAGATGAAACTGTCGAAGAAATTCTTGCTGAGTCTTCTGCTATCAATGGGTGTTTTGTATGTGTTTTTCACCTCTGTTTTACAGCTAGACTTTCGACTAGCGATCCACATTGGCTAATGAAGGTCCTATAAGTAGTGCTGGAATCTGCGCAGCGGTCAAAACATCGAAAGTTCCCATCACCGTTGAGGCTAAAACAGACATCACCTGTGAGTTTGATCCATCATATTCTAAGAACCAGACATTAACAGTTTATCAGGGAAGACGATCGAGCTACTCATGTGGAATGGGTAAGACGATTCTTTCCATTCCTTGAACCTTTTCAATCTTGTTCGCCATCGGCATTGCTCCCGACATATGTGTGCACTTATTCCTGCACTTCTCCTTCGCCTCAACAGATTCATGTAACAACACCAGGCATCGCCTCCTACCCCACGAACCACTCCTACCAACATACCTCCTACCTCCTTCCTTCTACCCACCCGATCACATCCCCACCCTCCTACCCCCCACTCACACCCTTCCATCCCAGATCCCACCGCTAACCACCCACCCACCCCACAGAATAGAAATGAACATCATAATCATCGCCGCCTGCATCCCCACCCTCCGACCCCTCTGCCTCGTCCTCTTCCGCCGACCGGAAGGCGACGCCTATCGCCTCTCGCCCAGCAAGCGCAAACGCTTCTCGTATTACAAGACGCCGGCTTCGAACGATTCGAGCGAGGCGAGTCAGTCGTCGCAGGTGAAGGATGTGAAGGATGTTAAGGATGTTGGGGTTGGTGATTGAGGTTTTTGGGTGGGGGAGTGGCATATGGGATAGGAGTGGGGGGCGGGGGGCGGGGGTGAAGTGCAAAGAGCATCCGCAACGACCTGCGGTTACTCTTACGTGCGAGCGTATCTCCTACTGCGCTCCATGACCTCCACAGGCTTTCCTAGAAGCTGACCACCTTAGACCTCGTGCCTCTTTGGTATACATCACGACGAGACGGCTGTTTATATATAGAAAATCTTTAATCTTTTTCCTCACTTTGATTTCTTTCCTTTCAACATATCTAACTGTTGCCATTAAATCCATCAGACATCAACACGACCTCAAAGACCCATCCCCAAACCCACGCTCCGCTCCAGTCTCTCTCTACAGCCCTCATCCACTTCAGACCCAGCCTGGACCTCCCAAAACAGCCGTATCACCATCGGAACAATGATACCGCCCGTGCAATCTGCACCAACCTCATCTAGATGATGCTCTATACCACCTACCATACCAACACCACGATCCACACCACCATCCGCGCCTCCACCATCACCATCCACACTTCTATCCACCATCCACATCGCAAATATCAGCATCAGCATCAGCATCAGCATCAGCATCAGCATCAGCATCAGCATCAGCATCAGCATCAGCATCAGCATCAGCATCATCCCCAGCGTCAAAAACGACGCATAACACTGCGCTATCCACGCCCCCGTCATCAGCCTCTGCGGCAAGACGGATAGGATAAGGAATTTCTTCACATGAGGGTTATAGGGGGCGAGTATGCGTGTATTTTTGACGTTGGGCTGTGGCGTTGCTGTGCTTTGTTGCGGTTCTTGGGGGGAGGGGGGGGGATTGCCGTTGGGGTTGGGGTGGGGAGGGTTGTGGGTGGTAGGGTGGGTGGTCCGGAGAGGGTCATGGGTACTCGTGGGGGATTCTGCGGCGGATGTGGTTTCAGACGGTCTTAGCAAAGGGTGGCGGGGATGCTGAGGGTGCGGCGTGGCAGGTTGAATACTAGTGGGGGAGCGTCTGCGGCGTATGTGGTTTTGGGGGGGTAAGGGTGGTGTGTTGTGGGATTGGGTTAGTAGAGGGGGGGGTTAGGGTCGGGTAGTAGGGAGGTGGGAAGGGTGTTTGGCGTTGGGCCCGAGGTTCCTGGGTTCTTTGGTCTGTTGATACCTATGAGCGTTTTCAGCTCACCGCTGATATGGCTCACCGGATGTGCTGGGGCGTAGTCTATGTCCTCAATGTCCGGAGGTAAAGATGAAAGAGCGATTCAGATGATCCGTCTCATCGAAGTGCGATGATCCACACTTTATGGTCCATCAGCGACAATCCTCTTCCCATCCAGTTTGATACTCCTCCACGTAAACAAAATATTGTTCAGCCCCATATTATCCCCAGCTCCACACCGAATGCGCTCGCCCTCGTCGCCAGAAACCTGCCGCTGGTGCACGGTGAACAGCTCCATCGTACCCATTCGTTTGAGATCCCAGATGCCGAAGCCGAGGCGGCGGAAGATAGCCCAGTCCACGCCTTGGAGTGGCGAGCTGGGGGAGTTAGTGCCGTAGGCGGCGAACATGCGATACGGTTCTGTCGGACGTTCTGCGGCGGAGGCGTCTTGATACCAGGCGTGCGGGATTGCGTCGGTGGGCGGGTCTGACAGTACGGGCCACTGTGGCGTCTCCTTCGGCGATTCAGAGGGGATTGTAGCTTTCCGTTGCGTTGGGAGCGGATTGGGATATTCGAGTTCGGCGGAGACTGGCACTTGGAGGGAGAGTCGATGCTCGTTCATGTGGTCCTGGACACATTGCATTTCGTCCAATTCCCAGCCCTCAAAGGCGCGGTAGATACTGGCCGGGTAGATACGAGCGAGCTGTGGACTCCTGAACGTCCCGGTCGGGTATTGCGTACTGTCGAATGGTCTGACCTCGGTTTGTCGTGGGGTCAGGATCGCATGCAGCTGGAGACGCCAGAGTGCACGCTCCACGCGGTATTTTTCGACCCAGCTGATTGACCTGGTTGTTTGCGGAGTGTAAGCGATGCCTTGTGGATAGTTCTGAAATACCATGTCGCGACGAAAAGCGAGAGCGCCCTCGGGTAAGTGCTGGGCTTCTATGCTGTTGATTCGATGGAGGTGAGTTTCTAGGAAAGATTGGCCAATGATCTGTATTTGACTTGATAGGTGCAGAAGACTTCTGATTTGCTTGGGTGTCAGGGTTGAAGGCAGTCGAATGCTGGATTCCTCGTTCGTCTCAATATGCCCGCCCTCTTCATCCACCTTTCCCTTCAAGAGAACGTTACTATCGATATCATTTGTATCAGTGGAAATGTTAGTAAGGGCAATTGTGACCGTGCGGATAATTTGTTGCAAGTCTGCTGTCATTGATCTGATTACCGCGCTCACGCATTCGACAGAATTCTCTTCACAGGTACCGAGTAAGATTGTAGAAGCAAAGGTCAAACGGTGAAGCGTCGGTAGGTCTGGCAGATAGGTGATGATGGCCAGGCGAAGTTCAACTGGCAGAATTTCAAATGGATCACGACTGCTAAGCAATTAGCCCTGTTGAATATAATCCGTTCAACTTCAACCAAGTATGATTGCACATACGGCAGTCCCATGATGCACAGTGTGTTGTCAAGGTATTCACGGTCCTTCGAAATTAACCAAGTACCTTTCAAGTGAAGAGGAAAGTTCAGGTATCTCCGACTATAAAGAAAGCCTTTTATAAGTGAGCATCTTAAAAGTCAAGGGGACAAGATTGTTTGTGATGGTAGATAAGGAGGTGGCGGCCTCGGGTCTCAGTATCATTTATGAAACAGGTACTAATATACCGTCCAAAGTTCTTACACAACCTCGCTCTTAGCGCGCGCTACGGAGTAGCATGTATCAGAAACAGAGGCTTAGCGTGGCGGCCGCGTCATCTAGTCGCTTAGCCGCCGATACTATAACGTTATCGTACACTGCTTTCGGACTCAGGTACAATTGTCTTTCTTTTCTACATCTGCGTGCTTGGAATTGTGGTATCAATCCTTATCTCAACTCTTTTCCATGCTTCCAAGATCATAAACACCAGACGAGATACTGCTAACACCTGCTCGACCCAAGTTCATCAAGCTGGTGGCGTTGACATTAATGCGACAAGTCCAAGAGAGTCATATAGTACTAGGCCATAAGTTTTAGCACCATCCTATATTTAAGCGAGAATACTAAAAAACCTTATATTCCCCCCCACCTCCTATATACTAACTATAACTCCTACTACTCCTAGATCTCGTACTAGGCTTTAGTAAAAGTATCTTACTCCTTTTATAAGAGGCTGTATCCTTAGGTAATATATATTAGGCTATAGGTATAGGGTAATATTAGAGGCTAAAAATATCTTTAAATTAATAATTTATTATACTATTAAGAACTCTACTACTTGACCCTTATAGAAAGATAGGCCTAGATCTAGTTAGCTATAACTCCTAGGGGTATATACTAAGTATAAACTCCTTTAACTAGTTAGGATAAAACTAAAAATCTATTACTTAAACCTTAAGAAAGAGCTAGGAGTATAAATAAGTAGATATATACTCTAATAATAGCTTAAAGACTACGGAATTATTAATTAGCTTATAATAAAGCGCCTACTTCTCTAAAAGATATATATAAAATAGCAGTTAAATTAATATAAGGCGTAGAGATACTAGCGTAGAGTAGAGTAAGTATTAATAGTCTAGTTAGATAAGTACTTAATAGAGCTAGGCTTAGGAAAAAAAGGGGAATAGGTCTTCTATTATATTAATTAGAAATAGGATAAAGATATAATCTAGCTATTTAAGAAAGGAAAAGTAAAGTTAACTATAATATAAATAGCCTTTTATAATATTAAGCGAAGTAATTTAGTATAAATAGTATATAATCTAAAGGTAAAGGTAAATAGATATACTATAATATTATATATTAATATTTTAAAGGACTAGATCCTTATAATCTACTAGCCTAGTATATAGTTTATATAGGATAATATTTATATATATATTATAAGAGTTATAAAGGTATAGTTTAAAGAATATAAGGTATAACTTATTAATTAGCTACCCTACTTACTAGACCTAAATCTAATTAAATACCTCTAGTAACTACTTAAAGAAAAGTATTATAAGCTAGAACTAGATATTATAAGCTATAGTAAGAATAATAAAGAGAGGCTAGAGAAGCTATATAAGATATTAGAAGTAGCCTAGTACTTTATTAATAATAATATATTATAGTCGTTAGTAGATAGTATAGAAAGGAGGGTTAAGGCTGTTATTAAGGCGGAAGGATAGTATACTAAGTATTAGGGTAAACTAATTAGAAAATGGCTTAGTAGAACTATAAAACACTATATTTTTTAATATCTATATAATTTTTAGCTTTATAATTAACTAGATAATAGTGTTGTAAGCTATAGAGAAAGGGGACCTTTTTTAGTAGGGGAATGCGGGGTATCTCGGGTGCAAAGACTTATGACCGGGACTATACATTAAAATTAATTCGCTTATCTACTGTAGCCCCCTGGTTACACCCTGTAATGAGATCTTGCCTTGTTGCGAATAAGAGCCCAGAGTCCCTTCATTTAGTATCGTTGCTGGTGTGAAACCTGCTGTGTTACTACCGGGCAACAACAGGCATATCAGTCCACCATCCGTACTGCCTTGATCTCAACGAAAATGAAGAATTCATCAAGCCTGAGAGCTTGCGTTTCGCTATCCTTGTGTCGACATACCCCTCACTAGGACTGGTCAAGCACAATTGGCCCGAGTGCTCTGCCAAAGCATAGATATCAGGGTTATCACTTCTGAAACAAATTCCTAGGCATCTTTGATGGTGATAAGCATGTTGACTTCTTTCTGCCCCGAACTTTCAGTCTGGAAAAGTGTAATGGTATCAACCGTCTTCTTCCCAAGCTCTTTATCCGGATCCTGATGCTGCAAAAGCAGCCACGCCACCCCTTTGCCGTGTGGGGAACCTAGCAGGGCTTTTCCACGGTCGTCTCTTGCGACAGAGAATGTCTGACCTACGCAGAGTTCAAATTCAGTACGGCCTTATTAGTGTATAGTTTGAAAGATGGGATGATACACGACTGCACCAGCACTGAAGATGTAACCTGCGGCTGGCATACATCCAGTCATGGAGAATATATTTGGCCGCAATCGAACACATCAGATACATACCAGGAATTGCTGAACCACTTTTGGGCCAAGGCGCAAGCTTATTAGCTAGGGCATGGCGGTCCATGTTAAGATCATATCCCATAGCCTCTTTGATGATGTTCTGCGTGTTACTTTCGTCGGTGATATGGTATCGATAGATGGACTTGAGGCCGGTTCTTTTGGCTTTATTAGCTTTGTCGTTTTTCGACTTGTCATTGCCTACGCAATTTCTCGAGTTAGTATCATCTTTCCCAAGTTGCCGCTAGTTGATATAGCACCACACACAGCACATCTCAGTGTGGCAAAATTATGTTTTGACATCTGGAACAATGAATTGCCTCGTCGGGACCCCAGATACAGACAAATAAATCAGCAAAGTACGTACCAATCTCAGCGGCCCATATTAGGTAGGTTAAGTCGGACCAATTTTCCAATTGAGGATATATCTGCAGATGTGTGATCGAGTGTCTGGGTGACCTATTATCTTCAGGTATGATGACCCCTTGCGCTGTGTTGTACAGTCCATTGAAGTAACCCTCAGTCGCCTCCTAGAATAGTACGTTCTTAGTGAGGGTTGACACTGGAGCCCGCGGGTCTTTGATGAATCTTACACCATCCTTGGCACCTTTTGAATCGCAGGCAGAGTTGTATCTGCCGTCATGCGTTTTACCGCCTAGCAAGTATAGATCAGCAAAGGTCTAAGACTTGTATAGTCCCCGTACTGAAGATAAGCAGGACTTACGCCACTTGAATACTCCTATCGCACATCCTAGAGTTAGCTATCGTCTTCTCAAGATAGTGTTCGAGTACGAGGACTTATTGATATGGCTACATTGGCGGCCAACTTCCAGCTTGGTGCAAGAAACCAGCCATCGGCAATATCGGTGACTGCGAGAGGTCATGTTTTTCAATTTAATTCGGCGGCTGGCTGCGAACCGATATTCCCACATCTGTCGAGCTCTTACCGCTGGAGCTGCAGGCACCCCTCATACTCCACTTTGCCAGTCTCCTCGAAACGGTAGTTCATGATTCAACAGAATGCCTTATTCATGGGTGGAGCAATAAAATGTAAACATACCGGTAAGACCATTTGCTGATAGAGCAGATTGAAGATCGGGGCGTGGGTTGTTGTCCCCACTACCTGGGTCCGTCCAGCCCCAGTTATCGAACAACTGGTTGGTTTCGAATATTGTTTGCGTCACGTCCTTGATATGGAATCGAGTGTCTTCACCAGGACTGGGGCCGCTTCGGAATTTTGCCACGAAAGTAGCACCATCATTGATTGCCTTCTGATAGGCGGGAGAAGGCGCTCGCTTCTCGAGTTGCACGTTCGGAATCTCACTAGAAAAGAAAGTCCGCTTGAGTAGATCGACCCAGGCATATTCGTTGGAAATTCGAGTACCAGGGATAACAGCGGCGTTGATAAGGGTCAGGAATGTGAAAAGCAGACATATATATGTATATGGAAACATTCTCAGTGCTTTCAATGAATGACCACGATAGGAACAATAGACTGGAGAAGGAAATTGGTCCGAAAGCTTAGAGAGAATTGCCAATCGAGGAAAGACGAATGTAGGGAAGGTATAGAATCACTGGATTCTTATATAGGAAATTTTTGGGCGAGGGTTCAATGCGTTGACTTTGATAGATATAAAAACAACAAGTATCATCGTTCCGCGGATTTTACAGAGCTTGAACGCCTGCACTGCCATACGGCGTGGCTAAGGCTATGCTTTGCGTTTGAGCCTTCCTCCTGAGACTGCATGGATGCAGAGCCAACGATATGTCGACCACAATGTCTTGGACATCTAATGCTGGGTGCTGTCTGTGGTGACGGATCATGTAAAACACTGAAATCGATCCTTTGATCTCTACCGTGCCGCCAACATAGCATAGACTGCGTCGGAGATTCGTACATGCGCCGCCTCCACGGAGAACCACCTTTCGGTTGAAACAGTACTTACCCAAAAACGCATAAGATCTCAACTTTGTCCAGTGTTTCATGCGTTTGAGTACGCGCGCGCTCTACTGATCAGGATCAATTTGTCTCAGCCTCACGGCGTTTACGTCTAAATATGACACTAGTATACTTTGACGCTAAAGTGGTCCCCTAAACCGTCGTACACAATGTTTTGGTCATTAATGTTGTGATCAGTAAATCAATTATAACAAGGGTACTTCTAATCTCTAGGATGCTAGTAGTACGCTTTTATAACGGTCTTATGAATACTGAAGCCGTCTACTCTGCGCTAGCTATGTTGACTTTTGTATGGAAGCATTGTCTCTTGAAACAATGCACCTGGCTCCACATCAGGACTCATAACGTGTGAAACATGAAGGATGGAGGTAGGATGTTGGAACACCGGAGCTGTGCCTTTGTATGGGCAGTCTTTGTGCTTAGGCGGCGTGTGCATCTATCAACCTATCTGGACTTTATATTGGAAGATCAACCTGCCTCATGTCGAATTTCCAGTCACTACTTACTGTACACACCCTCTGAATCTACGTGATGGAATTGTATTCGCTTCGCAAGCTTTCGACGCTCTCCTCGACCCTTACCCTGTTGCTGACGCTGAGTGTCATTCCCCATCCCACGAATTCACACATTCTCAAAGCGGTAAAACGTACCCAGGCGGCCGACCAATTCCCACCACACGAATCTGTCAAAGCTTTCATGCATCACGAGATCCGCGCTGCCACACCAGCTGGCCCAACCTTGGATGTAAATAATATGGGCGACCAGGGCGAAGACGGTTCTGACAGAACTCCGAGCAAAACCATTGCCAGCCCGACCAAAAAGCCATCGACGTCGACAGCGGCTGCCACGACTGCTCCCGCGCTTTCTTGCGCCTACTATGGACCCGAGCCCGACGGGTTCAGGCCCGAGGGCTGGTGTGTCTGCGCGGGTAGTATCACTTTGCCTCTGACGTCTGCCCCGGCTACAGCTCCGCAGAGCGCAAGCTGCTCATATACGGCGCTACCGTCCTCAACCTCCTCAGTCTCCAGAGCACTACCCCCAGCCACGACGAGTGATTGCATCATCTACCAGCAAGTAGGCGTAAACCAAGACAAGGATGTGAGCGTACCTGGCTGCATACCCACGAACCGTCCACAAACCAACGTCACGCTCTCCCGCATCCCCGTTCATATAGGCAACATGAGCGGGAACGGGATGGTCGAGTCGATCCGGAAAGCATTGAAACCCCACTGTCCGGATCCCAAAGGCCCAGGTGCCTACTGCGACACGAAAGACGCTCCCGTGGACGGGGTGCGGTATGTCGAAAAGGACGGGGGGGAGCTAGACACCGCGACGGTAACGTTCAACATCGCTGACAGTCTATATGAAACCAAAGACCAGCTCAATAGCATGATCTACGCCGCAGCGACTGGATTCAAAGGGTCAGCATCTGGCAAGAATTGCAACGAGATCAAATACAACACCTGCCACGGCGGAACAACTGAGCTCTCTAACCCGAACGATGTGAGCCCGCATGGCTCGAAATGTGACGAGAAAATCACCATGTGCAACGCGGCAAACGCGGTCAATGTTGAGGTTTTCAACGGAGGCCACGTTGTTGCCAGGCTGCGGGTGGAGGCCAAGTTCCACATCAACGGATGGAACCTCTTCGATTGCGAGCTCATTGTTGGGATTGTGTCAACGTTACTCGAAGGAGTGGCTATAGTAGAGCCGGAGATTGCCGCAGAGGGGTGGGCGGTTTTGGGTGATATCCAGTCGACTTGTGATATGTTGGGGTTATAGATGGTACCTGAAGGGTAGATTAGACAGAGGAAGAGGTCTTGACGTTTCCGAATTGCTGGATATAGGATGAGGCGCTTAGATGCTTATTTCTGTCGTTAGAAAGGTTTTCATTTGAGGAAATCCAGGTCATAGGATCAACTTATTATCGGCTAGATCTGAGAATATGCTTTGTCGGATCTTGGATGACTTGAAACGATAGGGAGATAATTGTGAGGAACGCAAGCAAACAATGTAATGGTGAAAAAAGAAAGATAACTCAAGAGACAAACGCTTGTTTAGCTAGGTGGACGCTGTCAACCCTGTTCACATGATTTATAATAGAGATTTGAGACATATCACCAGCGTAAGTCACAGGTCGGAACCTCCTTCGATTAGGCTGGAGAAACATGTGTATACTGTGTTACTACGCTCCTTCGCCACTGATATGTATTTGCCGCCGGGACACTCCATGGTCCAGCAAAGTGCATTTTAGACCCCCACAGAACTACTGGGATGCTGTAGCGTTAGCCATGACAGACTTAGTCCACTGTAGCTTCGCTCGTGCCGCCAAGAATTTCGGCCTATCTGTCCTGTAACGGTGAATCGTCACATCCATCCCCGGCATGACACCGGGCTCATTGTCGAAAAACAGCGCGGCATAATACAACGCCTCCAGATCATCGGCGATGTCCGCAAATGTCATAGCCCAGCCGGGAGCATCTATTCGTTCCATCTTCAGGCTGAAGTACACCATCGGTCCAACAACCGGGAGGAGATAGTCCAAGTCGCAAGTGTAGAGCCCATTTGGATACGGCTCGTCTCCACGGAATTTTCGATTGGCAATCGCGTCGACGATATCGCCCAGGCAAGTGATTAGGAACGTGCCGACCCAGGTAACGCGGATCCTGGGCAGCGAATAGTTGGTAAGAACATAGAGCCCTTTGGGGCCTATATAAGTCCAAGGGGCTTTTGTAGGGGCATCTCCGAGATTGAGGGAATTGCTGTTGGTGTCAGATTATCTACCGTTTTTGGACACAACCTTGAACAGACGTACGTCTGCAGTAATGGCACGCTGTCGTTGCTATTGCTGGACCCCAGCAGCGACACCGCACGTCTGGGGAATGGCTGTGACTGTAGAGACGATGCATCGTTACCCGATCGAATGCCGTTGACCACATGCGTTGCAGTGCATGATAGTAAGGAAGCAAACTGCGTAAGTTTTAAGAGCCTCATTCTTGACGATCAAAGTACATACTCCCCCAGCTCAAGGAGGTTTGCAGTGTGCAAATATATAATGATCCCCAGACATGACTTATGTTTATATATTTATCCGGCTATCAAGAGCGTTTCCGGACCGCAGCGGATACTAGGACATCTTCAAACGCGCACAAGCCCTTCATCAGTAATGTCATCACTGCAGTGGAAGGCATGCTGTCTGAAAGTCTTGACGTAACGTGAAAGCCTCGATACCTGGAATAGCAGGGTCTCGGTGCACCAAGCCGACTATCCGCAAAAGCACAGGTGCGTAGACGGCCAAAGCAGACAGGCGGAGTAGAGTCCGGCATAGATCCTCATCGTAGATCTACGATAAAACTCCTCTTACTAAGTTGTCATCGTCCTATCGCTTTGGGAGAATAAAGTTTTGGCAGAGGAAGCCGACTATGCGCGAGAGTACACGGAGTAGACTCCGTGATGAGTCCCCAACATGGATCAACAGTGATCTACCTTGCCGTACGCTTTTCAACAGAACGTATTATCCGATGGACGGCTGTACAGAATCGCCGATCCACTAGTCGCTTGTCGCAACTAAATTGTCCCTCAAGACCTTGGGCGTGGGTTAGACCATGGTTTCATGCCTAGTCACTTCCTCCTTGTTCAATAGATATCAATCAGGCTTCGAATATGTTGTCACAATCTGCTGTGCTTGCAGCATTTGTCTTCTTTGCAGCATCTGGGGGAATGGCCGCGACTCCTGTTAGTAGTAGTCCTAGTCATATCTCACTGCTCCCATCCGATGCGTACGTATGTCTCAGTGTTACTGTACCAATCAACACATTAATTCAGTGGACAGTCTCCACAACACCAGCTTTCTTCGGGAAGACGATTTCGTATTTGGTGTTCCAGGCACACCAATCAAACTCCACTTATCGAATTTCCACGGCCTCCTCAACCAAGGCGAACTGGATCTTTGCATCATAGAAGGTCTCAGTATGATATTCGATACCGTGGTAGCAATAGGATCCGACGGTCGCTTACCATTGCATATGTGGTCAGCCGGATGGGTCAATATCATCATCAACATCGAAGACGTTCGACCACCCGACTTTGTCATGACCTACAACCATTTAGTATCAACATTGAGAGGTATTGCGTTCTTTGCTAGTCAACATGGGTATGTGGAGATGGACGTGGCGGTGTACCATGATACAAAAGGTCATATTGGCATTGGATACCTCGGACAACTCATACCGCCATAAACGTCCTGAATACCCGATTCCAGAGGTATAGCTTGACATGAGTGCTGAAGTAGTCTCGGTGTCTTGTCGTTCCCGCGGCGTTGTGCACCTTCGCCGATTCGTGTTGAAGCGATGCCGTACGGGGGATATTATCGATCCGGCTTACGTCAATTAATCCATCGAGGGATTGGTAGGCACTACATGCGTTTTGCTTTCCCACGTCGTTGGGTCCACAATCTGGTCTATCTGCGGTGGCAATTAAGAGAGCTGATGTCAGGCCAAAGGGTAGTGGAGAACTGACGACTACAAAAGATTCTTTGGGCCGGGTAGCCCGTGTTCGGCGAGCGGTACCCTAGCAAAGGTGCACAGAGCCATCGTCTAGAGATTGTAGTAATGAATTCGTGGCCGGTAAGTATTGGGATTGGTATCAAGCCCATGTTAGCGTCTTCCTAAATAGCCAATCAACCGATCCATCATGTCGCTGCTGACAAAAATGGCATCTAATCTAACAGTAGTTCCTTCACATGGTTCTTAGTGATCAGCTGAGCTTGTGTTATGAACGTTCAAACAGATATAACGTCAAGACGGCATTTTCCAGGCTAAGAAAGCTTGTGATGCATGCAAGGATCGTAATGACGGTAGAGACTTGTGGTCGTAGCCTCACCACAGCATCGACCTTCTCCCGGGTGTGATGGAGCGAGATCCGGTTACCAGTGTTACGAGAAGTAAATTGAAATCGCGGAGTACCACGGCACTGAACTCGCACGAGCGGTATCAACCGAAGGTCCCAACAAGTCTAGCATCTGTAGTTGCGATCTGCTACGAATAGTAAAACCAAAGGATTGTGTACAACAAGATTTCGAAGAATGAACCAAGGCGACCGGTACGCAGAGATGAAACACATCGACACAAATTCTCATTGTTTCCAGATTGGGTATTACCAACTTGCTTCAGAGTCTACTAATCGAATAACTTTACCTGCTTCATTCATCAGAGAAACTTCTCAATAATAGAATCGAATTAGCCAGTGATCGCCTCGTCATAGACAAATCATCCAAATGGTGCCTCAGATCAAAATTAGGTTGTTCCTATCGACATTCATTAGTAGGATGAGCGACCGCGTCCCTCTGTGAGTTCTGGACAGCTCAAGAAAGGAAGGTTTGGGTCTCTTCGCGAATGAGATGCTGGAGTTCCAACAGACTTTCACTACACCATGATATCTGATTATGTCAGTAGGGAATGCTAAAATCCGGCCATCCTGATGTATACCCCACGTGCATATGTATTCCTAGTCACCATGCAACGCCCCTCAACTGTTTGGACAATTCACTGACGGATCGCATGATTCATTTGCAGAGCATGCTGCTTTCGCAGCATCACTCTTGCGCTTGGTAGAATTGCACTCTTTTGGCTACGCCTTCCTTGAGTGGAAATCTAGTCTGGCCTAAGTCAGCGGGTGGTGATACGAATATGTTTCACTGTTGTAGGCATGTTTGGCGTGGCATACCAGATCGAACGGTCCGTAGACTACTTATACGGCATCTTGAAGTTGCATCAGGTGTGTCAAACATGCCGCAAGATTCAAAGGCGCTGGTTGAGGCAATACCTGGCAGCGGTTCAAGAAGAGCAGCGATGAACCCAAGGGGCATCAGAGTAGATTTCCTATACAACCAGATCCACACTGTCGAAAGTGCCTGGAATCGACGCGAGAAGCGGAGAGACGACTGCTGCAGTAATCATAATTGGGACGATGAAGTGGGTTAATAAGTGCTCCAGCCATGTCCCACAGAGGGGCACGGGGGCACGCGGGTCGCAAAAAAGTTGGAAAATTCAACTTGGCGCTACTAATCGGGGCCCCCCTAGTCGGCAAGCTCCTAGGGGTAATCAGCCACTAGTCGTTACTACCTAAATAACGTTTTTTCTATATATCTATATCTTCTTAGCTATAGCTTTCTTATCCTTTCACTTTTATACCCTTTACTTATAAAAGAGTATAGATACCCTTCTAATATCCTTTATAACATCTTTCTAGAGCTATTTAGCTATTTAAACTACCTTAATTTACTCCTTTTCTACCTTTACTTATTCCTTCTTTAATTTAGCCTCTATACTATTTATAGCCTTCTAGGCCTTATCTACCTTATTATTATCCCGTTTTCACTTAGTAGCACGTATTATACTTATAATAACTACTTCAGACTTAGTAGTATATATCCCCCTAAGCCTATCCCGTCTAGTCTTTACTAGTTAGTAGGCGTAAGAATTCTATAAATCCTACTTTATAAGCTCCCTTAAGTAGGTTAACACGGTACTTCCCTTAATATAGCGCTTAAGGGCTAACTTAAAGTTACTTAATAGTAACTTATTAGTATAGACTAAGGCTAATAGATTTTCTTTATAATTAATAACTTCCTTAAACCCTTAGGGTATCTATTTAAGTAGTAGGGGTTTTAGGGGTAGCGTAATAAGATAATACTTCTCCTTAATTATATAGATTTTACTAAGAATAATATCTAGATTATATAAGATAAGGCCTACTTTCTCCTATATTAATCTAATTATCTTAAGATTAAATATTTATTTATATATATAAGGAAAAAGTTTAAAAAAATTAAGTTTATTAAATTTAGTCTAGCCGTATTATATAGCCTTATTAATACCCTTAGTATACTAGTATTTATATAGTTAAAAGACACTAATATCTAGGGGTTATAAGAGGTATATTAAGTAGGGAGGGAAGATAAATAGCTATATTATAACCCCTTTTATATAGTTTAAGAAATCTAGTATTATATAACTGTTATAGCTATCTATTATTAATATATACTATACTCCTTACCTATATACTTTAATATATTTATTAAAATAATAGATCTAGTCTATTACTAGATTATTATCTAAATAGCCTAAGAGACTTATAGCTAGTATAATATTATTATAAAGTTTATTTTCTAAGGCCTATTTTTCTAGAATATATACCCTTATATAAATAATAAATACTAGTAATATCTAACTATTATCGCTAGTAGTAATATATTTAATTAATATAATATAATTATAATTCCCTAGGTCTATAAGGATTAAACGCTTCTTTAATTCTAATAATATAATCTAATATACTACGCCTATACCTATTTAGAAGCCTATCTTATTTCTATTATAAAGGTCGTAAATAATAATACTACGCTCGTAATAGATATAATAGAACTATTAAAAATAAGTTATAAGGATATTAATCTAATAGATATTCTTTTATTTAATAGTAAGGGGAGCTTATTTATATTTATAGATATTATCGTTATAAGTAATAAATTAAGTTATCTAATTTAGCCCTACCTCTTAACGCGTATCTAGATTAGCTAAATATAAGATCTAGTTAATACTACTCCTAATTATTCCTACTTTAAGCGATATACTAATAGTATTAAGACGCTTAATATATTATAATATACTTTTATTAGTAATTTATATAGCTTAGCGTAATCTACTTGAGGCGCTAAGCCTAATATAGCTTAGTTTAGATAGGTAGACTAGACGTCTTAATATCTAGAGAATAATAGCTCTTATAACCTATAAATTATACCGGTTTATTTATACCTTAATTAATTACTAGTTATTTAAATAGTAAGAGACGTCTATTAATATATCTTTAGAGGGTACGTACTAAAATTCCATAGTACTTAGTAGTCTAACTAGGGTTAGGGAAGATATTATTAGTAGGGTCTTATAAGGCTTCTAGGATCTTATCCTTAGTATCCTAGACACGTTATAATATAATATAGTTACGTACTAATAGTTTAAAGATAATAGGTTAAAAACGCGAAAAATATTATTTAGGTAGTAATAACTAGTAGCTAATTACCCCTAGGAGCTTACTAACTAGGGGGGCCCTAATTACCTAAGAACCCTACTAAAATTCATATACTTTTCTCTATACTTACTACTAATTACCTACCTACTATAATACCCCCTTCGTCTCCTATTCCTTATAAGTAGTACTATAAATACCCTACCCCTATCCTATATCCTAGTATAGTATCCGTCTCAAGGATTTTTACCGAGGTATAACTAAGACGGATGCTAGCCTTACTAGGATATAGGATACGCGTAAAAATACACTCTAATCGTTATAAATACGCTATAATATACGAGTTAATAGCTAATATATAGTATATACTACTAACTAGCGTATATAATATCTACTATAGTTCTTCCTTAAGAAGAAGCGCTAATAACCCTAAGATCTAGGAGAAAAGAGGTAGAAAGAGCCTAATTAGCTCTAAAGATATATAGTAAATAAAAAAGATTCTTAAAGAGGATAGGTTCTATACGCGGGCTCTTATATAGTCTTATTTAAGATATAAAGTAGGCCTTAATATTTTAGAGGATATAGTATAAAGGGCGCTTAATAGAATAGATTACTATAAGTATATTACTTATAAGAAGGGCTAGGTAAATAAGATAAATAAGAAACGATACTATAAATACGTAGAGTACTAGCTCTAGTAGTATCTAAACTCTAAGGACTAGGAATATATATAATTTAGTAATAAGTACTACTTTAGGTTTAGTTTATAAGGTAAGCTTTATATTATATAAAAGCCTAGTTAAAGATACTATTAAGACTATATATAAGAGGCTAATCCTAAGGGTAATAGAATAAAGGAAAAAGACTAAAAATATTAATATATATAGGCGGCCGTTAGTTATAATTTTAAGTCGCCTCTAGTCTACTACTAGGTACTAGGTAATATAAATAGAAAGATATTATATAATATATATATTAATTTAATACTTAAACTAGTTATAAAGCTATAGATATAAGATATTAGGGCGGGACGTTATAACCTATTTATTCTAGAGGAAGATAGAGACTTAGGTTATAGTAGAGGCTTAAAGCGTAATAAGGTCTAGAGATAGAAGGCTTAGAAAGGCCTAAAATACTACTTTAATTGCCCTTCTTCTCTAGATCTTACGCTAATAAAGAATATATGGCAGGCTCTAAAATAAAATCTTCGGAAGATTCCCTATTAGGACGACGCATCCACGCAGGCTATTATTAATAAGGGTTAGGCGAATATTATAAAAGCGTTCATTAATAACCGTGTCTAGTTAATGCCTAAAAGGTTACAAGCTATACTAGATAGGGCTGGCGCAATGACTAGGTATTGAATAGTAGAGAATTACATAGAAATTTTGGTGGGGTTCTCGGGTAGATTTTCCAACTTTTTTGCGACCCGCGTGGGGGGTTAGAACTAGAATAGTTCCAGCCGTTCGGCAAACCTTCCCAGAATTCTCCACCCAAGCATGTCCTTCCCATCAACCACCTCACAACCTTTCCCATCGACCTCGATGCTTCGATGCTGCTCATGCAGTCAGATTCCCTATATCTCGTCAATCTTATACTCCAAAGATTATGGCATCTTCAGGTCTTCGCATCGCCGTTGGTGGTGACGAAGCGGGCTTCTCGTACAAAGACATCATCAAGGCCGATCTCGAGAAAGACCCCCGAGTCGCTAAAGTCATTGACGTTGGCGTTATTCACGGCGAGGATAAGACCGCATACCCACATGTCGCAGTCGACGCGTCAAAGCTGATCCTCTCCGGCGAAGCAGACCGTGCTTTATTGATCTGCGGGACGGGGCTAGGTGTGGCCATCAGCGCGAACAAGGTGCCAGGTATACGGGCGGTGACAGCGCATGATAGCTTCAGTGTCGAAAGGGCGGTTATGAGCAACGATGCGCAGGTGTTCTGTATGGGACAGAGGGTGATCGGGATTGAACTGGCAAGGAGATTGGCAAAAGAATGGTTGGGCTACACATTCGATCCAAGCAGTGCAAGTGCCGAGAAAGTCAAGGCGATTAGTGACTATGAGGCCAAACATGCCAACGGTATGTCTGGTCTTTAAGAGTCCAGGCTGCCGAGAATAGCTTGCTGAACCTCAGCAGGCATCAAGTAACGACCTCCCCATAGTCATCTATAAGGAATCATGTCGAGCCAATAGCGCCATATAACCCATGCAGTACATAGCAACATCATAGCATCGTAGCACCAATGAGAGAAACTATCATATTACCAAATTCAGGTTTGCAGGGAGTAACAGGTTGCTGGCTCGATCCATAATATTGTACAGAATACTCCGTAGAGGGTGCGCCAGTCTGCAAGCTGCAAGCCGCTCACCTCTATCAAGTCTACAACATACGATCGATACACTTGAGCATCCCATGATATCACCGTCCCTTTCGCCCGCACACCACAGGTGCAACTGATATCGAGGTACCATTGCACAATGGCCTCTCCAAGTCTTCCCAAACGACTCGTCGGCGTCAATACCAAGATGTATTTCGACTTCCCAACCACCACCTCGTACGTCGCCGCGGTCTCCAAGATCGCCCCTCCTGCCAACTCCCCCACAGGCATATTCATCATTCCATCTTACCCATGCATGGAGGCGGCCACACATATCCTGAAAGCTACACCGCAGGTCCTACTCGGGTCGCAAAACTGTCACGCAGAAGATACTGGCGCTCATACTGGTGAAGTCTCGCCGCTGATGCTGAAGCAGATGGGATGCTCGATGGTGATTTTAGGGCATGCGGAGCGACGTAGTGCGCCATTCAATGAGACCGACGCCGTGGTAGCAGCGAAGGCGAAAGCAGCTGTGCGGAATGGCATGATACCTTTGGTCTGCATCGGAGAGAAGGACAAGAGCAATATCATGTCGGAAGGCGTCGGTATAGCGATCAGAGAGTGCTCTCCTCAGATCATGACGATCTTGCAAGCTATACCAGGGGATGCCCCCATCGTCTTCGCGTATGAGCCTGTGTGGGCAATTGGAGCTCAGGAGCCCGCATCTGCAGATCATGTTCTTGCAGTCGCCAAAAGCTTAAGAAATCTTATTGAGAAGGAGGGCACGAGGGAGGCCAGAATACTATACGGTGGCAGTGCAAAACCTGGTACATGGGCGACACTGAAAGCAGGTCTTGATGGCTTGTTCCTCGGACGATTTGCCCATGACGTTGGCAACTTTGAAAAGGTGCTACAGGAGGTTCAGCAAGGGTAGGGAAAAGAGTGCCCTAGAGTCTCCCAAGACTCCTTGCATGGCTCCTTACAGCAGCAGAGTGTACCTCTGCTCGGCCTCCTTTACCAACAAGAATTCGCCTCGGTCGACCATGTCTTTTGTCTACCAGTATTCCGCCACCAACGAGACTCTTCCTCTTGTATCAGAAGAATGAGCCTATGGATACCAACCCCCACCGCCACTCTTCCATGCATCCGTTTTCCACTTATTTGGATCTCATTGCACCAGGCATTTGGCCACCATACCCATCGCATGTAGCAGGTGGGTGTATAAGCGACACCCCTTAATTCAATTGTGAAGAATTGGTCAGCCTCCTTTGACGATCAACAAAGGCTATAGATTACTCGAAGGCCAAGCTCCCGGGTTTACTATCTTATAAATCTTCCGCGAATTGTATGGTCAATGTTCACGTATGCTTATCGCAACCTCGATATCGCTCGTCACAATTGAGAGAAGATGCTTTGGGTTTCCAGCGAAGTGAGCACCACATCTGCGCTCCCATTCGATTTCTATGGACTGGAGAGAAACTTTCGCATTCTTCGGCACGCGTCTCTGCAAGGGCGAATACCTTACGAACAACAATTTGGTTGGTAGTACAAACGCTTCATAGTACCCAAACAAGTCCAAAAAAAACCTTGACATCTCCAATCCTCGATCCTAGGATCGATGCACGCCAATGCTCACCATATGACTTTTCATTTCAGACTTCGAGACCTTGTTGATGCATATGCGTACCGCTCGAGCGTTTCCAAACAGCAACAGACGAATAGCAGAAACCCATGCCCTCATGGCCCATATTATGCGAATCTATCTTCCATCGCAATGTGACGAGAACATACATAGTGTACAAGTGAATAGCTAAGCATCAACTCATGTGCAAACCATCCGGAACCCTCGGCGGCATCGGATTCGGCCCACCATATGAATTCAAGGCGGTTGGTAGTAGTGAAGGGTCACAAGCACAACCCCCTTGATTACTGGTCTTTCCTGTTGAACAAGTCCCGAGACTGCTCCCACGTCGGTCCACTATGCCCTGACATTTGTGGTCGTGACAAGAGGGTGGCACCGCTGGACAGTTGCTATTGTCGCAAGTGCAAGCATTGCCACAATTTCCAGGATTTCCCTCTCCTGGTGTGCCCACTGGGAATTGGAGGACGAGAGCACATGTAGCCTGGAGATTTGTAACGCAGTAATCTTGCATAGAAGAAAAGTCAGCTGGTATGGTGAACGGCTTGTTGGTCTTCGTATCCGTGTTGGAGCAGACGGGGAGCTAGGATGGCGGTCAGTGGATAAGGAAGACGCTGACAAACGAGGTACCGACATTGCGATTCTTTTCAGCTTGTGAAACTGTTCTAGTGGTGCAATCTGTGAAAACAACACAAGCAGAGCCGTCGCTGCACAAACCACCAGTACACGAATTATCAAGGCTGGACAATGGTGCTGGCGCCGGCAAAGCTGCTGTCGAAAGAAGAAGTGTTCCGCAGGCGAAAACCGAACAAGCGAGGCCACGCATGGTGATTTGGCCTAGGCGCCTTATTGGGTGTGGGGGGAAGAAGTATTATAAACTCGAGATGAGATGTGACGATGGGAACGATAGCAACGAACGCAGGAGCGTAAAATGGTAAATATAGGCAACTAGACAGAGTGTTTTGCGCTTATGAACTTCTTTTGATGCACGGACACTAGCTATGTTTCGAGTTGGAGGAAGAAGCGCACGTTTCTAGCCTCACGCTCTGAACAAGGATGCGAGACTGTTATCACAATAGCATACGATGGGAGAGCGATAGAGTGCTTCAGAGAGACCAGACGCCGGCCAAGGCGTTAGGATGGGATGCGCAGTCTCCCAGTCGACGAATTTTTCTGCTATACGAAACACGACGGGGTCGAAGCCGCGAGCTAGATGGAATTCAATATATATGAGAGATCTGAAGGCACACCACGAGTACGACAGCCTGGTCACTATCTCCCATCACTCGCCAGATCATGGTCTTTCACCATGCCATCTAAAAAATTTAGAGTCATACCAAGTACAAGCGGCGAGTATTGCGCGAATACCTAGTCATGAAACGCGTTTCAGGCACTAGACCAACATAGCGGCCGCTATAGACCGCCTTGACACTGGTGGGTATGAGGTAGATTCGGCGAACATTAGATCTGTTTTGTTGGTAGAATAAGTATGACCGCACCAGCGGAAGGAAGTGTCATTTTCATCTCCGCGTCCTACGAATTCGTGTTGCACGACCTCATCTTACAACGCTGGTCTGATGGTCTCCCAAAAGCTTCAGCAGTTTTATCAAGATTTATCGGGGGCGATGAAACATCTGCGTATACATGGAGTAGGAATCAGCGTGGTCTTTCAAAGCTTTATCGGCAGGCAGTGATAGTAACGTTCAAAAACTTAGACTTCCGAGTCGAAGAGCAGTACTTTGTGCAATGCACGGATTCAGGAACCCTCAACGTCCTATTCAATTCAACACCGAAGCAGTTCCATAATGCAATTATTGTCAGAAGCTGCCAAACTGCCAGAATGTTTTTGGGAATAAGTATCGCCAGCAAGAAATCTCGAGTCAAGCGCACATTAAAGCGGCTAGCGTTAGCGACGCTAACCACCTTAATTCACCGAGTGTCTGACTATCCAACCAATGTCTATAAGGTCACGAGCTCAAGCAAGATCCTAAAGTGAGCGGATGAAAGCATTGAGGAAGCAGGGCCGTCAACTTCGGCCGTCTATGGACCCCAACGAAGTATCAAAGAATACAAAATGAAACCAAATTCCATTAGAACCTATCCATTGACCCAACGCAATTGCCACAAGCTTTCCATCAAAGTCATGACATGTACCACATAAGAACCAGAACACCCAAAGACTAATACACATGGAAACCAGTACTTCACACAACATACTGCGTGGAGTTTTAGCACTTCTACCCAAGTATACGGAGTTTCGGCTTCTCACATTTTGGTCCCTCAGAGCTCATGACCAGGCTTGCTTGAATGCAATCGTCAGATCCCCGTTCAATTTCATATAGCGCTTTTCCAATCTGTGATGGCAATCGGCCAGGAAGGCATACCAATCCTCAGTGGCCTCCAAGAAGAGAGGTTTCACAAGCCTCTGATCATCCAGACCGAGGACAGTGGCATCCTCGAAAGGTCGATCCAGGCGCTCACATAGTGCTTGATAGGATTGCGGGAGCATGGCCTTCGTATCCGAGATACCGAACACCGGTCTGGCGCTGATGAATCCGTGGGCCAGACCGGTATCCATCACTTCATAGAATCGTTCCACCGTCGCGAGCTTGAGGAACTTGCGAACGATGACACCGTGACCGCTGATCCACTCTTCGGCAGTCGTGATGGCGTCCAGCGACTCGAGAAGCTCGGCCAGAAAGATCCTCCAGAGCTCTTCGGCTTCCACGGCCCAGTCCCTTCCGCTGTCGCTGAGCATGTACTTGATCCGACCGTTCCACGTCGACTGATCATCCGGTATCGGTTCGCGAGGTCCATGCATGTCAAGCTCCTCGAGCATTGCTCGCTGGGAACCTTCTTCATCGGTCATATGTTTTAGGATCGATCGACGACAACAAGGACAATCTTTGATCTCCTTCCCACCAGCAAGCCATTTCATTAGGCAGTGATTTCCGAATACGTGACCACATGGTGTGGCGAAGGGGAACTCGAAGAGATCGGGACTGAAGAATGGCTGCTGGCAGATGTTACACACAGCTCCGTGCTCCAGCTTGTTGATGTCCAGAGCCTTGAGTCGGTTCGCGAGGAACCTAGCGTTTGCAGCGCTGACGACGGTTGACATGATCGAAATCCTGTTGATTGAGATTATATTGCTTTGAATTCGGCTTTCTCCAGATGAGATTATGTTGTATAGATATTAAGACTGAAGAGTCAAGTGATTGAAGAAGTGCGGAGAGTCTTGAAGATTCTTGCAGTCAGGCAGATACTGGTCAAAATTTGTCTATGTCAAGCTTTTCGAAGAACAGGCACTCATCGCTGGACTATAAAGTGGACTTCAGTGAGTCACTTAGCCCGAATGTTCCCTATTATTCACCCCAAGCGCGCTACGCAAATAAAGCCAATTTTTGTGTAACGTTTTTTTGTGGGGAAGCCCCCGAGGCGTTCATCGATTCTTTCTGACTCAAAGCAGGCTTATTGGCGCTTTCGGCCAGACTCCCTAGGAGTCATGTGAAAGATTCAATTGGTCCTCGAAAGACCTGTTCTTCGGGTTCGAGGAAAGGACCTTTTTCCATTTAGCACTGGGTCCACTTGGTGCAGCATTGGCCAAGAAAGCATAACGCCTTGAAGTGTAGAATCGTTACTCAGAGAAATCGTTACTCAGAGACAGAAGAGGGTTGTGGGCCAATCGGAAAGTAAAAGCTATGTGCGGAGTGGGATATTCGCCTCGTGGATGCCTAGCAGTGAGTGTCCTCAGCAGGGCGCAGGACGAAATGTACGCTACAAGTACACTTATCTCCAATATCACGCGGGCATACGGGGTCGTCCACCCCATCAAAGTACTAAACGCCCCGTCTTAACCTTACTCACGTAATACCGATATATCAATGGAAGAATATCATCCTACGAAACAATGATCTATGATCTGATCTCGTCCGCCAACTACAGTATCACCCCAAAGGCTTTGCCAGTGCAAAAGGCCAATATGCGACATTTTAGCATAATAAGCGGTATAAACCCCTTTTGCTAGTCAATACTCGAACTTCGCGGTAATTCCATAGCAGTATGCCATGCTCGACCGGAAACCTATCTCCATCAATACAATTGCTGTATACCCCCGCCAACCATTCTATCTTAACAAGAACATAATTGATGCTAGGGCCAAGATACCCACTCCAAAGTACTCGCAGAGCATTCAAGATCCACTCTTCATCTCTCACACACATCAAAACATCCCTCTACCGACCTCTCCACTAGAGTATCTCCATCCGCATCCCCTTTCCAAACTGCCATAATCAAAGACCATATATCACATCTAGTATCCCCAATGAGACCATCGCAGTACATTCACCTCCTCCTCCTCCTCCTCCTCCTCCTCCTCCTCATTATTAGAAGATCGAGATGCCCCTTTTGTGAAGCGCTTGGCAAGGAAGAGGTTGTGGATACTTGTGCAGAAGTACATCGCTAAAACACCATCCAGCCTACTAACCCATCAGCTTGAATTGATACTGCTCCAATCCTATGTCGTGAATTAATAAACACCACCTACTCCATCTTCCCTTGCTTTATTGACTCGCTTTGGATCATATAAACAAAGAGAGCCAGCTTCTGGACGGTATTTTGGAAAAGAGCTTGGGGACGAACGTGAGAGAAGATGTTGGTGGGGATGTATGCAAGATATATGGGATGATCATAGCCTAGATGATATTCCACGACGCAGAAAGATGCTAGACTATTCGCCATAGCTAGACTTTCATTTTCCGATCCCAATGTTACCCATCTTGTTGCTTCTATCCCTGCCGTCACTTTAATAATCTCCAGCAACCGCTCGTATTGTTCCTCAGTTTTACGGTTATGACGCGCCAGCCAAAGGTACGTACTGATCTTCACCCGGTACGAAAAAGGTCCCATGCCATCATGACCATCGATAGCATCCCAACCCGTGCACGATCTGTTGTAACCCTCAACAGCGCTTCTGCTAAATGTAAATGAGGTGATGTTATACTCCTGGCGCAGAAAGTCAAGGTAATACACCGTTCCTAGTCCGACTGACTCTCTGTACCTACTTCCGCGAATAATCCAATCACGTACCTTTTCGATAGTTTGGGATTCGGGTCCTAGGTCTTTGCCGATTAGTTGCCAGAGGTTTTCCGCCTTGAGTGCCCATTGCTCCGCATCTCTTTACCAGGACCCTCCTTCTCATGGTTGCCTTCCTGTAAAGACGTTAACAGCCTCCAATGCACGTTACTCTTCCCATGTCCTCCCTTCCACCATTCGATTCCTACACATCGGACAGCTCTTGGTCTCTTTGACGCTCGATATCCGTAGCTATTTACAATTACCGCCAAAGATGTGGCCACAGGGGACGTTCATGGGCATATCTCGATGTGGTCCCGGAAAGTAAAGTTCGTAACGGATGGAACATGATTCATCAGCTGCAATGTCTCTCATATTTGCGATGGTGAGCTTCTCGAGAAGCATCTGACCGAGCAGTATCTACAGAGATATCGTATTGTCGTCTGCTATATTAGATACGCTACTTGATTTTGTGCGTTGACGAGTATGGCCGCTGATACTGATCTGCGATGAGCTTTCACTCGATGATCGTGGAACATCTTTCAATATTAATGCACGATGGGAATGGAATTCATAGGAGGCGGCGTTGCCGTCCAGCTATGTGTAAGAGGATCGAGTGATGAAGCTGAATGGCAATGCCGGAAACGAGTGCCCTGCCAGGATATGGGATAGGTTCCATGTCCATCGTTCGTCGGTGTGGAAAACCGTTCCACGGCCCATAAATTCCAAACAATCGCATTGTCTCTGCTTCTTATCGACTTCTATGTCCACACAAACATGCGATTCACCCCTTCGACGGCCTGATCCAAACCCTTAATTAGCCATAATCGCCTCAAAAAACATCGGACAAGGGGAATGTACAGCTAGCGACGGGCTGCGTGAGTGATAGAGACATGTACAGCTTAGGGGATTAGAGTTCGATACTTGCTGAGTCCGCGAATGACAGCAATCCCTGCAGATACCATAAGTCGTTCGCTTTAGCTGGCCGCTCCCGGTCTTCTGATAACTCTAGTGGGCATGCCGTCCACGGGCTTCGCGGTTGCCATAAGGACCTGGTAAGCTCTCTCCCCATCTGGTGTGGTAGCCACTCCTGGCTTCGCCGTGCTCATACCGAGCTCCTCGTGAGCGGGCTTTATGTCAAATGATCGCAACATGAGCGCCATGATCACCTTCGTCTCGATCATGGCAAGCTCGATACCGATGCAGTGTCGCGGACCGAATTCAAAAGGACGCCAGGTGCCTTTAACAGGGTAGAGCGGGTCTCCTTCCGAGACGAGCCATCGGTCCGGGATAAAATTTTCCGGCTCTGGCCAATATTCGGGTCTTCGATGAAGAGCGTAGCCGACTGGCCATGCCATGAACCCTAAGTAGGTTTCAATAACATACTCACAGCAGTAGGCTGCTAAGGATCGACCTTCTACTCGTCTCACTCACCTTCAGTAGGATATTGCTTGCCATCGTAATGTAGGAAACGGCCAGGAAGGCCCATACGGATACTGCTGGCCGGCGGGAACAGTCGCAGGACCTCCTTGATGATAGCGACTGTGTATGGGAGCTTGTTCAGGAGATATGGATCCTCTTTTATAGCAGCCGCAGTGTGCTCGACATTCGTCCCAAAGACATCATCGTACTCTTGGCGCACTCGTTGCAGAGCGTCTGGATGCTTGGACAGCAAATAGGCGACATAACAAATGGTCGAGCTTGTCGTATCATGGCCTGCAAACATGAAGGTCTTGATCTGGTCCATGGCAACTCGTTTGAATGTAGCATCAATGGTAGTACTATTCGTGTCGTTAAGATAGGCACTCAAAGCTAGATCGATCACAGGTCTTTTCCTTTTGTTCTCCGTTTCCTTTTCCAGAAACCCTGGACGGGCAGTAAATCGCTCGTCTATCACCGTCGAAATGAACCTATCCATTCTCCATTTGTTGTACTGGAAAACGATAGGACGCAGAGGATTCAAGATGCGGAAGGGATTAAACTCGTTACTTCGAGGAAGCCATGTCACCTGGTTCCGGAAAGCTGACACAAAGTCGTTCTCCGAAGTCTGAGCGTGCATGCGAACATCTCTGGGCAAAGCGATGAGCAGTTGCATCAATGTAGTCGTCAACGTATACTCACAGTACAACCCTACCAATTATATCTACAGTAGCTTTCGTGGTGGCATCTTCCAGTGAAAAAATATCCTTCCCAGTCGCGTGCTTTGCTAAAATTTCTGTAAAAACCAAAGCGTCGTCTACTATTCCATCCACAAGACTCATCATATGGGCATTTGAGAATCCAGGGTTGAATATAGCCCTCCACATCTTATGCTCTGGCCCGTTCATTGTAACCAAGTTCTCCGACCCAGTCAGCGGGCGGAGCATATCGACAAGCGCTACGTGTTTCGGGAGAGAATTTTGCACTGTAATTTGGTTTGCCATGTCTGGATCGATGATTGCACATATAGGATGTCCGAACGGCCACGTGTCTATGTAGAAAATGGGAGGCAGGTTGTATTTAATGCGTAGGTAGTGGATCATCATATGTGGGTGAGCGTTCTTTGGAAGGGAGGCCATAACCTCGCCGATTGCGGGAAGGTTGCCCCACAGGAAGCTGAATGGTGGTTTCGGCTAGAGGGCGTTAGATGAGTATTTGCAGCATGATGTCTTGCGTACCAGGCCATCGAGCGCGCGGCGACGCTTGTATAAAGTGATAAAGAAGCTCACAACAAGCCCAGTAAGGAGCACGAATATTGCTTTTCCCACGAGTGCTAGATCCAAGACATCCATGGTCGATGCAGGGCCAATTGAAGGGTTTCAATTGTCGCCGCTCATCAACCGTTTTCAAAGTTGACGCGTTGAAGGGAAGAGACTTCCCTATACGGGAAGCTCATCGATGGTGAGGATGGTAATTTGCGTTCCTGTGCTAGGACTAGTGCTGACATGGTGGCTCAGGAATCCTACAGCAAGCCGTCTGCGCGACCACTCAGACGCCAAATTGTGTTGGAGGATGATATTGACGCGTCGTGATTGATTACTTGAAGTACGCGATGTTTGCTAGCGCCTCTTAATACAGGGATCATTCAGTCAGACCGGGCCATACTCCGTAACGATATAACTTTTGCGCAGGATCGTATCGTTGTAATCGGGGCCCCCTGAGTCGCACGCTCCTAGGGGTAATCAGCCACTAGTCGTCACCAGCCATATATCGTTCTGCATAGATTCCTTATTATTTTTGGCTATAGCCCTTCTAAAGGATATGAAGAAGGTATCTATAATTTATTATAATTAAATTTCGTAAATCCTAGTAGGTAAGAGGTCATTCTATAGCTGTTAGGGACCTCATTTTACCCATGCGACATGTGGCTGGTAATGACTAGTGGCTGATTACCCCTAGGAGCGTGCGACTCAAGGGGCCCCGATTAGAGGGGATATCCTTACAGCAAGGACTATATTGGAAGGTTACAGACTATATCTAATTTTTTTAATCAAAATCGGCCAAGATACCAAAAATACTATCAGAACTAGTACTCGATAGCCTAGACGCTAGTATCGATGGGGCTAGAGGCCTATTTCCAACAACAGGAAATAGAAAGTTCTAAAGTTTTCGACCTGTTGGTAATGGACGTCGCAGCTACACCATGATTGTCAGGCAACGAAGCCTTGATCCGATAATCTCCTTATGAGAATTACTTCTACAGCTGGGCTCAACCAGTAAGGAAAGCCTACCCACATAAGCCACCCCGCAACTTAGACCTTGCTTTGTGTTATGCGATAAAGGTGTTTCAACGGATGGCTTCCACTGTATCCATGCAAATTGGTAGTCAAGTGAATGGCATCTACGGCATCTATCTGATTTCGACGCAACTCCATCAAAACGTGTGCCGGGCTGTGTAAAGACTCTCATCATTTACACGTTCTTGGTACGCTCCTTCTGATATGCTGCAGTAATACACAGACGAGCCAGAATGTCATTGTTAAAGCCGCACCGTATCATCTCCTTAGTAACGAGCGCGATATCCTTAAGCATTTCCAAGCCATACCATCTCTCCGTAGTCTGATCGACGAGGTTCAAGATCCTCCTTTGCTAGTCTTGGAACACCTTGACAGCAATTTATTGATCGAATCAGCGGCAAAAGGGTTTCAGTCCTCGGAAATCAAGCATATCGCAAAGGCTGTCCTACAAGCGCTCGCAGCTTTGCACGAGGAGGGGATTGTCCATACGGGTACGTGAAAAAGTAACGGCAACAATATGTCACCATACAACAGCTGACTCCTAATAACAGATGTCAAACCTGATAACATACTCGTCAACTTTGGTAGCAGTGAAAGTCGCTTCAGCGACATTAAGTTGGCGGATTGCGGAGATAGCACACACGTTGATTCCGTCGTCGAAGAGCACATCATTGGAGCAACTATCTTTCGGAGTCCTGAAGCGATGCTAAACCTTATATGAGGTCCAGCCACAGATATTTGGTCTTTGGGCGCTACCGTAAGGCCCACCTCCGCGACACTAGCAAATGGCTTCCGTCTACTGACTCTGTGAAGCTTATAACTCTGGTATGGGGACAGAATTGGCATATTTTCAAGCCTTTCGACGTCGACCCGACGGACTCGGCATATCCTATTGAGGTATTGAGACGGCAAGACAAATATTTTGGACCTTTTCCACTAAGCTATACAAGCCTTGCGGATGATGATAGACTCGATACGCTCACAATCATTACCGAATCAGTAAAGAAGCGAACGCCTTTCGAGATGGCTTCCTCCCTGGAAATCGCCAAGGACGATCGGGATTTTATCCGCAAACTAATGCAGCTGGACCCAAGAGATAGACCGTCGGCCAAGGAGCTACTGCAGGATGCGTGGTTTACAGAGGGCATAGCAAATTCCCAATGAGTCACAAGCAGCCTAAGACAGTATCCAAACATGCGAAGCGATGAGTTGGGACGTAGTTGCCTGAAATGGGAATCTTTGACCTTATAATGCTCCTGGGAATCGATCTACACCAGCAGAGGAAAACCTGATGATGTTAGAGATGAGATGAAAGCTTTACGAAGGGTGTACAAGATGCCAAGAAACCTCTGCCAGATGGTACTCAGGAAATCTCCATGAGGTGAGTATCTACCTTCTGATCTCACCATCAGCTCGCTCATAGACATCGCGAACACACAGAAGCCGAGCACGCAAGTGACAACGACAGCGGGACCACTACAGTGGAGTATGCTATAACGGGCCCGATCAGAACCGAGCACTTTCCACGAAAGTAGCCGCATCATGTAGCAACAGACGTCTGAAAAGAACTCCGTGGGGCTGTCACGGTATTTCCACAGGGTCGAGGTACACAACCCATTTACGCACTGCTATCGTCGGGTTCAGTAACTGCAACCACTGGTCATGGAAATCGTTGGCAAGGGAGTTCGATAGGGTTGACTGGATGCGGGAAAAGCCTGCTTCTAGCCACTACCATTTCAGATATCAGTCGTCCGATCATCGTGACAAGATCCTGGGTTGACACATAGCAACGACATTTTCTGCATTGTCGAGACGTTACCAAACCCGGTTCAAATACAATTCTGCCAGCTATGTAATCTTCTAGCTTGGTTATACCTTCCGTAACGATAGTACCTTGTGCAAACGACACGTTGTTATAGACCGGGATTATAACGATTGGTTGTAACTATATCCGCTCAATAATGATACATAGCTGTGCAACTAACTATCTTCAACGATATATCGTCACATTCAAAGTAAGTCTCGCGTGGTACCGTTATCGACTATGCTTTCATCCATTTGTCATATTCTACAAATCTTCTACTCCCTCATCCCTTCCCTCCTCTCCTCCTCATCGTTCCACACAAAAAACCACAATCACCCTGCTTAACACCAGTCCACAAACGCAAGCTCAAGCGTATCCAGGTAAACCACCCGGACAGCGAAACGCTATAACCAAAAGAAAACAATCCGAATGGAGTCCCTCTTTACATGAAGAGCTTACAGCAGATTGATCCTGAGGTCTCGAATCGCAATTATACCTATTGTGGAAACTTCATTGCGCCGAATGCACAACTGGGGACAGTAACCCCATTCTATACTGACTGAATCTTCTATGGCTGTGCGTGCAGACTGTTTTAATTGAGTGGGCGGATTTTGCAGGCAATTACCTTTCCTTCGGTTCCAGCATGGCAGTATGAAGAGGGAGGATTTTGAAAAGCGACATAGTTTACTTCGAGGATTAGCAATGGTTTTCCGGGTACTGTGTGTTACAACTACAAACCTATTGGAGGTTGAGGGCTGCGATTTCGGAGACGGAGTGTCCTAGCTTAAGGGTGAATGTATGTGTATTGATATTGTCGTATGTCCGATCCCCTCCTATATCCCACCACTCCATTCCAGCTATCAGAATGCATGCATGCCATCTCGCACATCCAAAGATCCACCCCCCCACTCATCACGACACGACCCCAATAATCACCTCTCCAACCTCCGCTCTATCTACCACATCTTCCCCACCTATCCCTCAAATCCATAGCTCCCCTTCAATTTCGTCACTAGGTCCACATATTGCTTCTGCGCATCCTGAGGGCTCGTCTTGGCATCGACAACCTTCTTCCAGGCATTGTACTTGTATTTCTCCTGTATGCAGGCAAGATCACATCAGTATGAGCGCTTGTCTCCCGGAGGTATTGATTGCAGCAATGGGGCGATGATATATGGATGAGGGTGGACGTGGCACGAACCTGAAAACTGAAGGCACCAGGCTGCACCGCCTTGCTGAAGTCTTCGCCCGTTCCTGTCTTGTAAAGGCCGTAGAGCTGGAGCAGCCGAGATAAATGTCAGCCTGTACTCTAAATACTGTTTATCTTAGGATAAAATAGAGTAGGATGGCTGCAGACCTCTAGGAGCTCCTCGTTGTTGGGCTTGGCTTTGAGCTTGCGGGAGTCGGTGACGGCTGTCTTGAAGGCGGGTGATTGGGTGACCATGTTTGCGACTGTATGTGGATTTGTGTGTGTCTTCTTATATGGGGGTTTCGAAGAAGATCGGTGTTTGCTGAGGGAGGGTGACACAAGATGTTGGACCCCGCAAGTGGGATTGGACCCTGAAATCAAGCCTGTGGCTTTGAGCGGCAAGGACGGCAGGGCTGGACTTGGCATGCGGAACATCGCTAAAGTAATGAGGGGTAATTGGACTAGCGTTGGAATCATAGTAGCAAACAATATCAGACGACAAGACAAATCCTACCCTTTTCTATCGCTACCACAATCTTGGTAACTTGTACGGAGAAGCGTCACATTAAACCAGAATCCCATTCTAGACAAGCCGAGGACCGGTAGGACTAATAAGAGATATATTAAGAAGAGGTAGCCATTTGGAAAATCAAGGCTACAATCGATGGTGGATTTTTGTGTGGTAACGGGTAGGGTAGGGTAGGGTAGATCAGGTAGTATAGGAGGGTGGGGCAGAGATTATACCAAAGGTGATGGAGAGAGGCGTGAGAGGAAGGAGGAAGAGAAGGGGTAGGAGTCCGGTGGTGGTGGAAAGGGGAACGAGAGGATAGACGGAGGTATGTCCATAGGGCCAAACAGGTCAATTCATCGCCGATCACTGACGGCGTAGAATGATCCCATTGCTGCATCATCTCTCACTCATACATGTCATATCTTCCTTTCTCAAGATTCGTACGCGATAGCACCTATCGAGCTGCGTGCCATGGCTTTGTCTCCGAGGAGGAACGGCTCTGGCTGGCTCTACCGCATCGTCCACCCGCCGACATACCTGATTTCTACGGTCGTTGTTTCCATTGGCGGATTTCTGAATGGGTAAGCCTTTGCAGGTATCCTATCTGGACTATGTGGGTGGAACTCAGACTTGCTGTGCGACGTTAGATACGATACCGGTTCGATCGGAGCCATCACCACAATGCCTCAGTTTGCCCAAGTATTTGGGGAGTTCTCACCACTCATGCAGGGATTCACCGTCTCTTTCCTGCTCCTGATGGGCGCACCTCCTGCATTCTTTGCCGGTCAGCTGGCGGATCGCTTTGGCCATCTCCGCGTCGTCCTTGTTGGTGCATCGATCTTCTGTGTTGGATCCGCGCTCGAAGGCGGTGCGGTCCATCTGCCCATGCTGCTGGTTGGGCGTGCGCTGGCTGGCCTTGGTGAGGGCCTGTGGCTGACCAATGTCTCAATGTGAGAAGACGTCCTCAATTGCAACTGCTACGGACTGATGCAAAACATCCCAGTTACATAACAGAGATCGCTCCACGAGCACGACGTGGCATGCTAGTGTCGGTGCCTCAATTCATGGCCACGGCGGGTATATGCGCTGGATACTTCACCTGTTACGGGACTATCCACATTGCATCTTCGATCTCGTGGCGCCTACCCTTCATTTTTGAGGCCGCTCTTGCTGTTGGCTTGGCGATTAGCTGCCTGTTTCTGCCTGTGTCTCCACGCTGGCTACTCCTTCGTGGCCGACGCGATGATGCAATGCGCGAAGCCGAGCGCCTAACCTTGGCAAGAGCAGAAGTGGAAAAGGACATCTTATCCACGGCTAGTCAAGATCGGTCCCGACTATCACTGTGGCAAGGTTTAAGTTCTGTTTTTCACCGGCGATACCGTGTGAGGACTAGCCTTGGTCTGTTTATCCTCGGGATGATCCAGTTGTGTGGCATTGATGGAGTGCTTTATGTAAGCCAAGCTCAGGTTTTAGAAGAACACAACACCCGTTATACCACTGACCCTATCTGCTTCCGAAGTACGCACCAATACTCTTCGTCCAAGCTGGTTTACCGAACGGAACAGCCTCGTTCTTAGCATCCGGCCTGTCTGCGATCCTCATGCTGGCAATCTCCATTCCCGCAACACTCTATGCTGACCGTTGGGGCCGTAGAACCTCGGTGATCGTAGGAGGCGTGGGTCTCGCCGGATGTATGTACGTGATTGGTATTTTGTATGCTGCGAAGAGTGTACACCCCGCAGGTGGCGCTGGCCGGTGGTTCGTGATTGTCTTGATCTTCGTGTTCGCTCTGCTGTATGTTTCGACTTGGGGGATAGTGGGCAAGATCTACGCAAGCGAGATACAGCCCGCAGAAACCAGGGCAGCAGCCAACAGTATTGCCCAAGGCTTGAATTTTGTGAGTAGAGCCCCAGGATCTTGACAACAAGGCGGCCGAGGAAATGGTGCTGACCTCTTCATTCAGTTGACCAATTGGCTTGTTGCCTTCGCGACCCCCATATTTCTTGCTCACTCCGCATATGGCGCTTATTTTCTATTCGGGTCTTTGTCATCGTTTACGGTTATCATTCTTGCAATGTGGATGCCCGAGACAAGAGGAAAATCCTTGGAAACCATTGAGCTTTCCTTTGCCCATACAGGCCTGTTCACCCTTTCTCCGCTGACCAACGCCTGAGCATAGAGTGGATGCTCAGCTATGAAAGACCTTTGTAGTAGAGGAGGAAAAATCAAATGATCACATTCGTTGCCTGCGAATCTACATGAAGAACGTGCGGCAACGCAAGCCCGGACATGGTGCACATTTGTCCAAAGAGGCAAGTTTCGAACTACGCGTGGCTGAAAACAGCTACGAGAACGAACCTACCAGAGACAAGCTGACTTCTATGCGGCAAATTCGTGATGATCTCGACATTTGTCGCAGTCGGACATAGCGTAGCAGTCGTTGCCGACATTCACCAGATTACGTACGTTCTGCAATTTATATGAGGCAGTTCCCAAAAGTCCTGAGCATGCGCTAGCGGGACCAAGCCCCTGGTCCTTGAGTAGTTTGGTCCCAGTCGAATTAGCGCCGATCCAACCTTTCGAGGTTAGCTTCCGAGGGTGTGACGACGAATGATTATCTTGCAACAATATTTCTTCCTCGAGTTGCCCAGCTCTTGACAGTGTCAAACAGCAGTCACTCATCGATTCTGCTGAAAATTGGGCCAGACGACTCTTCTTGATCTCGACGCGGTTTTGGGCGTACTGAGCCCTTGTTGTCACATGCATAGCTGGACTCCCGCGAGTCGTGTGCTTTTCTTCTACAAAGGGAATGCCATTTCAATGTCAACATGGACGCGTACCTTACCAGAAAGAGGCGAAGAAGTATTGAGGAACAAGAGACTACTGGCGCCATGATTGGTCCATGTATATCTCCTCCACCAAAAAGGAACGCCCAAAGAGAGACTTTTTTGATAGAGTCTGAGATAACTGACCTGACAGGAGATGATGCTAAGAAGAGACCACCTGCTTTGCCGGAGGCTGACAAAAATGGTGCCTTTATCAAATCGAATAAGTCATCCGTGACAGAAACGATAATTCCATCTCCAATGCGCCTTAATCATATTGAAGACTTGCCAGCGTCTAGCAATATCGATACTCTTAAGCTGAGTGATTTACTCGGTGACCCCATGATCAAAGAATGCTGGCTGTTCAATTACCTATTCGACATCGACTTCATCATGTGGGCATTTAGCTACAAGACAACAAAGCGCGGCTGACATGCACAGGCAGCAATTCGACTCTGACACACAAGATGCAATACGAATTCGAGTAGTTCACGGATCTTGGAAAGCCGAAGACACTAATGGCATTGGTATCATCGTACTTCCCTGTCCCATATTCACTGCGCATGCCAGTCTACTAATCGACGACAGGATGGAGCCAGGCGCTACCCCAATATCCAAGTCGTGAAAGCATATATGGCAGAAGCCTTCGGAACGCATCACACCAAGATGATCATTCTTTTTCGCCACGACGACCTGGCTCAAGTCGTTCTACTAACAGCGAATTTCATTGAGCGGGACTGGAGCATGTCTCAAGCCATTTGGAGAACACCCCTACTACCACTTTTACACCACCAAAGCAACTCGACGCCTTCCTTACCACCATTAGGCAGCGGCCCAAGATTCAAGCACGACCTTCTAGCCTACCTCCGCGGCTACGGTCCATCCAAGCTGCAAGACCTTATCAAATCCTTACAGCCGTACGACTTCACCACCGTACGAGGCGCCCTAATCGCCAGCGTTCCCGGTCGCCAGATGCTCCAAAGTCTTGACCCACAAGCCGAAATCCTTTGGGGATGGCCAGGTCTTAAAAACATCTTAAGCCGCATCCCCCCATCCGCTTCCACAGCACCCGCCAACTCCACCCAACCACACATCGTCGCTCAAATCTCCTCCATCGCCTCCGTAGGCGAAAAATGGCTAACCACCACCTTCTTCCCCGCACTCTCCACCCCCAGTAACGATAACAAAACCAACCCCACCCCCACCCCCAAAATCTCCCTCATCTTCCCAACCGCAGACACAATCCGCCGCTCCACAACCGGCTACACAGCCGGCGCCTCAATCCACATGAAAACAACAACCCCCACCCAACGCGCCCAACTCACCTACCTCCACCCCCTTCTCCACCACTGGTCCCCCCCCTCCAAACCATCCCCCTCGTCTCCCCCAACCCGCAAAGCCGGCCGCCACCGCGCAGCACCCCACATAAAAACCTACATCCGCTTCCACTCCACCACCATGGAAAGTATCGAATGGGCAATGATGACAAGTGCGAACCTCTCAACGCAGGCATGGGGTGCCGCTGCGATGCAGGGCGGCGAGGTTAGGATCTGTAGTTTCGAGATCGGGGTCGTGGTTTGGGCTGAGTTGTATGGTGAGGGGGCGGTGATGGTGCCGACGTTTGGGACGGATATGCCGGCTGCGAGAGAGGGGAGGGGTGTGGGCGAGGAGGATTGGGATGGGGTAGGGGAAGGAGGGGGAACGGTGGTGGGCTGGCGCATGCCGTACGATCTCCCGCTCGTGCCGTACGCGAAGGATGAGAAACCGTGGTGTGCGAGCGAGCCTGATGCGGAGAGGGATTGGATGGGGAGGGTGTGGGTGGGGTATGGGAAGTAAGGCCGTAGGCATTGACGCTTTTTTATTAGGGTTCATGGGCATTGCTAAGGGGAGGAAGTCTTGGTCATTGACTGGATGGATGGGTATGTTCTATTTCGCACGTATGCTCTGAGATAGGGATGGTATGGTTTCAAAGTAGAGAGGAGATTGCTGCGCGGGCACTGGATGAACGAATATGGCTTACTGTAGTTTGCTGGTATGATAAGTCAAGCGATCCTCTATTGAGAGTGAGGATCTCTGCCAGTGCCAGCGGATAAAGATATTCTGCCATTCGACGGAGTACAAGTAGGTAAGTCACAGATCCCACGCTCCACAGCACGTACTTCATGGCGAATATATTAACGATATGAAAACCAGGGTATCGATATCTCCCATATACAAAGCCTACTAAACAAAAGCCATACTTAACAAAAAAACTTATGCAGCAAAGTTATAACTAATCCAAAACCGAGAGCGAATTATCCGCCCGCTTTATCCCAAGTCCTGGCAACCCTAGCATCCGTCTCGAATGTACCTCGGCAAAAACCCCTGAAACGGATGCCGTGCCAGACATGGGATACATGCTCAATCGGTGACATTGATCCATACATCGACTGACTGACTGAATTATCATCATTCACTCATGTGTGTACGTACGAGTCCCAACTCCCATTACGCATACTCAATCCCTAAACAACCCCCCCAGTCAGCAAATTCCCCCCATACACAACAACCACATAGAGAAAAGTCAAACTCACCTATCATGCTCCACCCTCCACTGATCCCCCTCCCCCAACCCCACTTCCCTCAAATCACACCCCTCATGCCCCCACTTCTCCTCCATGATCTTCCCCCCCGTCGCGATCGTCATCTGCAGCGCCTGCTCCCACCCATCCGCATCGTAATAGAACGGTTCGCCTTGTCCCCCTCTCTGCTTCAGCTGCCACGAATTGCGATACGGATCCTGGCGCTTCGCTTCCGCCATCGCTTCGAGCGTCACTTGTAATTCTTTCCACGTCGTGCTGCCGAGCGTGTCCTGCTCCGTCTCCTCGAGGTATTTCTTGTTTGCTCCAGAAGAAGCTGGGATTGATGATGGTGCGGGAACTGGGATGGGTGTAGCGGATGGCGTGGTGCTGTTGGTTTGGGGGTTTGTGGTGTTGACGTTGCCCCCATCGCCTACACTGACGACCTGCTTCTCATCGTCGAACGTACTCCCCGTAATCCTGTCTTCCCTCCTCACCGCCCTCGCTTTCTTCTTCCGCCTGTATAATACCTCCAGATCCCGCAAGCTGTCGCCCACATCAAACACCTGTCCCGCATCCGCAATCGGCGTCGTGAACCCATTCATCGCCAGTCGCGAATGCATATCGCAGTCCGTGCCATAGTAGCTGATCATGCTATCCCAGCCTCCGACTTCGACATAAGCGGCCGTATTGACCAGAGCGAGCCAATCGTAGCTGAAGAAGCGAATGGCCCAGCGGCCTTCCTTTCCTGTTTTCTCATCCACGCGGTAGCCGGGCGCGACGCTCTCGCGTATGACGTCGACGGCGATTTCGTAGAGGGATTTGTAGGGAACCGCGTCCTCGTGTGTCTGCGGGACGGTGTCCATGTGGGCCCAGAAATAGTAGGAGAGGTTGTTGTTGATGGCTTCGGATAGGTATAGGTTTTGCAGCTGGGCAAAGGATTGCAGGGCAGGCGTGGTCATGACGTTGACGCCGAGGATGTCGGTGAGGCGGTGATAGTCCATATAGAAAGGGTTGGCGGAGGTGAGTAGGCCGTTTTTGTTCGCATCGAAGGTGCCTGTGTTTTCGACAACGTATATATCGCTGGGTGGCCAGCCCGCTGTGATGTAGCTCACTACTACCTGCTGTAGGAGCGGCCAGTACCGAGTGAACCCGATGTATAACCTTGTGTTTTCCGGCACATGCGGCTCTGGTGGTTTGTTCCATGACGGTATCGGAGGTAAGTCCACGGGCGACTTTGCGCTGGCTGCGAGCGGGAAATACTCGCGCAGCGGCGGAGGAGGCGTTTCGGGCTTTGAGGTCTTGTAAAGAGGATGTGGTTTCAGGGCTGGCTTTTCCTCAGGAGTCTGGTGTGAATACGGACCGAACGAGAAGCGGAGCATGAAAAGGGTGAGGGTGACGAGACTGAGGATAAGGGGAAGGAAGACATAGCGAGAGCGGAGTGAGAAAGGCATGCTAGATTTTCGGAGTCAATCATGAGGATCTGGATACAGTGTTTCCATAGCAAGAATGGTAGGAAGACTGGCTTGTCTCGAATCCTACCATCCCACAGCCAACTGGATCTGTTAGCTTGGCAGATTGGCACGCGAAGGAGGTTCTGAAGAGGCGCTAGGGGAAACAGCCGGGCCGGCGGCTACGATATCAAATGCTCAAATGAGGAATCCTAAAGTAAAGTACGTTATATCAACGCCTTACGACTTAGACAGGACAATTTCGTTAGGTCGTAGATAGTGGATATGCCTGGGGAATCCTACCTAGAGATACCTCCGCTTCGACACATAGGAGACAGACTCCCCTTGGTTTGATGATTTAGTGAACCCGCATTATTGGGAGCAAGGGAGGTAAGACTTCGGTCCATCCCAATGTTCTATCAAGTCCGGTCATGACCCATGACCTATGTCTCGGTTGTGAATGTTGGCCTTGTAGGATTGCTAGGTCATTGAATAGTCTACCCGACCATGAAGGCCTTTGTACAGTGTCTCGTCACAGGGTGGCTCACAGCGGCCGGGTTGCTACTTCCCAGAATCAATATGTTCAGCAGCTCTGAAAGACATCAAGCAGCTACGACTGCATCAAAGGTAGTAGCTATAATTCAGCACACAGCTACTTCCAAGATGGTTTGTCGTTCGGCTTTTCGTTTGACAACAACAAGCACACAGCGCTTACAGATATGTCAGCCAACAGTCCAGCATCGCCATTTACTGGTTTTGGACTGCGTCATGGACGGTCGGCATCGGATCAACCAATACCGTCCGCCGTCCTCAATACACCAAACAGCCATCTTCGCCAAAGTAATGAAGGTCCCAGTACTCTTCCCCGCCTACAAAAGCGGCGCCAAAGATGTTACCAAATCCCAGACATTCAAACAAACCAGTCTCGCGACGTAGGACGTACCGTCAATTCTTTTCACCCAAGCCTTCACATCAACATAGACTTCAATGCCACGATACCTAGCAATCTCTCATATCCAAGCCCTCAAGTAGAGCAACTTCACAACGCAGGCCTGCCTTACCGTCCCACCTACCAAAGTCGTCAAGAAAACCCATTCCACAATACATGCACACTCTTCACGAACCCAATCGCAACCCAAGCTCACAACGCAGGCCTACGCTATCACCACACGAATTTCACGGACAGCAAGCATTGGTATTTCCTCGTGCAGATCACCATACCTCCACCCTCTATCATGAGCGTTCGGCACGACATGACCCCACGTCAGCGCGCCAAAGCACGTCTTCATCAGCTCACCATCAACAAGAGGTCCGTCAACGAGCAGCGTAATTTCATTCGAGGCTCTGTTGAAAAAATGGAGGCGCGTCTCGAAGTGCTAGAGGTGAGTGTAAACCACGCCGTCACTCCACGTACCTGCTGATTTGGACTACTAGGATATCAATCAGGATCCAGTTGAGCCAAATACGAAGCTGTCGGAGTTGTATGCTGTGGAAGCTGCTCTTGACAAAGCAGACAACGATATGAATGAGCTTGCGCGCCTGTGGGATCAATACCAGATAGAGTATGATGACATCATGTCTGAGATCGCAGTGGGAGAGCATGGTAATTAGCAAATTGGGGGTGACTTGCCTTCATCCGTACGCCCCATTAAGAGCAATGGTCCCTTACACAAACATTTATTGCGGTGCAGTAAGTGTATAACGCCTGCTATGAAAGCTCAACTTCAGCTGACAATAGCTATAGTCGCATCGCTAGGCAATAGAATGAAAGAAGCTTTCGCCCGGTAATCGTTACTCCATCTCGTAAGATTGTGATCCTGACGCGTGATGTCAGCCACCAAGCGAAATTGTGACTAAGGCCTTTAGCTCTTTCATCTGTCTGATGCACCATTTCCCACATGTCTTGTAGTGATCCTAATCGCTGATTTGCCGATTTATATCTTCGCTGGGTATCGGCAGCTAGCTCTCAGTCAGTTTATTGAATCAGTGATATCTCTCGGTAGGCATTGTGTGATAGCAGAACCGAGGCGAGGTAAACTCACAGCTTTATCGTCAATTATGCAGTGGTGTACATCGAAACAATGGGCTGCTGGATCGTAGAATGTACTACAATCCTATCACTCGGGTTCCTCCGTGGAACAACGAAACCTGCTAAGCTTATCTAATAAAGTACCAAATTCAAAATTCATTCGAGACACGGCATAGACGATTTTCTTCAAAGAAGAATGCAGTATAAGTTAGCCGGATAAGTATCAAGTCGACGTACGATCCTTTAGGTTAGCTACACTGCTTAAAGAAATGCTTGGAAATGTTTGAGAATTTCTTACTTGAAACCTACATACCCATCCTACGAAACTAAAATCTTAAAAGAGTCTGAGATGTTCCTTTGACTGCTTTAGGCGCTCCCTATTTCGCTCGAGAAAATTGCATGCCCCTTCCTTTCCTCAAAAAAGAGAAACTCGTTCGTTGAAAATATCATAATACTAAACGAAACCAGAGTAAATTCAGCAGTTATATTTCTTGCAACGAAACAAGAATCACTAATCTTCGATTAAGTAGCGGGTTTATAGTCTCTATACATACCGCATTTTTGCACTGCACAGGTGTCTTCGCGTGAAACCAATGGGTTTTACGATACATGTTCTTAAAAGAGACCAGGATTGCTTATAAGCAGCTATCCTATTCTAGTGCATGAGATAGGTTTGTACGGTGTAAGAACTCCACGGTTAGATCTGTATTTCCATAGATCGGTCGGTTGGTAGAGTAGAGAAGAACGATAATAGCATCGCTGGAGATGATTGATTCTGCGAAGGTTGGTAAGAATAGTAGCTTTCATTGTGGATGTGTTTTTGCAATTTCCCAAATTTTCTAAACTTCGACATTAGAATAGCTGCTACTGTATCCTTAGTATCAAGGAGAAATGAATACTGCAAAGTGGATTATTGAAGCTACTCCAATGTACCTGCATTTTTGGTGAAATGGATGAGTTAAATAGGATGCCATGTGTTTAGTGTACTGTGTACTTGACACGACTAGGTGTTCGAGTCGCTGCTTAATTACGACCGCTTTGTGAAATTATTACCGCTAGGATGATTCAAAGGGTGTTAAGGTCCTAATTCGCAGCTATCTCTAATTGAATACTTGAGGAAGTCCAGCCTTGAGGTAGTTATGAAGGTGATGATGCAGCGAACGCTCACAGGATAGTCCTTTGTTTTCAGCTGGAATAGTGGGTATCATATTCTCTCTAGGGAGTCTTCATTACCATAGGACATCATCACGCTAGCATTCATGTAGGTATTTTGATCTCAGCTCCCATGATTTCCAAGTGCCGACTGAGTCTTTGGCTAGGTAAGAGAGGCAGGGAGAGTTTGCGATGGGTGATGATCGGATATACCTCCCCGTTCGTCTCATTGAATGGCTTTTGTAGATTCGTGATCAAGGTCAGGGTGCCGGCGGGACTGAAAGTATTACATGACTTTGTAGGTGATATGGAGAATAGGTATGAGCTAGGATTGGACGTGGGGTTGGTAGATGGTTCTTGGGGGCGTTTATGTTGTGACTGCTTCAGTGCTGAACATACAAGCACATTGTGAAGAAGACTCGAGGTGTCGTTGTGAATGCCCGCTGAAATGGATGAAATATGTTCTTTCAAGATCGTGGTGCCGTTATTGGTATGAATACGGAAAGGGCCGCCTGGACGTGATAACATATCATCTGATCCGCCATGCAGGCTTTGAGTGACACTCCGATTGCTACATGTGTCAGCAGAGGAGTTGTACTTTATTCCCTTAATGCTTAACCCTGCCCCATATATAACATACACAGGAGATTAAATATTCAATAAACCTCCCGCACGACCAAAATGTTACAGATACCCTATTTTCCATCGCCTCCACAACTCCACATAGAATACCCTCACAAGCTCAATCGATCCAAACTCAACCGATCTCCACTTCTCTCCTTCCGCACCATCCCCAACTTGTAGAACCTCTCCTCCCCTGTCGCAGTCCGTCCACCCACATACCACTTTTCCCCTCCTAACGCATCCCGAAATCCCCCATCACTCGAGCTATCACTCCCTCGCCTTTGTGGCCTGAAATTCGACGGAGGAGAACGCGCAGCGGGCGGGGAACGAGATACAGGGGACCGAGCATGCGAAAGGCTCGCGGCTTGGACGGCTGCTGTGGTTGCGCCCTGGGAGGGGGCTTTGGTTGCCATCGCTCGGGCGGAGCTGACGGTTGGAGGGGAGAAGGTGGAGGACTGGGTGGTTGTTGGGGTTATAGCGGTTGTGGTCGAGGTTTTGGAGATTGTGGAATGAGCGCGGAATGCGGCGAGGAAGTTGGCGAAGAAAGGGCGGTTGGTGGGCATTTTGGCACTTTTTTGAGAGGACCTTTGAATAGTAAAGGTTCGGGGGTCTTGGGGGAGAAGAGATCCGGATCCTGTCGGAGAGCGATGCTGCAGCTCTTGGTTAGCGTTCGTTGTACAGAGCTAGACGGGCAGACCTGCAGGTGCGTTGCTCAGTGGTGAGGCATTTGCTTGACTGGTGTCGGATGTGCCGGTATGTGGATTTCGACCTGCAGGACAAGGTGACTGACGTCCGAAGACTGACTGCACAGGCTCAAGGCTCGTGAATTTGACTGCGATAAAGCATTGTGACAAAAGAAAGGAAGGGATTGTGGGGTAAGGCAGTCGGTTCTTTATGCTTTGCTTGTGTCTTACGTTACTTTTTTCGATGTCCGGCAAAATTCGGAGAGATGCTTCGGGTGAGCGGTTTTGAGTCCTATCATTAGGTTCGACTGTCCTGTCCGAATGGCATACATAATGCCAAGCGCTGCTTTATCCGTAGCTTCGTACATACCTCTGAACCAATGCGTTGACTAGTCTCTCTCACCCTACTCTCACATCAAGATGGTAGTTCTCATAGCTCCTAGTCGCAGCTGCACTACAATACTGACTGGATGCCTCCCAGGTCCAAGGTCACCACGGCATTGGCTTTGCAACTGCTAAGCCAGCATACGGCACCTACATATCGCCCTATGGCCCCAAGTACGATCATTTCATCCTCGCCCCTCTAAACCTCTATTTTAGTCTGACCGATCGCCAGGTACAAAACTCCGTTCAACGTCCGAGGCATCAACGCAGGACGAGCCATGAAATTGTACGCAGCCTCTCGCCATCCTTACTCGAGCACCGTTCCTTTTCTGCAAGACAGTCTCGAGGTATCTGGGGCGCTGACGGGTTATACAGTGGAATCACAGCAGGCGGTTTTGGTCTGGCGGGAGCATTATTTGCATTACAATTCTTTGCAGAAGTGCCGAAAGTCAGGACGGACATCTGCCAAGTACGTACATTCCCATTACGGTGGGGGGCAAATCATGAAAATGGACGGCAGGGTGATTATGGGGGAATTGGGTGCCTTGAGATTTAGCTGGGCAAGGATATGGTCGTGAGGAGAACCAACGGCTGACGTGTGTCTGGGATAGAAACTGCCAATAGTGGGGGACTACTTCATCCGGGAAATACCACCGAGTGACAATGTAAGTCTCTTTCAGCTGTTCCTGCCCTGGCTCCTGCTGATCGCGTTGCAGCCCTTTTGAGACCGACCAGGTGAAAGTAATGGACAAGCCGAGCGACAAAGTCGATCCCCTGGACAGCTTCTGTACATAAGTGCTGGGTCGTGCTCTTACATTGTATTATGGTTATCGTCTACTTTGCTTCCGCTTCCTTATCTCTTATGCCACTTTCCTTGGCCGTCTCAACCATTACCGGCATCACATTACGGTGAATGCTCTAGCATGAGAAATTGTCATCGACACCTTCCAAGTTCTTTGGTCGTGATTGAGGGCTCTAACATTTACTATATTGGCAAGAACATGTCTGCACAGTAGACTATATACCCAGCATTTCTGTCCGAAGCCATGACCTGTAAAAATGCGTTGATGTCCAACAAGACTCTTAAGAAAAGCGTCGCCGAAAGCCCAACACCCGAGCCTGTATCACATCACTGAAATGAACGGTCAGCTTCGAGACACTGCCCTCGTCAATCTTTGCCGACGACGAAGGACTGCGACGACAGAAATGGCAGCAATCTACCAGTCGAAATATCACGCAGATCGGGTGGACTAGTAGAAGTTATCTGCAGCAAGTACTGCAGCTCCGAATCAGCTCTGCCGCCTTAGCAAATAAGCGCCGCCTTGTCTTCTACCACATGCACGGAGGCCCAAGGTGGCTGGCCGCGTTATCTACAAACGAAGGTCCCTCCGTGGATACGGTACTACTATGCTAGGACACCCGAGTTCGTTGTTACTATATGAAACAAACTCGATGGTAGTATTTCTACCAGTTTCAAGAAGGAGCTCATGAATTCTACACTCGCTAACAGAGCTCTCGACTACTCGAAGACTTCCTCTCGCAATATCACGTCGCTACTACCGTATATCTCACAATGCGAGAAATGGACAGCCCCATCTACTACGATGATGACTACCTCTCCAACAACCTCCGTCTTGATCCACGTGTACGCTCTACCGAATCACCCTAGTCACAAATCAGGAAACATAGATCTAACATTGAAGGACAGCAACCCCGCCGACGAGAAAGAATACTCTATCCTCAAGGCCGAACCCCCAACCAGCGAAGCCCTGCGTGGTACTATGAGGAACCCTTGTACGATCCCCATCGCCGCACCAAGTCCTCCCCACCTTACTATCCGCGACCCATGAACAAATATCCATTGCCCAATTTCATGTTCCCGTAAGCGATCCCATCCACAACATCATCCCTGCACAAATTCCTCATCCTCCATCCGCTATACCTCCTAACTCAGCAAATATACTTACATGACTCAGCTCCAGGAACACCAATCTCATCCGCAACGCTCCCGCCTTCCGATACCGCTCCACACTCCAAGATCACATGCGGAAAATTCACAGCCTACCCCTCTTCCACCCGCCCTGTCCCCGAGCGCAGTGGAGTCCAAAGCCCGGTGTGGGCGGCTGGTCGTGGGATGGATGGTGCTATGGCTGTAGCTGCTGTGACGAGATGCGGAGGCACATGATGGTATGTCATCATCATCATCAGCTGGTATGCTGTTCGATACCAGTAATGTATGGGTATGTGCCGAAAGGGTTTCGGAGTTCGAGTTTGATGTGTGGATGTTGTGGGCTGGTGTATGAGAAGGTGCGGGAGAAGGGTCGGCGTGAGAGGTATGGGGGTGGGAAAGTGGGCTGGGGAATTATGTGATGATGATGGGGAATTGGGGTTATAGGTTCGAAAGGTACCTAAGTACTGTCAAGTGGTACCATGGAGCTTGGGATCAGAGAGGCTGATTACGGGATGGCGTTAGGTGTTCGAGGGTAATCGGAAGTGTGATGGAGATGTGATCTCTATATGTCAGTGGAATGAAACGGGACGGCTGCATGGCTATGAGTATAGAAGGGTTAGGTACGGGATAATGTTGGAACATATATGTTGGCGAAAAGTCGAGGAGACAAGACGACAGAAGATTCGACAGCTAAGCAGAGCGGAGTCAATTGAATACCTGACATAGCCTCTAATCGACCGCAACCTCATCTATGACTGGGATCCACTTCTAGCAAACGAAAGATGGGGTGCAGCAGTCCGAATCAGGACTCTTTCATGTCACGTGAATACGCGTCAAATATCACGACCCAATTTCCTCCCTATCCCCATTCCTTCCCACCCCTCCCACCATCACACACCACACACCACACACCACCAACCACCACCTAGCACACCCCCCTCCCCTTCCTCCCCTCCCATTCCCAGCCCGACCAATGGCCGACCCCCACACCAGCACCCGCGCCCAATTTACAACCCACCTCACCACCCTTCCCACCCCCCCCTCCGCCGCCCCCGCCTGGACACACCTCACCACAACCCTCTGCACCCTCCTCACAGCTCTATCGCAGCACCCAGCCATGGCCCCCAACCTGCAATAGACATACATGACCCCTGCGGCCTCCAAGAACAAGATCTATTTCATGTGGGATTTCGTGGGGAGGACGCTTGTGAGTTCTCCATTCCTTTATCACTGTTCACATCCCATCCACCCCCTTCTCCTCTTCCTTCGGTGGTAGAATATAATCATACCAACGCTCATGGCGGATGCTAGGGTTTTCTGTACATGGTACCCCCAACCCTCACACACCTCTCCCCCGCGCAAAAGGAGACATGGGAAGATGCAAAAGGCAGAGCTGGATTCGCAAAGAGTTTGATCTGCGATGAGGTGCCGGGGATGTTGGATACGATGACTGAGTCTACATATCCGGGGCAGAGGGGGCGGCATCCGGGGTTTGGGGAGGAGATTTTGGAGGTTGCGAGGGGGTTGGGGGGGTGAGGGGGATGAGGTGGATGGTTGGGGGATGGTTGGGTCATTTTGGGGATGGGGAAGGATGTGGTGTTGGATATTTCTGTGTATGTGCGTTTGTGTGAGTCTTTTGGGTTATGGTGTTGATCGACGGCGAATATTTGATTAATTTCAGCTCAGGGCAATGTATGCATGCAAGGTTATTGGAACGAGGATGGACAGATTGGAAATATTTCATCAGTGCCAACCCTACTACCATCTCAAACGCCGTACCCCAATTATGTATCAGGACTAAATTACAAAAGGCGTACGCAGCCGCTGCCCCTAGCATGCAGCCAAACCCTCCTCATACGCCATGTCATTGCTTCAATCAACCTTCCCATACCCACCACCGTTCAGGAGACCCTCCTTCCCATCCAACTGGAAGAATCCACCAGGGCTGCCTTTCGTCCTCCGCATCCTTCTCCGGCCCCATACCAAGCCACCAAGCACCCCGCCGATCAGCATCCCTAACGACAACCACGGGTGGCCTGTGGCTGCTCCGCTAAGTCGGAAGAATATCCGTTGGATGACTCCCGTCGAAGATTTTGAGGAGATCTTGGAAGGACTCGAGATGACTTTGGGAACGGTCTCGAGGATTGAAGTTCGTGAAGGGACGATGGGAGCGCCAGACATTGTGTTGTCCCAATATCGATGGTTCTATTCTTATTAGCATTACCTTATAGAAGTGACAGGAATTCAGGACTCACATCCTCATCGTTGATGATGACCTTGTGGCCTTCATTGACATTGATGCCATAAGTCGTTCGTATCCATCGATCCCAGAACACGCCATCAATCCACGCAAACCCCACCTGCTTCTTATCGTCTTCTCTAATGTCAATACGTATGTTTTTGGTAGCACGTAGCGCTCTACCATCATTACGATCTTCCGCCTCTTCAAGTCTCAATTGCTTCGCATCCCGTAGTTCCTGACGCTCTAGCTGGAACGCATGCGTCTGCTTCTCCATCCATTCAAGAGCCGCATTCTTGATCTCCCGCTTATCCAAGATGAACTCGTCAGACCGTTCTCGAGACAAAATGCCTAATACGACATACTTTCCACGCATGATCTCGTTCGAGTTCGACGCGGTAAGTTCTGGTACAATAGGTAACCACACGGACTGCATCCAGGTAAGGACTTGTCGAAAGTCCCGCATGTCCTTGGGCGCAAGCACGTTGTAGTAGCTCGGTCTTCCATCCCTTGATACTAGCAATCGTGGCCATGTCGAGATTTTGAAGCGATCCGCGAGCTCTTTGGAATCCGTTTTCGCCAGCTTGGCGTGGCCGATGAGGCTAAGCGTCAACCTCTCCAGTGCCTCGAAGTCTTCATTCGTTGTAGCGTGATCGTAAAAGTACAGAAAGATGACTTCTTCAGTCTCTTCCATCTTCTTAAAGGCCTCCGCATCCACCGATGAAACTCCGCTGCCAACATCGAGGGCCTTCTTGGCGTAGCTGACAAGATCTCCAAGGCCTCGAAGCCCATCGTACTCGACTCGCTCGCCACCTCGGAAGAAATGTATTGTTGGGTATGCTCTGACGCGAGCGTCCTTACAGAGCCGTGACTCAGCATCGCAGTTGACTTCGCCGATGTTGAGTTTTCCAGTCAGCTCCTTAGCCATTTGCTGCCAATTCGGTGCAAGATCCTGACAATGATGACACCATGGGACATAGAATTTGACGAACCAAGGATCCTGAGTATTTGTAACAAGCTTTTGAAAGCTCTCTTGCGTCAACGATACACTGGTACCAAGTGGATTTGGCTTGGCGGATGACTTCTGAGGCTTTTTGGCAGCCTTTGCAATCCTTGCGGGTGTCTTCGCCACTGTAGTCTCCTCGGCTGGCGCCTCCATGTGTTTTTCTGCCGCTGCCACTCCTGCTGCGGGATCCTTATCTTTGTGCGCTGGCTCAGCGGGTGAAGCACCAGTGTCAACCGATGTCGCCTCAGGCTCGGGCAGTTTGACGCCTTCCTTCGGCCTGGATCCCGGTCGCGTCGACTCCAATGTATCCTCAACAAACGCGCTCAGCTCGGCCATAGTCTTCTTCCCATCGAATTTCCTGATAAACTCGCCACCCTTGAAGAGCATAAATGTTGGGAACGCGGCGATGTCATGTTTGCCGCAGAGGTCGCCATAAGCTATGCAGTCCACAGAACCAAAGTGAAAGTCGTAATAGCGTGAGAAGGAGTTCATATCAGATTTCGAGGGCTCCTTGCCCGCGGGCACAGGTTTCGAAGTATAGTAGAACTCGTAGAGCGTTTGCCATGTCGGTGCTATAGCCTTGCAGTGATGACAGTATGGCGAGTAGTGCTTGACAAACCAATAGCCGTTTTTGGTGTTCTTATCGAACGATTCTCCTGTCAGCTCTTTCATTGGCGGTACCTCCAGGCCGTTGAACCTCGTCGGTTTAGCTGAGACGGCTTCACTGTTCGTAGATCCTGCTTTAGGGCCATCTTCGATCTGTTTCGCCTCCACCGCATTGGCCTTTGGCTCCGCTAAGACATCCTCGACTGTACTCAGCTGATGTTGCGTATCGATTGCGGCGGGTTTTGCGAAGACCGGGGACAGGAGGAAGAGGACGGTCAGTGATGGAGACACTGGGAAGCGCATATTTGAGGGGAGGCAGGTCGAACTGGCACAAGCGGACCTGGTTGGATAGATGGTCTAGAGGACGAGGGTATGATGATAGCCAGGGAAAGTAGTCTTTGGAGGGAAGCTGGAAGACCGTGACTTCGCCAAGTCCCTGTGTCTTACCGCAACACCATGGTCATGGAGTCTTAACAGTGATCGTAACGACTGGCGATGAAGGATAAGTATGCCTTCGTAGAGCTCAGGAGTGCGGAAGTGATGTATTCGGCGGCCAAAACAGCGGGCTTGGCATTCTCACTTGGCGGCGCTAGTTCTATCAAATGGAGCTCTACGGAGTATCTCGTGTCACTATCTGATACTTGACATACCACGCAGGTTACAGCCAATTGGCATCCAACATAGCTTTGATGGTGGCGCCGGGTTTTCTGTGACATCTAGCTCCTGTCGCTTTCAAAATGAGGTCCACACTACGATTGCTGGCCGTCGTTAAGCCAGGGCGCTACCTCGAACCTGGCGATCCAACTGGCCTCACAGGTCTCTTCAATCATCCTGCTCCTCGATCGACCCTCCTCTACCTCTATGGCTCTACGCTTGACAAGCTTAAAGCATTCCCTGCACATTCCGTTTATAGGCAATCTACAGAAGCTTTAACGAAACACCGCATGAATATTATGGAATCCATCAAGCCAGAGGGTTACGAGGAGTGGGCGAAAAGGGCCTCGGAAATGGTGCAGCAGAATCCTAAAGCATTCCAACCAGGCGGAAGCCATCAATATATTCAGGCCGGTGGGGAAAGTTATGTGACGACCGTGGACAATGGATCCGAGGATACTCAGACGAGAATGGTGAAGGGCAACATCCAATGGGAGCCCGAGCCAGCATTGGAAACATCACAGTAGGTTGGAAGCGGATGGGGCACCGCCTTCCTCTTTATGGAGAAGCTGACCCAATGACCTCCAGGATTGGTGATGCAGAAACCCAGATAGGTGGCGGTCTGATCGAGGAAGTCATAGAAGTGGCGGAAGGCGAGCTGAAGCTGGTGAATACTATGCTAGAGTCGAAAGTGTGCGTATTGATGTCTTCACGTTTCTACTTAAAGTTCTGAGCTGACTATTGATACAGCTGGGAAGAGCTTGATGAGAAGCCACCACCAGGTCAATGGGATTACTTCTCTCGGGATCAGCATACACCAGGGACTCAAGAGCCTCCAAATTTGTAGACGTACAGAGAGTTCACTTGAGATAACATTACATCCCGCTAGACGTCTACTCCCTCCGTCTTGCCAGTCCAACGAGGCTCTATGCTAGCGTCGTCCAACAGGTGATTGAATTCTTGCTCATGTTTTTAAGAGATTGATGCTTATCAACATGGAGATCTAAGTTTGTTAGACCTACGGAACGCTCCTTGTCTTGATTATACATGATGCATTGAGAAGTGCTGAGCTGAACGTGTACTGCCAAATTGTTCTCGTTGACACTTTCATAATTGTCGTTATCGCCAGTGTAGGTCTTCGATGACTATAGAGGCGAAGTTTCAACTTGAGGTATTCAGTGTCAGCCAAACATTCCCGCGATTTCATCCACTTTGTCTATCAACAATAGGCACTTTCTAACACCCGATTCGATCGAACGTTCCAGCTCAGATCCATCTTCCATTATATTTATTGTTAAGTGCGTGTCTACGTCAGCGTCACCGGACCCGCAGCACAGCTGGCCTTTGATTCTATCACCGTACCAAGTTGGGTACGACCGTTCATGAGTCTGCATACAATCGATACTGAGGCGGGTGCATTTTCAGACGCTCGAGTCTGAATGAAAGGTTTAGTGTAATTTTCAGCATGTTGCCTCACGTCCCGCTACTTTCCCATGTACAACACCAACAGAAGTGAATCTCAGAAGGAGCATCGGTTCTTGTTTATCCTGTTAATCTCCTACTGTAAACCTTCGATTCGCCTCAAATCATAACTGCGATCTCATCAAGATCTCATTAAGAACCACGTCACTTTACCCAAGCAAACAACACAATTACATACCTCTCACTCCAAACCATTCAAACGAAAGTCTCCTTATCTTGTCACTTCAGACAGCGAAGCTATCGACCTTCCACTCTTACAGTCACAAATCAGCTCAAGCCTCGCAAAGATATGCCCACGATATTGAAGACAAAGGTGACGAACGTTCCGAGGGAGCCCTTCGAAGAGCTGAGGCTACCAAGGTTCAACGAGACAGATTACAACGACGATGACCCTCGTTACTCGATCAATTCAGTTCAGGATTCATCGCATAGAACCCTGACAATGCCTCCTGGGCTCCACGAATGGCTATACAAAAGGAATTTGAAAGGTCCCTACCCAGACACAACCGAGATCAAAGGCGCAATCATCTACTGCCAAGGCGCCATGGAGAAGAACAAGACCAAACCGTTTGCCTCTACGGTCGTTCCGGGGATCGAAGCTATATTGCACGCAAACGATCTGCCTTGCTCAATACCCTCCATGATCGATCTGCCTATCTGGATGCGGACCTACAAACATGACCCTTCCAACAACAGAGCCAACCCACTCGCGACATGGCTGCAAATCATCGGTGATCTAGAGGCTGATGGCTTCGGCTTCGCGGCTAAAACTGTACTGGACAGCGCGGTGGTGATGCGGAAGGATGGTAGGGAGCTTCTACCTCGACATCTGGAGGCACTGTGCTTCTTCTGCAAGAACGTCGTCGAAGAAGTGCTTGGAGGCGACGTGGGACATGTGGGGCTCTCTGAGAACCCATATACTCGGGAGATGCAGAAGAAAACTTTTCGGAAACTGGCGTGCCGCAAAGGGTTCTTGGAGTTCTATCATAGCTACTGTTTGGAAAAGGCCGTTCGAGATGAGAGATGGAGGAGCCTCCCGTCGCCGTATGAGATGAGAGAGCTTGAGGGCGAAGCTACGTCGCCTGCAGATGGCATAGAGCAGAACCGCGAGAATCCTGTGTTGATGAGAGAGGATTCGACGGGCCGCAGGACAAGTGGGCGTATTACGCGTAGTAGTCTGAAGGCGCGGGATAGTGCTGAGTCTTCCAGTCCGGTTGCGAGGGAGGAGGGAAGGGGCACAGTGAGGAAGAGACACTGTGCTACAGAAGAGGTCGAAGATTAAGGCAGAGAGCAAGTAATTAACTTTTACTACCAATGGTTCACTGATAGTCTTGCGAGGACGTTAAAACCGCTCAATCTACCACATGACCTCCATCATTTTCATTGAACAGTACTTTGTCCACGACTACTGCAATAAATATCCTACTTTTCCTATCAGCAACAAGAACTGGCCCATAACCCAGAATGTATCCTTGAAAAGCCACGACCAGTAGACGTCCTGCACAATTCGGAAAGCACAATTCTCTACAGGACCCGAGTAATCTACGGTCTTCATTGGTAGCTCTTAAGCCTCTCGCGGTATCCACCCTCCATTAGGCATATGATACACAACCCTGTCCATGCCGCGATGTCTAGAGAGATGACACTTATAAGCCGAACAACTACATATCACTTGCAAAATCTTCAACGACAGAGCAGCCAAAACACTCCCCAACTTCCCAATTTTCGATTCTCTTATTTGTATCCCTGGCCAGACCGTGAGTTATCCCCTCGACAGCCATGCACCAGACCCTCCTCCCAACTCCAGTTTACGCATACGCCAAAGAGTCATAATCGACAAATATAGCGACACGAAAACACTCTGCTTCCTACTCTCCCATAGCTCCCTAGCATCTCAATACCAGTACAACGCATAAAACCCCTCGTCCACCAAGCACCTCTTCAGCAACACATCCAACCAACACCCACGCCCGCGATCGGGTGCGAGATACATATGACAGCTGCTAGGAACTCCAGACCATAAAGCAGAAGCTTGCCGGTGACATTCCTAATTGTGACTCGGGTCTCGTGGTCAGAAATGTTGATGCCTGCTAGAGCATCTCGCGGCGACAGGAATGGCTGGAGGTGGGTAGTAGGCAGTGCAGCTTGTGCGGGATGGGTATTCCATAGTTTCGCGGATCGATTTGGATATCGACATCGAAAGAGCTCTTCCATCTCGATCACGCTTCAAGGGTCAGATAGGAGAATGCAGAACCAGCGGTCCCTCAATGGTGAATGATTGGGAAGGATGGGTAGGCGTGCAAGGGTAAATCTTTACATCTAAATACTCCTGATTAGTATCAGATCACCACATAACATATCGAACCAATAACGAGTTTCGATGGTCATGTACATATCCTCCAACCCATCTCCGGGAGGAATTCCATTCGTGATTCGAATCACCTATTTGTCGCTCGTGTAGTGATACATTCCATCAAAGGTGGTGCATCCATCGTCTTCACCTCGAAAACTTTGAATATCATCGGTGACGAGATTCTGCAACTAGTCTTCATGGTGAATATACTGAAGAGTCTCGGTGACCAACATTAATCACGCCTCCCTTAACAACTTGAATCGTACAAATAAACGTGATGTATCCGCAAAATCGATGTTCAGCGCCCATAACTCCACAAGCTGCGATAACAAATCATCGGGCCCTGAAAGCTGGTGCAGCGGGATACCGCCGTGCCAAAGTATTTTTCCCACAGGATGTTTGCTCCAGGGTCCGGTCCGCTACTATGACACCACCGCCATTCCATCTTGTAATACTTCCGGATTCTAGATCGGAGAGAAGAGGGTATTATGGCATCTGGCGTAATAACGAATGGCGTGCTTGAGGCCGGTTGACACTAATCAGCGTTAATACTAGGGTATAGTATAGATATATAACGAGCCCGTGTTAGTATTTTGGTAAATTGGCTTTCATCAACCTATCACGATAGGCTGTGGTATGATCACGTATGGCGATTCTTGGAAGTTTGTGTAGTTTGATTTTCGTGGATGGTTCGCACTGATGTTGGGATTGCAGGATCGTACTGAGGTGGGGGAGATATGAGATGGCGAGGGGATGGGTGGAATTCGAGTAGTTGTGGTTGGGGGTCTGAGAGGTACATACACCATTACCGCCAGTCGGATCTCATGGTCGTGCTTTTGTCCGACCAGGGCAGCTTATCTTTCGTACTATATGGGACTGGTGAAAAGATATTGAAATATCTTGGTAGTGTAGACCTTGCATAGAAAACGTAGTTGAATATCGATTCTCGGAAGGAGAGATATAAAGTTGGGGGAGATGGCTGTAGCAGTAAACTTGGGTATCAGACGCTTCTAGCCAATATCGACCATCGTGTAGAGAGGACTATCCTAGCCGGCATGTTAGATCAATAATCCACTGCCCACCCATTCATAGCCAAAAACTCCTCGCACGCTTGCTTCAACGCTAGATTAGGCCGTAAGTCTTCAAGTCGTAAGGGTTCTCTCGTCAAGGGATCGGTGTGGGATCGCTTCAGGTGCTCCATTACCGTCGATCGGTCGTATGAATTGCCCGTTTTGGTCATCACAGGGTCGTGCATCACTGTGAATGATATTGCATCAATCAGGTAGTCTGGGACCTCCTGTAGACATCTCATTAGCCTTTTTCGAAGTCTCATCGTAGCTAAATAGGTGATCTACCCTTCGCTGCAAATACTTGGGGTCCGCCACAGCAAAGACGTTCCTCAATTCTTCGATCTTCGTTCTCGTCGAAAGCTCAACGTCAGCCTTCTCTTCCGCTTCGTCGCTTGCGTCCAAGTGCAGATGTTTCAGATCCCGTAGTTCAGCCCTTTTCCTGTTGTTTAACCCGTCCTCTAATTCCCTCAGCAGATCACTCCGCTGCCTAATTTTCTCCTTTTCCTTCGCCTCCCACTTCAGCTTTTTCGCCTGCAATACCAGCCCCGATACTGCCTGCGTGCTACTACTCCATGTCTCTAGACATTTCTCGTATGCTGTCAGCGCAGAGCTGAGCGCTTCGTTGGGATGGTTGAGAGCGAGCTGGGCTTGCGCAAGGTAGTAGTACGCTTTCATATTGGAACGCTCGAGCTCGACGGCTTTGATGCAGTCGTCTATGCATGCATCCCATGATTGAAGCTTGATTCGGGTGATGGCACGGTTGGTAAATATCTTAGGGTTTGTGGGATCTTTCTGGATGCTGGGGTTGGAATTGTCAGAGCTGAAGGGTAAGACTTTGGAGAGGGGGGCGCACGCCTGAGAGTATAAGGACTCTGCGTCTTTCCAATTGCCGTCTTGGAAGAATCTGTACGACATGAGCATCAGGCTGGAAAGTTGGGGAGCAAACGCCTCACTTGTTGCCTTCATCCTTGAGAGCGACTGCTCTGTGTGTCATGGCGATGCGAACGGTATAAGGAGAACTGGTCTCTTGCGTGATGTTGCCATCAAGCAGTCCTTGACCGATGCTTATGGAAGCATGGAGATTCAAAGATACGATTGCGGATTAGTCGCCTCTGATCCTTAGCGTCTTGGCAAGATAGAGGAACGCGCTAAGAGGCTGCTGATTGGTGGTGGAACAACACATGAACCGTTGACGAACCTTGGACTTATCGATCAAGATGTCTCCCCATCTGTGTTCCCTGGATATCTGCTGCACCTAGGCTTCCTCAACATCCTTGGGAAAATATGTATCATCTCAATCAAAAAACTATCCTGAGTGAACTAGGTCAATGATCATGAGTATCACTCATGGAGAGATCCTGCAATTCTCTCCATAGCCCAACTATTATACCGGTGGCTGGGAACGAAGATGAAACAGAGGCCTATTGGACAATGGCTTAACACTGTGATGTACGCATCTGTAAGACTCACGGTGAGTTGGATTTCTTGAAGATGCAAAGATGCAAAGACTCAAAGCCGAATTCGGTGGCAGAAACTCGGAGGGGCCTCGGTGGAGATTTTGGCGGCTTCTTGAAAAATACTTTGGGGTGTCAAGGCAAGACGCGAAACATTGTGCACCATCAAGGCCCGGGGAGGCTCGATCGATCGCTGGTCGAACTTGCTTACAGCAACAGCGGCAGCGGTCATGCACTCGAGAAAGGCAGGAACTGGCCAGGGTAAATGCACACGTTTCTGTATGTCCCAGCGGAAATGCAGTAACCTTTTGCACTGACCGCAGGTGGGAGAATACGCCATCCCATCATTTATTATGTTTCTGTTGCAGACAAAGTTCATCCGGTCCTCTGGCCTCTGCCACGTGTGGAAGAAACCACGACCTTATCAATCTTCGTGAGACAGCTGTCAAGGTACCCACGTTGAGCGGCGTCAACCATCGACGTTGGTGTCTGCATTCCAGAATGGTGCTATCATGATTCCAATGTGCTAATCCCAAATTTCAAATCAAGATGTGGAGTCTGTTGGTGCAGAAGTATAAGTTAGTTTTATTATACGATATGAATCCCTCAAAATCACACTGCGTCACAGCCAAACCTACTAGATCGGCCATCTCAGATTCACTGCACGCGATAAGAGGTTTGATTTATAAGTAGTGGATGGAATGTTGTGTTTGTGGAAGTTCAGAGAATGTGGGCTTAGGTCTGAACCGTCAATCTTCTTCGAGAATCTCGACCAAATAACATGGACCTTTCTTTTCCCATCCGAGTCAAAATAGAGGTGAACAATCAACACTTGAGGTTGATAGTCACTATGGTAGGAGCATCTATCCTGTTGGAAGCAAGATTCCTGCTGAAGCCAAAAAGCTACTTTGCTTTACAGAGATAGTGGGAAGCTCCACCGCCAGGACATCCTGATTGGGGCGAGAAGTCAATTTTCAGGTGATCTCTAACGGGATCAAACGATGTCTGTCAACACTACTGCTGTATTGATACAGAGCTGGAGACAGCGACTACCAATTTTGGGTATTTGCCTCGAACTCACCTTCTACTCGGTGAGTTTGGCTGTTTCCTTCACTTGGGTACTTGATCATCAAACCACTGCAAAAGCAGGGATCTCTAGAAAAAGTAGCCAAGGGGAAAATGTGCCCGAATTTGTACTGATCCGCAAACAACCGCCTCGTTCGGTTTCTAGAGCATACAGTTTTCTCATCGAGATAACCAGACTTGAACGAAGTTCGAGACAATCGAAGTCTTTAATGCGACTCCGTCAAGCTGGGTGCGGAATCTCATAGGCCAGTCGTTGAATATGAAACATCCAAGACGTCCGTCTCAGCCAACTACGGATTGTCAAACAGGCAAATTCAAAGGTGTAAGAGAAAAGCGGATTCTAGTCCCAACAATCATTGAAAAGATCTGGGCTTAGCCACGAGTTGAAAGTTTTTGCTCGCGCTTTCAACACCGCACATTCTACAGACCCACCTTGATTGTTTCATCAGGAAGAACCCTCGGTGCGACTTACAACACCTTACCTGTATCCATTAAGGATCAGAACTTATATACTCGACAGGGGTGAGGAAACCCTAGCCCAAGTACAACTGTATCGAGATTTGAGCGCATTTGGAATGAGTCAATCTCAGCTTTCGACCATTGACGAAAACCCTTCCCAGACGTCTCAGGCCTCCTTGACCTACCTTAACAGCATTTGGGAAATACCGGTAGGTCGTATTCAGTCAACTACACTAGTCATATATCTACCCTCTTTGTCAAGAACGAGGACCTAGGAACAAGGCAGAGACACGACTAATCGCTTGATATGAGGACGACCCAGAGACTAGTCAAGCGAGGAGTCAGGTTGCAGGAAGAGTATGCATCCGCCACCATCTCTCAACTCCGCAAGGTCAAAAGTGGAAACACGACGAATGGACTGCGGAGCAGCAGACCCACTGGTTCGCGCTTACGTACCGACAGATGCCAATCCATCCCAGTCCAAGAAAAGTCAACATCGATTTCATACCTACCCCTGAAACCACTACTTCCACCATCTGCAACTCCTATTAACAGCGCCAACCACTCTCCCCCCCCACCACCTCACCGCCACAAAGATCGATATCCCCAAAATCCTCCGATCCTCGATCTCCGATCTACCCCGTACCCGCTCCAACCACCACCACCCTCCCACGCTCCCAACAGAAAATAAACCTCATCGACGATCCACCACCGAACATGCGACGCGAACACATGTACAGGGTCCCACGTTTCATGCATATTCGTACCTCATGCAACGCACAGCCCAACTTGTGGCAGATTCCGATCCCGTCGATCCATGCGCTTGCGCTGAGCAGCGCTTTGATACCTTACCTACCTTACCTACCTTACGAACGAACGGAAGGACTGTGGATCAGTGCATATGCACCCCACACCCGCTATCAATGTACCTATCGGCGTACATGGATGCGTGCATGCATGAAGTTATCGATAACCTATTAATAGATAAGGTGGGCTCGACGCAAAGCCGCATCTGGCCTACTTCTACATTTCATCATACGTGGCGTGCGTGAGAAGCATTGCAATCGGCGATGGGCTTTGTCAAGCGGACCTTATGGAGAGGGGGACTGGCTGGCTTGTCCATAAGCAATCAATCGAACGATACTTGTGAAGGTTGTGAGTTCAGCGTATCTATCTATCCATCTATCTGTGACATACCAACAACTCGTAATGAATAAAGGCAGTGAGGAGCGAGATTCGACTCGTTACACAAGCACATGCTGAATATAGATGCTATCATGTTACAAAAATATGCTCTCCACATAGGCTACGCCATACGCCGCTTAGTCTTGAACGATCTAATATCCACCATGACTAGAAGCCTCGTTCTAACGATATAAAAGATACTGAGACCTCCCAATCCTCCATGCAGAGCGAGCCGAATTCAGTTAATTATCTAATTCGTAGCCTACCTTTATAAATATGTTTACTCCGTCACGATATATTAGGTTATATTATATTAAATTATCACGATATAGTATATCAAGATGAAATTCAATATTAAACATATCTATCTTTTTAACATGGAAACTAATCTAACCCTCAAATTTATTTATCCTCTAACCCCCCCCGCCCTCCCTCCCTCTAGTAATTAACTACCGACCAGCTAATCGCCCAATCACCTTATTATAAACCTACCTTTTTACCTATCTAGCTACCTGCATATAGCCACACATACACCACTATCTCATGTGCGGTAGGAGGAAGGAGGTGGAGTAGAATAGAGGGATGAATTGATATTGGATTGAATTGGATGGGGGCGAGACTTGCGGGATAGATAGAGGGAGGGAGGGATGGTGAGAGGGAGAGAGAGAGAGAGAGAGATGATGGTATACTACCTTTCCTAGTAGGAACCCACGTCTGAGATTGATTAGTCGGTATGTCGGCTGGCTGGGAGCGTCGAATACTTACCTCCGAGGGTGAAGGAAATATATCTACCTCCCCTTCCCTCGCCTTCACCACCACCACCCCACCCTACCCTACCCATCCACCATCGCCCCCCCCCCCCCCTTCACCTCCTCACCCGAAAGAAAAACAGGCGCAGAAACAAAATCCGCCATCGTCTTCGGATCCTCCACCTGCCCCCTCGCCCCCCTCGCCGCCCCCACCGCCCCAACAAACCCCAACGGAAGCACATCATCCCTCACCACCTCCCCCCCAAAA